>RCNB010002196.1_pt1 | contig 12061 bp, 8 predicted proteins | sample 2041321 | NCBI WGS metagenome assembly RCNB01 (sample SAMN09708232, study PRJNA481090) | Marine sediment metagenome, whole genome shotgun sequencing project. | reverse complement strand
GTCATTGTTAATTGGTTATTGATCATTTTTGATTTTTATTGTTTAGTCGGTTAAAGTGAAATGTTACTTTCAAACTACGATTACACGCATCAACGCATCAACGCATCAACGAATCAACGAATCAACTTTTCACTTTGAACTTTTCACTCTTCTTTTTTCACTTTTAACTACCCGTCACCCTGAAAAACACCCCTAAAGTCCCCTCAAGGGGACAATTGCTCGTCAATGCCGTAGTTGCAGAGTTTCAAAGAATTAATTTTCACCCATCACCCATCACCCATCACCCATCACCCTTCACTTTTCATTTCCCAATACCATAGGTGAGACCAAAAAAGATACTTACTTCAGTATAGTTAATTTCCATGTCTCGTGCGACCTGACCTTGTAAGGCAATATTTGTTACTGGGTCATACTCTATTGGATTGTTAAAGGTTGATATATTGTATTGATCCTTAGCCTTTCCAGTGGTATATTGGACTCCCAAAACAAGACCTATTTTTTTAAGTTGAAGCCGTGGCCCAGCCATAATATGAAACTTGTCGTAATGTAGAACGCTCATTTTTGGTTTACCATCAGGCTCAACCAACTCTGGTAAAGGTGCAGTTTTCGTTGTGTTAAAGTCAGTTCTAAAACCTCCATTTATTGTCAGTTTTTCATTAATATACTGAGTGACACCAGCACCCGCATTTAAAACAGAATCGGCTGATTCATAGAATGTCATCGTCTCAGCAACATTTTCCATTTGTAAATTCCCTACGACCTTTGAATCGGATGTTTTTAGTATTTTGTATGAATCAATAGCCGTGAAATACTCAGTAGAAAACATAAATTTAGTTTTCTTATTCGGTGTTTTATATTGAAGGCCAAATGCTATTGACAAAGGGTCTTTAATTTTTGTTTTTACTTTCTCTTGGCTACTTATAAATGATAAATTTGAAGCGAATTGACCTGTCGAATTATCGAATATATTAGATCTATTAAACGCTTTTGTCACATTCCCAGATCCAAAAAGACTTAGATTGGGACTGGTAATATTAAGTCCAATACCCCAATTTTCACTAGCAGAACGATAATGAAACCCAAGCTTAAATAAAAGGCTCGTATCAAAGTAGTTCATTAGCTCAGAGGATGTGTTTTCTGCGAAATAAAATGGCTCCGGCACTCCATTAGAATAGACTGTGTCAGAATTTTGCTGGGCTTTCCTTGAAATGATCAAACCATAATCCATAACTTTTACAGATAAGAAACCACTAGCTCCAATTGTAAACCTTTCTGATATTTTTTTCGATACCCCTCCACCTGCATAGAAGTCATCGTATTTAAATTTATATCCTATTTCACCAGTATACTCTTCTATACCATCAAGTCGGTTAATTACCTCCAACTGGTCGTTATATAAATAAGTAAAGTTTACCTTGTAGGTTAATGGCACCAGAAATGCCAGTTCATAAGTAAGTGTAGAATCTTTTTTTGACCCCCATGTGTATGATAAGAACTTGGGCTGCACCTTAAGCAAAAACTTACTTTGCTTAGTTCCTGAGCTTGCAATTTTGTCAAGTGAAATGTTTTGAAATGATAAAAGATTTGCACTCAAGGCAATTTTATTAACGTCATCCTCCTTAATCAATGCGGGGTTGTAATAAACCGCACTCGGACCTGCATCACCGCCTATAACTGCACCTGCAACAAGCGAAGACTCTGTATTAAAATTTTGCGACCAATAATGTCTAGATTGGGCATTTGTTTGGATAGATAAAAACAGAAAAACTACTAAAAGAACGCTCAAGAGGCTCATTGACAAATCCGCTCCCCGGAATTTGTTTGCAGTATTTGTCTTATCCAATGTTTTATTTTTCAAATATCTCGAAGTAACTACTGGGTTAATACCACGATCATGTGCCTTAGCGATCACCTCACTCTTCATGACAGTATACGATTTCATTTCTGATTCGGTGTTCAGCAAGGTTGGAATGAGCTTATTAATCTTAATAACTTTCATGAGGTATGTGTTTTATTAAGTTCCATGTTCTAAAAATAGTATATCTCTGATTGTTATTCGAAGATTTTTATCATATTTCATTAATCCTTATGAAAAAATTAGAAATCACTTGCTGTCAAGTCACTAAGTTTTATAATAAGAATTCATTCTGGTTTTCCACTTACTTATTTAAAGAGTAGTAAGAGATATTTATTATATTCCTTGTCTTCACTTTCATGAAATCAAGGATAATGGTTTATGCCATAGAGATTGTCGATCAGCGTGTTTTTTGACCATTAAATTAGTTTAAACTTATCGAGGTGTTTTATATACTTTAGATGAAATTTTTGGTTTATCAAAACCCTCAGTAGCTCTAAAAAAATTACTCAATTATATGAATAAGTTGTGAGGTTCTCAAGACCTCCGCCATATTTAAATATTTTCAACAAAATTTAAAAAGACTTTTTTATGAAGCTCTAAATCCAAATTTGGGGAAAGTGCTACACGGGCAATATAATCTTTGTCGCCTTCTTTAGTCGTTCCTTGAGTAGATGTTGCAGGTATGGTCCAATAGCATCCATTTAACTGCCCATAGCTTACGCAGTACTTGCTTTCATTGGGGATTTCTGTAATCATTAAATTGATTAATTTATGATTTAAGGCTCTTTTATAAGATTCTCTTTCTTCAGCAGTCCTCCCTTTAGTGGGAAGATCTAATGAAAACACGGATGGGGTAAATCCTTTTTTCGCCAACTCTTCTGAAACAAAATTGATTTTCGCCGCTGGTAAAGTAGCGATGATGAAGTTTACAAATTCACGTGTATTCTTATAAGCATCATGAATTCTTTGTTTCATTGAAGGTAATTGCTTTGCCAATATTCCCATTTGAAGATTTCTAGCCGCATTATCGCAAAGTATTAGATGCTTTTCAATTTTCTCCATCAAAGCTTCCGTTTTTGTATTTCCTACACAGTAGCCAGCCGTGCATTGCCCGCCACTTGGAAATTTCGATCCACTAACATATGAAATGGTCCTAACGGTTGAGAGTATTTCACCTTCACCTAGAAAGTGAATATTAGGACAAAAGGTTTGATCTAAGATAAAAACTGGATCGATTGCAATTTCACCGGTTGCAGTTTTGCGAACTGCACGTAAAACTTCTTTTAATTTTATAAGATCTGGCACTTCAACTCTAGGGTTTGTTGGAATTTCTGCGATGATATAAGGGATGGCATCTTCGTTAGCAATTTGATCTAAAACCATATCAATACTTTGAACCATATCGTGATCACCATCAACTGCTAAATCCACCACTTCAACATTGTCAATGCAAGCCGCAACTCGTCTTGCTTGGTCATTTGTTCCCCCATAACAATTTGTTGGAACAATAATTTTAATAGCCTTTCCTTTGTGTTCTTCTAATGCATCGTGAATTAACCCCATCATAATGGCATATTGCATAGATAGTCCACTAGAAGCGACTAGCGGCTTTGTATTTGTACCGGTAATGGCTTTAATTGAATTTAAGACACTTGTTTTGTTTCCCTCGACATTACTTTTAATAGTATGAACAGAAGACTTATCTATAAGCAACTTTAAGGCATCAAGAGAATTGGCGGGTGTCATTGCTATGGTCTCTCTTCTTCTTACGTGCTGAATTTCTGAGATATAAGGTTCATTTTGCGCCCCATTTACTAATAGAATACTTCCTAGGTGAGAATGAAGACCGATGAAAAAGTCAATATTAGGGGTGAGATTAATAGAATTCATTTCATCTTGACGTGAAACGAAAATGGTACTGCCATTAAACTTGGAGATATCTTCTATTTTCTCTACTTTCTTTAATTCAAATTTATAACCATAAATTCGCCTGAGCACTTCCGCATCAAAACACTCTGGTAATTCACCTGAGTAAAGGATTTGGGTGTTTTTACTATCTAATAAATTTTTCCTTAGAATTGCTAAAATAGGAATCGTCTTTGATGAAAAACTGATTACATTATTTGGTGCTAGATTATTTAAGTTAGCAATTACCCATTCTAGTATACAGGATAATGGATGACCTAATCGAATATAGTCATAAGCAGTAGGTAATTCATTGAGTGCCGATGCTTTAGAATTATTCTCATTAAATAAGGTTTCAAACTGATCTAAAAATTCAGTTTTGGCTAATTTTTCATCATAAACGTCTAGTCGATGCGTGGTTAAATCAAACCAAGATTCTGGCATATTATCTAATACATCTTTTATATACTCTAGCATTTTATTGTCTTCCATAATTTTCACTTTGAGATAGGCTGGGCTTCAGTGACACGCGGCCGGCGAAGGAGGCCGGCAAATCCACTTTTCGTTTTTTTCAGAAATAAAGATAGCTAATTAATTGTGTGAAATTTAATTTTAGCAATCATCTAAGTTATTTTTATTATTCGTTCTAAATTTGAGCTCTATTGAACTTTTTAAACATTGATTATTACATTCCCTGTTTTCTCTCCAGATATTACATATTCGTAAGCTTTGGATATATCTTCCAAAGAATATTCTCGATCTATTACCGGCTTGAACTTTCCTTGCTCCAAAAGATTCATAATATAGGGTATTGTTTTCTGCTTGCTATAGGGTAGAGGGAAGATTACTTTTTTACTTAACCTTGAAGTCAATATTGGATAAAAAATATTTTGGGAATAGGGTCCTAACTCAGAAGATATATAAACCCCTTTTTCTTTTAATAATGGCTTACACTTTCCAAATGTACTTTTACCTACTGCATCAAATATAAAGTCATATTTATCATTGCCATCTGTAAAGTCTTCTTTGGTATAATCGTAAATTTTATCAGCACCTAAAGATTGTATTAGTTTGATGTTTTTAGTATTACAGGTTGCTGTTATTTTAACATCATATTGTCGAACAAATTGTAGGAGAGCAGAACCAATACCACCAGTTGCGCCATTAATTAGAATTTTTTGACCGGGTTGGATATTTACTTTGTGAATGAAAGTATAAGCATAATTAGCCCCTTCCAAACTTGCAGCTGCATCTTTATAATCTATCTTTTTTGGAATAAGAAATAAATCTTCTATTGTTGTTGTGATATATTCAGCCTGCGATTCGCAACCTGTGTCAATAAAACCAAATACTTTATCACCAATACTAAATGACTTGACATTTTTCCCTATTGTTATTACTTCCCCTGCAAAATCTGTCCCTAATATTATTTTTCTTGGTTTAAAAAATCCTAGGACAAACCTCATAATAAAAGGTTTGGCTGTAAGATTTGCACAATCTGTTCTGTTGACTGTAGTTGCGTGAACTTTAATTAATACTTCATTATCGTTGGGAAGTGGTTTTTTAATATCCTCAATTTTTACCTGGTTTGGGGAACCATATCTTCTGCGTATTGAGGCTTTCATTTTGTATATTTTTACTATTAATTTCAAGTTTCCAATTAAATAATGCTTCTATCTCTCCAATTTTAATGAAACTATTTTTTTCTAGAACTATGAATTATAGCCATTATTGGCCTTTCGTTAGACTTAAACTGTTCTGTCAAGGTCTGTCTGTATCTGAAAGTTCGATGATACGATCGATGGTCTTGCGGATCTTTTCTAATTCTATATCATCAGTGATTCCTCCTAAAATATCTTTCAAGTTGTTTTCTCTCATATAGAATATGTTCTCAAATTGAATGGAGGAAAGATAATTCTTGTCGAATCGCTTATCTGCGTAACCTCCCCATGGGCGATTGGATAGTAATTCTGGCACAAGCTTCTCTCGGACCATGTCTGCCGAAACGATCTCTTCCTCTTGATAATCGGACAACACATCTTCCCAGGAGACTAGGAGTAATCTTAATTCGGGGTCTGATATAATTTCGAAAGAGGAAGTGTTCACCAAAGAACGGATCACGCCTTGTGATGGGTTGAAAGTGAATCGATATCCCCAGAATTTAGTTCGTTCTTGCAATGAATCCAGATTTATCGATTCCGGATCTATAGGGAATTTTGAGATCATATACTGTGTGCTTTCCATTGCTTTACGATGCCAAGACACTACGTTTTCAAGTTGGGATTTGTTCTCTATGAACTCGTTTTGAAGAGCACTAAGAAGAAGTTGTTCTTTTTGCGAAGCTCTACGTTGTTGATTCCAATTATTTACCTGCAAGGCCAAGAGGATTCCCACCATCACAAGAAAAATTTCTCCAATTGCATAAAGGAGATACTTACTAAACTTACTTTCAGTTAGCATTTTTTGCCGAAACTTTCTAAAGAATTTTATCATATTTATTTCCCGAGCCTGCCTTCCGGTGGGCAGGAAAGCGGGAATCTGTTTAGTTGGTTTTCCGAAAGATAGGACAATAAATTAACTTGAGTTTTGAGTAATGTCTAGTCCTGAAAAATGGCTACAAGTTAAAATTGAATTTATGCTGATAATTAAAATTCAGTTAATGGTAATATTTCTAATTTTCTTTTAAACTTACTGTTGTTTGTGATGTCTTTTTCCCCTTTTCCATTCTCTTGCAGTGAAACTGTTGAAACTCCGACAGAGCAACTAATTTTTAAGTAATATTTTTTACCCATCTCAATATCTGGTTTGCTGGTAGAATATGCTATTTCATTTGGGTTCGTTTTTGCTGAAAATTTGAAAGACCTATCGTCACATACTATTGATTTATACCGGATACCAGGTTGAAGTTTTGCTAATAGCTCTCCATGATTGTAGAGATATACGGTCTCCTCACATTCTAAAAACCCCTTTTTGCGATAAAAAAATAATTCACTACAACTTGTTGATGGTTTTCCAACGCTAGTATTGGCTTTGTTTTCTGATTTAGTATTGGCTTTGTTTTCTAATTTAGCAGTCGTTTTTTTTGGAAAAGTTAATTTCCTAATTTGAAAACTACTTTGATTTTGATTATCTGAAAACCCCACTTTTAAAAGAGCTACGCCAGTTGCCGATTGAGCTACATCTTTAAATGAAATTATTAATGGAACTTGAATTTCTTGTATCAATTTATGCTCAGTATATCCGTATTTTTGAGGTTTATTGGCTATTAAAATATTATTTGCAGCGTATTCAGAACCCATATTATCATATAATAAAATATCACGATTTTTCAGATTCACTAATTTGTCTCTAGCAGAACTAGTAATAGTAAATGTAAATACTACATCTGTACCCGTTTTTTCAAAACTTAATAAGTCGTATTTAAACCCTAGCACTTCTTTGCTCCAACTTCCCTTTTCTTCAATTACTTCAGAAAGGTCTTCTGACTCATCCCCAAAATACAATTCCCTAAATTCGAAATTACCCGTTTTCTCTTTATCTGAAAATCCAACTTTAAATAACGTTGCAAATTGAGCTGAAGAATTAACTTTAGTAAAAGTTATTTTCAAAGGAACCGATATACCTTGTATCAATTTATGCTCAGCATATCCGTAATTTTGAGCTTTATTCGCTATAAAAATATTATTTGCTTTGGATTCTAATCCCTCATCATCATATAAGAAAATATCACGATTCTTAAAATGAATCACCTTGTCACTTTTTAAGCTGGTAACATCAAATGTGAATGTTACTCTATCAGCACTTTTGTTAATATTTAGTAGATCAAATTTAAAATCTAGAGCCTCCTTAGTTAAGTCTTTATCGGTGATGACATTTGATTTCTTTTTTCTTTCAATAGGATTAAAATGGCTACTTAATATTTTATCTATTTCATCTGCTCTAATAACTGAACCGGTCTCATCATCGGAAATTGACTGCAGCATCCCTAGAAACACTTTTTTTCCCTGGAACTCTACAAATAGGGTTGACCCACTCATCCCTTGGTAGAATTTCTCCCTAAAGTCTTTGGGTCGAATTGTAATGTATTGTACATCTATACCATTGATATTTACAGCAAATTTAGATGCACTACCATCCTTATCCCTCAATTCTAGATAACCCTCAAAAACGTTTTCAAGTATAGAGCTATATTTTTCATCTAAATGCCATTTCTTGCAATTTTGATTATTCTCACCTTCAAACCTAAGTATTGCTAGATCTCCTGTATACGATTTTAATAAGTTAGCTCTAGATCTTTCACTTCCTTCTCCGAAAACATTTATTGGACCATTATAATTTTTTATTAAATGATCTGGTGTAATTACAAAACATTCATTTCCGCGTGTTTTTAAAAGACCTCTCCCAAATTGATTGGTTTGAACATAAACTGTGGATTGGCAATATGTATTTTGAATAAATACGAAACTCAGTAATAGAAATAGTTGGCTTAAATATTTCATAGACCTACTTTTTTTTAAAATTAATAATGTTCATAATAAAATCACCTAAAGAAGCTATTACCAGTAGCGTAGCGAAAATCAATGATAGCCCTTGAAAGAGCCTGTCATTAACGAATTTATCATAAACAGATGCAGAAATTCTATAGCCACTATTCTTACCTTTTGGACCTGGCTTTCTTATAATTGCTTGATTGGCTTCTATCCTGTAGGCAACTTGCAATGCGGGGTTATCGTTCACAGTGACAAAGCCAATTGCTTCTTTCTTTTCAAATTCTAGGCAATCTCCTAAATAAAGTTTTTTATTGCCTGCTTCAAAATATTGACCACTTCCAAAATTTGAATAACCGGTCATTGTAATATCACCAGTTCTTAAAAGAGGGCTTGTTTCTTCATAAATCTCAACATCTACAGACTCACCAAGTTCGACAATGCCAGATAAAGGAAATACAATGCTTATACCATCATTGAGAAGACTGTCAACATTGTTGATTTCTATCAACATATAGTCTTCAGCTTTTAATACTTTCTTGTTGTTGCTATTGTATAAGTTCCCTATGGATGCTCCATTCTGACCTTCCAATAAAAAAATAATTGCTCCTTGGGAAATTCGCTCTATTTCAACCTTAACGTTTTTATTTATTTCTAAGCTTCCGTTAAATGAATTATAAATATTCTTAAAATTGTAATTTTCAGTAATATGTATGGATGCGTTATTAAGATTATACCTGCTTATTGGCTTGTTTACTGTTTGAAATTTAATTATTTCTGTATGCGCTGTAATATTAAATAGGGTGTTTATATTATCAAAAAAGACTAATAGCGTAAAATAGAAAAAGAGCACGATAAAACCAGCAACTGCCGTATACCAAAAACTTTTTCTAATATTTTTTCTACTCAGTAACTTTCTAATATGCTTTCTACTCAGTAATCTAGACATTTTTAAAGCTTCAAATTCATGGGATATCGATTAAAAGATTTTCTTGCCCGTTGGATTACAGACACTTCACTATCTTCTGTAATGACATTTAATGGTATTTTGCAATAGGTGCCAAAAGAAACGTGAGGTTGGTCGACAAAAGCCTTACACTTAAAATCAAGAGAGTTATTGGTTATTGGATTGTAAATGTTAATTGTTGCTTGTTGTTCTGAGTTAAGAATTATATAAACAAATTCTTCAGAATTAAATGAAGACCAGTTTGAAATTACAAAGTCTTTGCGCTCTGCGTCATCATCTTTACCTAGCCATGAAAGAATGGTCAGCTCCTTGCTATTGAAGGCTTTTAAATCATTGTAGTATTTGGTGCTCCATTTTAATTTAAGCTGCCCAGAGGGCTTATTTTTGATATCAAAGCTTAACGATGCATTATAACGCCCATCATTAGATGTAATTTCAACAAAAAGAAGGTTGAATTTTTCATTTGGTAAATTGACATAAAAAAAGTCTTCTATGTAATTATCATTCTCGATGTCAAAAACAAGACCTGTTCTAATTTCTCCACTAACAGGTATATTCATGTCTTTTCTCCATACTTCATCTATTGGGTTCCTTGGCTCAACGGGTATATTTTGAGCGGTGAGAAATAAGCAATTAATAAGGAGTATAATTACTAGAAATTTTGATTTAGGTTTTGTGTTTTGAGACTTTATAATACGATATTGTAGTTCGAACATATCTTTGAATTTTTAATGTGATTTAACACGTTAAGCCTTACATTAAAGGTAACGATTTTTGCTGATATTATTAGCGTAAAATCCATAAGATTACCACTTTGCGTTTTCGTCAAACCCTAAGTGGTTTCTGTTCTTTACCTGCCTTAAGCACGAAACGTGAAACCCTTTATTCTTCTGAGGTTTCAGGTTTTTCAGGCTTTTAATTTATTAAATAATCATATAATAGTTAAGCCCACTAATTAAAATAATTATACTATAAATCTATACTGGTTAATATTATGATTTTGCTAGCTCTTTTAGACTATGATTTTTAATCTGGAAGGCTCATCAAACTTTTGATAAAAAAGGCTTTCTTATACATATTTGTCTGTAATTATATAGTCTTTATTCGGGAAAAGTCAAAATGTGTTACTAAGGGAAGTATATGGTTTGTAGCCGGTTTTAAGCACCTGATTTTGTAAAGACAAACCGAACCTCGCATCCGGGTTAGAATCAAGATAACTACCAGGAGCGAGGATTTATGGGCTAGGCTTGCACCAGTAATTAATTTTATACGACTTAAACTTGTTGTTTTAATGGTATTACTCAACTTCTGTTTCAATAGCGATTGAAAACTTAGTCTCCGGTTGAATAGTCTTATACGTTGGTTTTTGCGTTAAATCGATAGATTCATCCTCTAGATCAGGAAGTCCGAGCCAAGGTTCTATACATACATAATCGGCAAATGGTTTCGACCATAATGCAAGATGCGGATAGTCTTTAAATCGAACTACGATTCCTTTTTTCTCATTCTTTTTACGAAGTCGAACCCAATTGCACTCTATGTCAGAGAATATCAATGCATCGTCATTAAATAACGTATCCGAAAGCGGAAGTATCTCTTCATTGCTTTCAATTTTACGTTTGTGATGCGATAGTAATCCAGATGCTCCTAATGTACTGGCCTCAAGGTCAAATTGAGTTGGGAATTCAATAACATAGTCAGATAACTTTACATTTTCACTTAAAGGGCACGCATATGCTGTATGTCCACCACAAGCGAATTGCATAGGAACGGAGTCTCTATTTTCAACTTTAAAGGTCATAATTAAACGCTTCTCAATTAAGGTGAACTCTACCGAGAATGTAAATTTGAATGGATATTGTTTTAGAGTTTCCTCAGAACTTGTAAGAATAAAAACACACTTAGAAGTTCCATGTTGCTCGAAACTAAGCTGATTGTTGTTTCGAATAATTCCGTGCTTAGGCATTGCATACTCTTCCCCATTAAAAACAACTTTGTCCTCTTTAATTTTCCCAATAGCCGGGAATAACACTGGTGAACTGCTTCCCCATATTGACTCGTCTATTTGCCAAATGTACTCTTCTCCAGTTGCCTTATTCTTTAAAGAACGGATCTCTGCTCCATTAGATTCGATGGTGCAAATTAGCTTTTCGTTTTCTATAGTATGTAGCATATTTAAATCATTTAAACAATGTCATGAAATTAGAAGAGCAATCACTATAAAATTTTCATTTTTTGCATGAAGCACAACGTTTTTGTATAAAACTAGCAATAAATTATCTGCTGTGTTACCTACAGTTTCTGTAACCTTTGTTAATATTAATTAAATACAACTATTAACTCCACTATTAATGGACGATGATCAGATATAACAGGTTCCTCAATTAATTTTACACTTTTCGTTTTGAATTTTACCTTAGCTGTATTACGATAAATTAAATGGTCAATCTCTACCTTATTCTCACCTTGAAAGCTCAAATTATCTTCGCCTTTTTTTACAAAAATGAAGCCTTGCTCTCCAAAGTATTTCATTGTCTCAGAATTAGGCGTACAATTAAAATCACCAGTAATGATCGCTGCTTTATTCAGTGTATTTATATATTCCGTTAGGGCTTTTGCTTGACTCAAACGATTTAAATCTCCCTCTTTTCCACTTATCCAATCAAAATGAACATTAGCGAATATTATATTATGTTCATCAGATATTTGTACTTCATGAACTATTGATGTTCTTGGTTCATATTTTCCATCAGGTAATTGCAATACTTTAGTTGAAATCAAAGGTTTTAGTGACAATGTTGCCATTCCGTATTCACCACCTTGAAATTTCATGAATCCACCAAA
>RCNB010002195.1_pt1 | contig 12062 bp, 11 predicted proteins | sample 2041321 | NCBI WGS metagenome assembly RCNB01 (sample SAMN09708232, study PRJNA481090) | Marine sediment metagenome, whole genome shotgun sequencing project. | reverse complement strand
TTATTTTCACATGGCAAATAAGCTTCAATACTATTTAAAAAATAATCGGAAAATCGCATTTGTATTTCAAGTTAATAATTGTACATTTGCACCCCGTTTGTAGGGATTGAAGTGTTTAATAGATAAATAAAGTGTCGTGGATACATTAAGTTATAAGACTATTTCGGCCAACAGGAAGACTGTAGATAAGCAATGGTTACTTGTTGATGCTGAAGGTCAGACCTTAGGTCGTCTTTCTTCTAAGGTAGCTAAATTGCTAAGAGGAAAGCATAAACCAAATTTCACCCCGCATGTAGATTGTGGAGATAATGTGGTTATTATAAATGCTGAGAAAATAGTTCTTTCAGGCAATAAATGGGATACCAAAGTTTACCAGAGGTATACAGGCTATCCAGGTGGTCAACGTGAAACTTCCGTAAAGGACTTGTTAGCTAAGAACCCTAGTCGCATTGTAGAGAAAGCGGTTAAAGGGATGCTTCCTAAAACTAGATTAGGTGCAGACTTGTTCAGAAACCTAAAAGTATATGTAGGAACAGCACACGGACAAGAAGCCCAAAAACCAACTGTAATCAACATAAACGACTTTAAGTAATGGAGACGATTCATAAAATAGGAAGAAGGAAAACTGCTGTTGCACGTGTTTATGTTTCCAAAGGAAAAGGGAAAATCACCATCAATCAGCGTGACTTGAATGAATACTTTCCTACTGCTACTTTGCAGTATAAGGTAAAGCAACCATTTACGCTTACTGATACCGAAGGAGACTATGATGTCAAAGTCAATGTTTTTGGCGGAGGAATAACCGGACAAGCAGAAGCTGTGCGTTTGGCCCTATCACGAGTAATGTGTGAGATAGATGAAGAAAACAGGTTGGCTTTGAAACCAGAAGGTCTATTAACAAGAGACCCTCGTATGGTTGAACGTAAGAAATTCGGTCAGAAGAAAGCTCGTAAGAAGTTCCAGTTCTCTAAGCGTTAATACAAAATTATCAGGTGTCTCTTCGGAGACACCTTTATTATATTCATTAACAAGTTCATTGAAAGTTTTCTGAAATTCAGGAAACAATTAAAAATCCTTAACGCTATATATTCTATATATAGAGTGAAGGTAAATTAGTTTAGCATCTAAATGATGGAGGCTATTGTCTATTGACGATTACCACTCTTGCATTGCTAATTCAAAAGAACGTAAACTAAATTTAAAAATGGCGAAAGTCGAAGTAAAACAATTATTGGAAGCAGGTGTACATTTTGGACACCTTACAAGAAAGTGGAATCCGAATATGGCTCCTTACATCTACATGGAGCGCAACGGTATTCACGTTATCAACCTTTACAAAACAGTTGCAAAATTAGATGAAGCCAACGAGGCGCTCAGTAAGATTGCGGCTTCTGGTAGAAAAATCCTTTTCGTTGCCACTAAGAAACAAGCAAAGGACATTGTTGCCGAGAAAGTAGCAAATGTAAATATGCCTTACATCACCGAAAGGTGGCCAGGCGGTATGTTGACCAACTTTGTGACCATTCGTAAGGCCGTTAAAAAAATGGCTACGATTGACCGCATGAAAAAAGACGGTACTTTCTTGACCTTATCCAAAAAAGAACGTTTGCAAGTTGACCGTTTACGCGCCAAATTGGAAAAGAACCTTGGTTCTATTTCCGAAATGACACGTTTACCAGGAGCTCTTTTCGTTGTTGATACCATGCGTGAGCACATCGCCGTTAAGGAAGCTCTAAAACTGAACATTCCTATTTTCGCAATGGTCGATACCAACTCAGACCCAAGAGATATAGACTATGTAGTGCCATCTAATGATGATGCATCTAAGTCGATAGAGATCATTATGACTCAAGTTACCGATGCCATCGCAGAAGGTTTGGCAGAACGTAAATCAGAAAAACAAGGCGAGAAAGAAGGTAAAGAAGAAGCACCGGCAGCAGCTCCAAAAGCAGAAACTAAGGCAGAGGCTCCAAAACCAGAAGCCAAAGCTGAACCTGTGGTTGAAGAAACGCAAGTAGTTGAAGAAACTGTTGCAGCACCAAAAGAAGAAGTCAAGAAAGAAGAAGCGAAAGCTGAACCTGTGGTTGCAGAAACTCCAGTAGTTGAAGAAACTGTTACAGCACCAAAAGAAGAAGTCAAGAAAGAGGCTCCCAAAAAAGCCCCTAAAGCAAAAGCTTCTAAAGAAGATGATTTGACTAAAATTGAAGGTGTAGGTCCTAAAGCAGCAGAAGCGTTAACAAACGCCGGACTTGAAACTTTTGCGAAAGTTGCCAAAGCTAAAGCAGATAAGATGAAAGATATCTTAACGGAAGCCAGTTCTAGATTGGCACATTTAGATACTACATCTTGGCCAAAACAAGCTAAAATGGCAGCCGATGAAAAGTGGGATGAATTGAAAACTTGGCAAGATAGTGTTAAAGGTGGGGTTGAATAATCCAACTTTAAAAAGGAGTACTAAATAAATATCCCCCGTCTTTACGGGGGGAAAATAAATTTAAGATTACGTTATGGCTAAAATTACCGCCGCAGAAGTAAACAAATTAAGAAAAGCAACAGGTGCAGGAATGATGGACTGCAAAAATGCTTTAGTAGAGGCTGAAGGAGATTTTGACAAAGCAATTGCAGTGCTTCGTAAAAAAGGACAAAAAGTAGCTGCAAAAAGAGCTGACCGTGATTCTTCGGAAGGTGCTGCAATTTCAAAATTAAACGCAGATCAAACTGCAGGAGTTGCAATCGTTTTGGGCTGTGAAACTGATTTCGTTGGAAAAAACGAAAACTTCATTGCATTAGCAAATCAACTTGCTGAAATAGCGCTAAACTATGATTCCAAAGAAGAATTTTTAGCTGCTGATTTTGGAGGAATGACAGTTGCCGACAAATTAATTGAGCAAACTGGAGTTATCGGTGAAAAGTTAGACATAACCGCTTTCGAAAAATTGGAAGCTCCTTATGTTGGAACTTATGTTCACATCAATAAAATTGCTGCCTTAGTAGGTTTATCTTCAAAATTAGACAATGCTGAAGTATTAGCAAAAGATGTTTCTATGCAGGTTGCTTCAATGGGAGCGACTACTTTGTCTTACAAAGATTTTGACCTTGCATTCGTTGCCGCTGAAACCGAAGCTAGAATTGCCGTAATCGAAAAAGACAATGAAGAACTTGGTCGTTTGGGAAAAACGCTTAAAAACGTTCCTCAATACATTTCAATGGCGCAATTGACTGATGACGTTATCGCGCAAGCTGAAGCAGATGCCAAAGCACAATTGAAGGCGGAAGGAAAGCCAGAGCAGATTTGGGATAAAATCCTTCCAGGTAAAATGGAAAGGTTCATTTCTGACAATACTACTTTGGACCAAGAGCAATGTTTATTGGATCAAAATTTCATCAAAGACGAGAAAATCAATGTTGCAAAATACGTTGAATCTAGTGGAGATGTTTCGGTAACAGGTTTCAAACGTGCAACCGTAGGATAATTTAAATATCAGACTAACTCAAATTGAAGACCGCCCCGACACTAGTGTTGGGGCGGTTCTTTTTTGTTTAACTTGAATGTACATTAGTACAAGTACGGTATCATGACTACTTAGCCCTAATAATAATGTCTCCATTAAAGGTCTTGAACAGCATTTCAGGTCCGCCTCCGTTGATTTTACCACTCACCCACTGTTCAATTACCACTTTATAGGTATTAGCAGAGGAATCGGTCTTGGCAACCGCTTTTTGTTGGTCTACGGCCATTTCAAAATCGGTAAAAATATCCCCTTGTTCAGACTTCAATTTCACATCTGCCTTTACCGATTTCGGAAAGGTGACATCAAGATCACCATTAAGACTACTAAAAACCATGTTGGCTCCGCTTGCCACCGAAATGAAGTTGGCCTTGATATCGCCATTGACCGTATCCGCAGAGGCTGAACCACTAACATCTTCCATCGTTATTTCACCATTGACATTGCTGATTTCAAGTTCACCTTTTACTCCTTTCACAATAATATTGCCGTTATTCACGGTCGCAAGTTTTAGTGAAAAATTTGCCGGAACCTTTATTTCAAGGTTTGTTACCTTATTCCATTGCTCATTGATAATTTGAACTACATTGTTTTTTTCCTCAGCACCTATTTTTAAAGAACTATTCTGAATACGCTTGAGCCCTTCCTTTTCATCGTTATCGTCTTTATAGTGTGCTTTCCTATTTCCAAAAGAAGCTTTAACAATAACCTCGCTCCCTTCATAGGCGATGACATCTATCGAGCCCGCCAACTGAGAAACGATTAGTTTTCCAGCCTCATTGGGGTTACTCAATGGCACTGAAAATAATTCAACGCTTTCTTCTTGCCCATTACTTATTAATGGCAACAACAGTAGTAGTGCAACTAGTAGTTTTATATTTTTCATAATTGTTTGTTTTGTTTTCATTCCTCTGAACAGAGGAATCTATAGCATTAATTTTTATATTTTTTTAATAATAACATCTCCATTCAAAGTTTCAAAGTCGAATGACAAGCCCCCTTTACCAATTTGAACCACTGGTTTTGATTCATATTTATATTTGGCGTTATTCTTTTTGCCTGAGTCATTCTTGGTGGTTTTAGCATATTGTTTTGCGATATCAAAATCAGTGAATAATTCACCGTTCATGCTTTTAAATGCGATGTCTGCGGACAAATCTTTTTGATAGCTAATGTTGATATCTCCATTCAAGGAATAATAAGTGGAAGCTAAAGTGGGATTGTCGGCATATGAAATACCGACTGAACCGTTGATGCAGTGTACTTTGGTCTGTCCTGTAATATCTATTAGCTCGATTCCTCCATTTATATTATTTGCCTCAATCAAACTACCGCGGGTATTCTTTACAATGACTTCGCCATTGTTAATCGCACCAACCTTTAATTTGCTATTTTTTGGCATTTTGACCTTGAAGTTCAAGGTATGCTCATAAGGAGATTCTTCCCAACGGTCACAATTGATATTCGTGAATCGTCCGTCTTTATACTGCATATTAGGTACATCGGGATAGACAATTATCTTATCTCCTTGATTGATGACCTTAATACCGATTTCCTTTTTGCCCAGTTCAAGATTAGTAGCGTTAGTGGCGCTAATGGTTTTCTCTACCGTTACTAAAACGGTAGTACCATCATAGCCTTCCACTGCGATGGAACCATTTAGGTTTTGAACTTCGAGCATCGTATCGCCATTAGAATCCTCATAGGCTAGCTCTTTCTTGATAACTTCATTAAATTCTTTCCGTTGTGCATTTGCACTTTGCGCTGCAAAAGATGCTACTAAAACGGCACATACTAGTACTCTTTTCATTTGATTACAATTATTTGATTGATGAATAAACTCGCCCAAATGGGCATTCTGACTATATAATAGACTTGATTGTAGTTTCCAGTTTTTGCTTCACAGAGGTATCTAATTCTTTGGTACGCATCAAAGTCCTGAATGGTTCAATAGCTTTCTTTTCCTGCAATGCCACCATAAGGTTTGCTAAAGTCACTTGAACTATGGGAGCGTCTTGTTTTACGATAGACTGCACCATTCCTTCACGCACTGTTGGGTTATCAAGATAATTGGACAACGACTCTATAGCAGCTAACCTCACATTTACATTCGTGTCATTATTCAAGGTTTGAAGTAGCGCGCTAATCACCCTATCGTCTAGTTTCTGAATTTTATTGACTTCACTAATACCTTTCAAGCGTTTGCCCGCAGAAGGCTGCTCTAATAAGGTCAACACCAGTTGTTCTCTAACATTCTCAGTATCAGAATTGCGAACGATACTAGTCTCGACCGAAGCTTTTGCCGTATCGGTTTTCAAAAAATACCCCAAACTGAATCCCATTACCAATAACAATATTCCATAGGCCATTTGAGGCTTCCATAACACTTCAACTATTTTTGATACCCAACTACCGGCATCTTTCTTTTCATTTTCCGTTTTGTCAATTTCAATATGTAGCATATCGAAAAAACTTTCGTCCATTTTTTTGGAGGGTTCAGGGGTTGATAAGCTTTCCAAATCATTCCAAGTTCCGTTGAGCCTTTCAAAATTTTCTAGGTGCTCAGGATTATCTCTAAGAAATGATTCGAATTCTTTTCTTGCATCTTCCCCTAGAACATCTGAAAGGTATTCCATCACCCATATGTCAAACTTTTCCTGTTCCATAATTTATTTAGTTTCCAACTGTAGAAAAATAATCCGCAAATCATTTAGTGCTCGATGGGCTTTTACTTTGGCAGCCCCTTCACTGCAACCGAGTATTTCTCCTATTTCACTGAATTTTATTCCCTTGTACTTACTTAAAATCAAAACTTCTCTCTTTTCGGGTGGCAATTGCATCATGGCCTGGCCTAATTGAGCGACCTCCGCTTTCTTGTTCATTTTTGACTCCAATCCCGATTCATCTTCCAATTTGTACGCTACTGATGAAAGCTGAGTTTGATGGGCTTCCTTCTTATTTTTTTTATAATGATCATAATTCACATTTCTTGCTGTTCTAAACATCCAAGCCGTAAACGAACCTTCTCCCGTGAAGGTGTGTTTGTATTTCAACATTCGAACAAAAACATTTTGCACCAAATCTTCACTGACAGATGCATTGCCATTCATGTTGTAAAAAAAACCGAACAACCTTTTCTTATGGCGCTCATACAACAGACCTAATTTGTCAAGGTCTCCTGATTTTACTTTTAGCATTAATGCGTTATCGGCCAGTTGGTGCATTCTCGTTAATAGGTCTTCAAAAGGGGAAACTGAAGATTTTAGAAAAGGTTACAAAAAAGTTGAATTTTCTTTTAAGGTAATTATTTTGCATAAAAAAACCACCTGAAGAGGTGGCGTTAATTTTTCTACGGCTATAAATATTACTCCTTTATCCAAGCTTTACGTAATTTATTTTGTTCTTCAGTGGTATTCTCCATGGGAATAATATTTGGGGAGTTTAAAACCGGCGCTCCAACTTTTCCTTCTACCGCAATTTCTTCCCCGCCTCGTTGCACAACCATGCTGATTTCAGTTTCGGGTGTCCATCCTAAACTTTGCCCTATAATTGGTCTAATTGACTCTAAGTTGATAGCCGTTCCGTTAATTGATTTAATCACATCGCCACCTTGCACATCTAATTCTTTAAAAAAACTATTCAACTCAATACCCTTTCGAATAAAAATAGCATTATCACTCGATTGATCAACATCGATAAAGGGCACTTCACCATCTAAAAAATAGCCTGTCTGCTTTTCAATTGTCTTTGACTCTAAACCTACCTTGGCCAAATACAAATCATAATCGATTGGCGTATTACCAATCACATGCGTATCAAAAAAGATTTTTACCTCCGGATAGGTCATCGAGACAATTTCGTCAATTAGCCTATCATCCTTGAAGGGAGTCTTATCTCCATATTTTTTTGAAAGTTCTTTCATCAACCAAAGAACTCCCTTTTCTCCATTACTCAATTCGCGCAAGGTCAAATCTAAAGCCATATTTATTAGCGTACCCTTTTCATAAACATTGGCATAGTTTTCTTTATAGGGTTCTATCAATATGTTCTCGCTCATTGTTGTAAAAGACATCGTATCATCAAAATTTTTGGCATTATTGATTTTACCCACGACACGTTCGTAAAATTCAGCTTGATCAATCAAGCCTTGCTGAATTTGGAAGAGGTTCGCGAAGTACTCGGTTGTTCCTTCATACATCCAAAGGTGCTGAGACATTTTTGGGTTATTGAAATCAAAATATTGAACTTCTTCGGAATGAATATTCAAGGGCGTCACAATGTGAAAAAATTCATGAGAGACCACATCAACCATCGCCTCCTCTAAAGCCTCTTTTTGCATGACTTCGGGCAAAACAACAACGGTAGAAGTATGGTGTTCCAAAGCCCCAAAACCATTTGCATCGGTCTCTCCCATCTCTGACAGATATAGTAAAATATTATATTCCTTGGTTCCATCAATATCACCCAAAAATGTTTTTTGGGCGTTCATCATTTTCTCCATAGGCCCTTTAAGACTTGCAGCCGTATAGCTTCCATTTGGCGAATACACAGTCAAGGTTACGGTGATATCGTTTATTTGAAAGGTTTCCCCTTCCGTTTTAGCATAGAGGATAGGGCTATCGATGACTTCAAAATAACGACTCGCTAAAAAGGTTTCCGAAGCATCGTTGGCAATTTCGTCAGCCTTTTCCTTTAAGGACGTAGTGGACTTCAAATCTGCAGGTTTAGCAATGGTCAATTCGTAAGGCACTTCTTTTAAGTCTTTAAAATAGCCCACAAAACCATGTAGGTTCAGAACAAAATTCTCACCTGCCAAAATATTCGTTCCTGCGGGAGAAAAAACAGCCTCATCTTCATCACCTTCACTATCGTACGTATCGTTGACCCAATAGGTAACTTTATCCAAGTTTTTTCCATTGGATATACTCCACGTATTCGCGTCAGTTTTGGAGACAGCTAACTGCTTACCATCTTTATCTAGAGCTTTCAACCCTTCAATATACTTTCCGTAATTATCGGTACTATAGGTGCCAGGAACTGTTTTAGGAATGAAGAACGATATTTCATCCGAGGTAAAAGCACCCGGGTCGACGGTGACCATAACTTTATCATCTTTTACATTCACTAAATCAATCTTGACTAGTACGGGAGAAGTATCAGCAGTCAATAAGGCCTTACTTGAACCACAGCTATAAACAAAGATTCCTAAAAGAAATACTATCGCTATTTTTTTCATTGCAATTTTTTTATTTTAGAATTAAATACTCCTTTTTTGTCGATGCCCTGCAAGATTATAAAATATATAGAAGACCACTATAGTCGTTAGCAAAAATTTAAGGCTTGCAACCTCATAAAAATGAAAGGTGAATGCTAACTATTTTTGATTATTTTTGCCTCAAACAATAGCAAAAGCATGCACTACAATCGAATACTCTTGAAACTTAGCGGCGAAGCGCTTATGGGTGAAAAGCAATACGGAATCGACTCGAATAGGCTTTCTGAATATGCAGCCGAAATCAAAGTGGTCGTAGATAAGGGCATTCAAGTAGCCATTGTAATTGGAGGCGGAAATATCTTTCGTGGAATGTCTGGGGTAGAAACCGGGGTAGATCGTGTTCAGGGTGACCATATGGGTATGCTGGCCACGGTGATTAATGGTCTGGCGTTACAGAGTGCATTGGAATTAAAAGGGGTAGAAACCCGACTACAGTCGGCGATAAAAATCAATGAAGTGGCTGAACCTTTTATCAGAAGACGCGCGATTCGACATCTTGAAAAAGGAAGAGTGGTCATCTTCGGAGGAGGTACGGGAAATCCATATTTCACGACCGATTCTGCTGCCGTACTTCGAGCTATCGAAATAGAGGCGGATGTCATTCTAAAAGGTACTCGTGTCGATGGCATTTACACTTCAGATCCAGAAAAGGATTCAAATGCCACAAAATTTGATACCATTTCTTTCCAAGAAGTCTTAACAAAAGGTTTGAAAGTTATGGATACGACTGCATTTACCTTAAGCCAAGAAAACGAATTGCCGATTGTGGTGTTCGACATGAATAAAAAAGGAAATCTACTTAAAATAGTAGATGGACAAAATATAGGTACGGTAGTAAACTTATAAACTGCTTGGATGCAGATAGATTTTGGTATAATTTGTGTTTCAATTAATATAAATTAAAATTATGAACGAAGAAATAAACTTCTTACTTGATGCTACGAAAGAAAGCATGGATGCTGCGATGATGCATTTGGAAAAAGAATTTGTGAAAATTCGAGCCGGTAAAGCAAGTCCGGCTATGTTGTCAAATGTCAAGGTCGATTATTACGGTTCTCAGACGCCTTTGTCACAAGTAGCGAATATCAACACACCAGATGCACGCACCATTTCAGTGCAACCCTGGGAGAAGAATATGCTTCAAGAAATCGAAAAAGCGATTATGCTGGCCAATCTCGGCTTCAACCCGATGAACAATGGCGATACCATAATTATCAACGTACCCCCCTTGACCGAGGAACGAAGAATAGAATTGGCGAAGCAGGCCAAAGGTGAGGCCGAAGATGCAAAGGTCAGTGTTCGAACTGCAAGACAAGATGCCAACAAAGAACTACGCGATCTTGATATTTCCGAAGACCTGCAAAAAAATGCGGAGACCGATGTACAAGAACTAACCGATACGTACACCAAAAAAATAGATGCTTTCTTAGATAAGAAAGAAGTGGAGATTATGACGGTATAATTTCTCTCAAAGCTATTATAAAAAGCGACCTTTTCGGTCGCTTTTTATTTACGGAAATGTTCCGCTTCTTCAAAACAAACATTTCAACACTTCAATTCTAGGAACACAAATGATCATTCAATACCTTTGCCGACGATAAATCGACTATGGCGAAGAAATTACCACAAGGATTTTGGGCAATAACGGCACGGATCATACTCCGGAACCGTATTCTTATTCTTTTGCTACTCACGGCTATTACGATATTCCTTGGGCTACAATGGGAGAATATGCGTTTTTCAAATTCGCAGGCTAACTTACTTCCTGATGATCATCCTATAAACTTAGAGTACCAAGCATTTTTAAAACAATTTGGGGAAGAGGGTAATGCAGTAGTCTTTGCGATTAAGGATTCTTCCTTATTCACTCCTGAGAAACTAAATAGGTGGAACAAATTCAGCAAACAATTGGTTGCTTTCCCAGAAGTTGATTTCGTACTTTCCTTGGAAAACCTACTAGAACTTAAAAAGGACAAGGAAAAGCAAGAGTTCGTATTTAAGCCCCTAATTGAGTCTGAACTAAAGACCAAGGAGCAAGTTGATAGCCTGACCCAACATTTGTTCAACGATTTGCCATTTTACGAAGATTTACTCTTTAATGCCGAAACTGGAACCATCCGAACAGTGGCCAACTTGGACAAGGATATTATAAATACCTCTGTGCGGAAAGATTTTATTCTAAAAGACCTTAATAATCTGGTCGAAAGTTTCGAAGAGGAGACAGGGCTAGATGTAAGGGTTTCAGGTATGCCCTATATACGCACCATGAACTCGCAAAATATTATCGACGAAATAGGCAAGTTCATATTAGCTGCTCTAGGAGTTACCTCTATTTTGTTTTTCTTTTTCTTTCGCAGTTTCCGCGCTACGTTCATAGCAATGTTCGTGGTAATTATAGGTGTCATGTGGGCTTTTGGCATTCTAGGATTATTGCAATATGAAATCACCGTATTGACCGCATTGATTCCTCCTTTGATTATCGTTATCGGAATCCCCAATTGTATCTTCTTGATTAATAAATACCAGCAAGAAGTCAAAAAACATGGCAATCAAGCACTTTCACTGCAGCGTGTGATTTCAAAAATTGGCAATGCTACTTTGATGACAAATGTCACAACAGCTTCTGGCTTTGCTACTTTCATTGTAACTGATAGTAAATTGTTGAAGGAATTTGGTATTGTTGCTTCTATCAACATCATCGGTATTTTTGTGCTTTCACTTTTAATCATACCTATTGTTTATAGTTTTCTATCAATGCCCAAAACAAGGCATTTAAAACATTTGAATAAACGATGGATCGATGCTTTCGTGAATAAGATGGAGCATATTGTGCGTAATAAACGTATTACGGTGTACATCACATCCATTGGCTTACTTGTTTTTAGTATTATCGGCATCTATCAAATTAATATTTCAGGAAGCCCTATTGAGGACATGCCAAAAAATGAACAGTTTTTTAAAGACATCCGTTTCTTTGAAGAAGAATTTGATGGAATTATGCCTGTCGAAATTGTGGTGGACACAAAACGCCCCAAGGGGGTTTTAAAACCAGCCACCTTAAAACGCATGGATCAATTGGGCAATGTTATAGATGAGATTCCTGAACTTTCCAAGCCGATATCTGCAGTTAATTTAGTAAAATATTCAAAACAAGCATTTTACAACGGTATTCCAAAATACTACCAACTGCCCACCGCTCAAGAAAATAATTTCATCATGAGCATGGCCAGCAAATCTTCAGAAGACGGAAATCTTCTGAAGAGTTTTGTAGATAGCAC
>RCNB010002194.1_pt1 | contig 12064 bp, 10 predicted proteins | sample 2041321 | NCBI WGS metagenome assembly RCNB01 (sample SAMN09708232, study PRJNA481090) | Marine sediment metagenome, whole genome shotgun sequencing project. | reverse complement strand
TGAACAACGAATTAGCAACTTTTTGCTTTGGCAAATAGCCTATGCAGAATTATATTTTACAGATATTTTATGGCCAGATTTTAAAAAAGAAGATCTATATGAGGCGCTAATAAATTATCAAAACAGAGAACGAAGATTTGGAAAAACAAGCGAACAACTTACCTAATAAAACGGTATTGAAGTCATTTATTACACTTATTTGCACTGTATTTATTTTTACAATTTCACTTACTGGTAACACCCAAGTTGAAGGTGGTAAAAAATATATAATTAAGGAAATTACCGTTACTGGAAATACTAATTTTAGTGCACAAACTATTATTGCCTATTCTAAGCTTAGAAAGGATGAAGAGATACAAATTGGTGGAGAAAAAATTGCAAATGCTGTAAAAACCTTGTGGAAATCTAACCTGTTTAGTAGTATAGATATATTTATAACCAACATAGACGGAAACACAGCAAATTTAGAAATTAATCTTATTGATTTACCAGAGCTTATAGACCTAACTATTGAAGGTGTTAAGAAGAATAAAAAAGAAGAAATTATTAGTGAAAACAATCTTCAAACTGGTCAGAAAGTTACAGAAAACTTAATTGCTACAACAAAAAACTACCTCGCTAATAAACAGAAAAAGAAAGGATTTTTAAATACAAAAGTAGACATTATTATATCTCAAGTGATCGACTCGGTTGAGAAAGAACGTGTTAATATGCTTATTAAAATAGACAAAGGCCAAAAGGTAAAAATAAAAGCCATTACTTTTGATGGTAACGAAAAAATAGATGACAAAAAACTTCGTAAGGCCATGAAAAATACGAAAAAGAAAAATTTTATTCGTATTTTAAAACGTTCTAAATATATTGAAGAAGACTATAAAACAGATTTAGTTAGTGTCGTAGATTATTATAAAGAAAATGGTTATAGAGATGCTAGGATTATATCTGATTCTATTATCTATAACAATGAAAAAACGATAAGTCTTATTATTAAAGTAGAAGAAGGTGAAAAATACACTTTTGGTAAGATCTCCTTTGTTGGTAACACCATATATTCGGATCAGCAATTATCTGGCATTCTTAGAATAAGACAAGGCGATACCTATAATGGAATAGAGCTAAGAGAGCGAATCGCAGACGAAAGCAACCCAGATGCACAAGATTTAACTAATGCTTATCAAAACAACGGTTATATGTTCTCTACCATAAACCCTGTTGAAGTTAGTGCAGAAGGTAATGTTATCGATATGGAAATCCGTATCTCAGAAGGTAAACCAGCCTATTTTAATAATGTTACAATAGTTGGAAACGATGTCACTAATGACCATGTTATTTATAGAGAGATTAGAACACGCCCTGGCGAACTCTATAGTAAATCTCAAATTATTAGAACAATTAGAGAACTAGGTCAACTTGGTTTCTTTGATGCTCAACAAATAGCACCGAATATTAAAAACCCAAATCCTGTAGATGGTACATTAGATGTAGAGTACTCTGTTGTAGAACAAGGATCTAGTCAGATACAACTGCAAGGGGGTTATGGTGGTGGTGGTTTCATTGGTACCTTAGGCTTATCGTTTAACAATTTTGCAATAAGAGATATCTTCAAGAAAGACGCCTACAAACCAGTCCCTAGAGGTGATGGTCAAAGTTTGGCATTAAGACTACAGGCTAGTCAGTTCTTTCAAACGTATAGCTTCTCATTTACTGAGCCTTGGTTCGGTGGAAAAAAACCATTTCAGGTTTCTACCTCATTATCATATTCGAGACAATTTTTATTTAATCAACAGACTAGAAGAGCAGACAAAAATAGAAGTTTCGATATTCTTGGTTTAACTTTTGGTACTTCGACTAGACTATCTAAGCCAGATGATTATTTCGTATTATCACAAGCAATAAGCTATCAGCATTACGATTTATCAAATTATAATACGGGCTTATTTACATTTGGTGATGGAACCTCAAATAACTTGTCATACACTATTGGTATAAGTAGAAATAACTTATATACCGATCCTATTTACCCAACAGGTGGTTCAAGTTTTTCAGCTTCAGCTAAATTCTCTCTTCCTTATTCCTTATTCAATGGTGTAGATTACGCAGCATTAAAAGATGAAAGGGATGAATTAGATCTTAGAGATCCCGATGATTTAGTACGTATTGCAGAAATTGATCAAATACGTTTTAAATGGTTAGAGTTTTATAAAGTAAAATTCAAAGTAGAATGGTACACGGCGCTAACTAAAAAATTAGTTTTAAGACCAAGTGTTGAATTTGGTTTCCTTGGAGCTTACAATAATGATCGTGGTGTGATTCCTTTCGAGCGATTCTTCCTTGGTGGTGATGGTTTAGGAAATTTTGCTTTAGACGGAAGGGAAGTTATTCAATTAAGGGGTTATCCGAACCAATCATTATCACCTCCAGATGGTGGTTCTATTTACAATAAGTTCTCTCTTGAATTGCGTTATCCAATCACTTTAGGCGCTGCAGCTAAAATTTATGCTTTAACATTTGTAGAAGCAGGTGATTCAGTTAATAGCTTTAAAAACTTTGATCCATTCAACCTTAACAGATCTGCTGGCGCAGGCCTAAGAATATTTATGCCCGCATTTGGATTACTTGGAATTGATTTTGGTTATGGTTTTGATCCAATTATTGGTGATGGAGGTCAAGCTCATGGTTGGGAAACACATTTTATAATTGGTCAGCAATTTTAAGTTTGGCACGATATTTTCTAAGTAATAAATAAGGATTTCATTATGGTGTTAAAATTTTTAAGAATATATTTCGTTAAATTTGAAGGCTTGTAATACTAAAATGACAAAACATTTGGTTTTACAGCTGAAAAGTTTCAAAACACAAAAACAATAATGATGAAATATAAAGTTCTTTTTTTACTGGCAGTAATAAGTCTAATGAGCTTTAATGCTAATGCCCAACGCGGTGTTAGAATAGGTTATATTGATACCGAATATATTTTACAAAATGTCCCAGAGTATCAAGAAGCTACTTCTCAACTTGACAAAAAAGTTTTACAATGGAAAACTGACATTGAAAAGCGATTAAATGAAATTGAGCAAAAGAAAAAGGAACTTGATAACGAGAGTGTTCTTTTAACTAGAGAATTATATGATGAGCGTTTTGAAGATATCTCTTTTGAAGAAGCTGAAATTCTAGATTATCAACAAAAGCGTTTTGGACCTAATGGAGATTTAATGATTCAGAAGCGTCAATTGATTGAACCTATTCAAGATCAGATTTTTGCAGCAGTCCAAGAAATTGCTGAAACTAAAAAGTACGATTTCGTGTTTGATAAATCTGCGGATGTTGTAATGTTGTATTCGGCTGAACGCTACGATATGAGTGAGCAAGTCTTAAAAACTATTACTAGAACATCTAAAAGAACTCAAGCAAAAACCAAGAAAGAGCGTAAAGAATTAGAAGATGAAGCAGTTGTCCCTGTTGTCAGTGGCGAAAAGGATGATCGTCAAAAAGCATTAGAAGACAGAAAAGCAACTAGAGAGGCAGATTTAGCAGCTAGAAGATTAGAGCGCGAAAAAGCCGCTGAAGATCGTAAAAAGCAACAACAAGACTTAAGAGATGCTAAAAAACTTGAAGCAGAGGAGCGTCGTCAAAAAGCTATAGATGCAAGAAACAAGACCTCTAGCACTAGCGAAGATGTAAAAACTGTAGCTAAGGACACAACTACGAAAGCAAAAACAGTTGTAAAAACAGTAGATGATACAAAAGCTAAAGCTGCTGTTGTAAAAGATACGACAAGTGCTAAAAAGCCGAAAACAGAAGCTGAAATTTTAGAAGCACAACGTCTACAAAAAGCAAAAGAAAGAGATGCTCGTAAAAAAGCGTTAGAAGATAGAAAAAAGAAAATCATAGAGCAACGTAAAAAAGCACGTGAAGAACGCGAAAAACAAATAAAAAAGAACGATTCTATAGCGAAAGCTAAGAAAAAAGAAGAAAACAATTAATAATTTATAACACACAAATACAATTTAGAAAAATGAAACATTTAAAAAATTTACTATTTGCAGCAGTACTTTTTATCGGAGCGACAAGTTTTACAGCTGCCCAAAGCAACGTTGCACATATAAATAAGCAAGACTTGATTAAAGCTATGCCAGAATATACTCTAGCACAAGCTGAGATCGAAAAACTTGGTAAAACCTATGAAGCTACAATACAAGGTTCTCTTAAGGAATTAGATATTAAGTTAAAGCAATACAATGCTGAGGCTGAAGGGCAATCTCAAGAAGAAAACCAAAAACGTATGCAAGAAGTTGAAGGTATGAAACAAAGTTTAGGTCAATACCAACAACAAGCACAAAAGGACTTACAAGAAAAAGAGTTCAATTTGCTAAAACCTATTGTTGAAAAAGCAGATAATGCTATAAAATCAGTTGCTAAAACACAAGGTTTTCAGTACGTATTAGATGCTGCAATGTTAATTGTAGCAGATGGTAAAGACCTTATGGTAGATGTAAAAACACAATTAGGCATATAGTCTTAATTTAAAATATATGCTTAAAAAGTCGCTTAAATTTAAGCGGCTTTTTATTTTTGTAATAATGAGTAACAAACCTATTGGCATATTCGATTCTGGTATTGGCGGCACGTCTATCTTTAAGGAGATAAATGTACTTCTCCCAAATGAAAACTGCATCTATTTAGCGGATAGCAAAAATGCCCCTTATGGTAATAAATCCAAAGAAGATATTCTTCAGCTAAGCATAAAAAACACTGAATATCTCTTAAGTAAAGGTTGTAAAATTATTGTTGTTGCGTGTAATACTGCGACGACTAACGCCATATCTTACCTCAGAGCAAATTATAATGTCCCTTTTATTGGTATAGAACCTGCCATAAAACCAGCGGCTTTAAAGACCCAATCTAAAGCTATTGGCATCTTGGCTACCAAAGGCACTTTAAGTAGTCAACTGTTTCATAAAACAACAGATTTATTTGCTAATGGTATAGACGTAATTGAGCAAGTTGGTGAAGGCATTGTCCCTCTGATTGAAACAGGGCAATTAGATTCTAACGCAATGAAAACACTTATAGCGACCTATTTAAAGCCAATGCTCAAACAGGATATCGATTATTTAGTACTTGGTTGCACGCATTATCCTTATCTTATTCCTATGCTTGCCAAAATGCTTCCTAAGCATATTCAAATTATTGATTCTGGGTTAGCTGTCGCTAAACAAACACAAGCTGTTTTATCAGCGGAGGACTTACTGAATAGTTCAGTTGATAAACCGATGATAAATTTATTTACCAATGGAGATATTGCTGTTTTAAATTCAATTCTAGATCATCAATTTAATGTATCTTATTTAGAATTTTAGTAAGGTTTTATCTCTAAACCGTACCAATACATTATGAAATTACTATTCATTTACAATGCCAATTCAGGGAAACTAAACGCATTATTTGATGCAGGACATAAGCTATTTAGTCCTTCAACTTACCAATGTAGTTTATGTGTATTAACATATGATACTTTTACTGAAAACTCGATTTGGAAAACCTTTAGAAAAGAAAGTAATTTAACTATGGAGTTTTATCATAAGGATGAGTTTGAAACAAAGTTCCCTAGTGTAAATATGATTTATCCAGCTATTTTAAAACTTGAAGGCAACCAACTCACAACGGTATTAAACAAAGACGTTTTAAATACAGTTTCAACTGTTGAAGAATTGATAAAAAAAATGAAAATGAGTATTTAATAATGATGAGGTGCTGAAATAAATTAACTTCGTTAAATCTGCGATTTCAGCATGACAAAGACTAAGGTTTTATCTGAAATCAAAATTAATCTCACTACCGAAACGAGTTTTCGTTCTGAACTGTCACACTGAGAGCGAGTCGAAGTGTTGGTTCAGGATCTCTAATTAATCCTTAAACCAACTCGAATACTTCACATAATTATTAGCTATGCGATCTATTTCACCAGAAATCAATTCTTTACTAATATCTTTTACTTTTTTGGCTGGTATACCTGCATAAATACTGCCAGATTCTACAATGGTGTTTTTAGTAACTACGGCACCTGCAGCTATAATACTATTACTTTCTATCACACAATCGTCCATAACAATGCTTCCCATACCGATAAGCACATTATCTTGTATGGTACAACCATGGACGATGGCATTATGTCCTATAGACACATTATTACCAATCGTCGTAGGTGATTTTTGATACGTCGCATGTATTACTGCTCCATCTTGAACATTCACCTTATTACCCATTTTTATATAATGTACATCACCTCTAATTACTGCATTAAACCAAACACTGCATTGGTTACCCATAGTCACTTCTCCAACTATAGTTGCATTTTCTGCTATATAGCAATCTTCTGGTATATTGGGATGTTTTCCTTTTACTGGTTTTATTATTGGCATGGTTAAAATTTATTTTTAGAGTCATTGCGATGCTGACTTATATGTCAGCAGTGGCAATCTGTTTAATATGAGATTCAATTTAAGAGATTACTTCGTCATTCTTACTCGTAATGACGTTTCATTTCATGCTATTTAAAATAAGACAATAAATCAGACTTCTTAGAGGCAGAGACCATAATTTCTATCCCGTTACTTAAGACTACACTTCCACCTTTGCCCTTTACGTACTTTACAATTTCATTGACGTTAACCAAATAACTCTTATGGACTCTGGCAAAATTGGCGTCTTTTAGACTTTCTTCTATATACTTTAATGTTTTACTTACGAGTTTCTTTTTATTAGTGTTAAGGTAAATCTCAGTATAGTTATCGTCCGCTTTGCAATACATAATATCTGCTGTTTCTATAACCTCAAAACCATTTTGTTGTGGTATTGTAATTTTACCATTTACAGAATTGGTCTTAGGTACTAAAACTTGATCTTGTAAAGCGTCTTCCTTAGTTCTTATTTCAGTAACATAATCCACAGCTTTAATCAACTCATCTATAGAAATAGGCTTCATTAAATAATAAGAGGCATGTGCATTTAAAGCTTCAATTGCGTAATGATTATATGCGGTTACGAATATCGTTTCAAAATTAATGTCACCAACTTTATCTAATAAATCGAATGCATTTCCATAAGGCATTTCTACATCTAGGAAAACTACATCCAAGTCATTATTTCTAATTAAAACTAATGCTTCTTCGACATTCGCAGCTTCACCTATAATTGCAATATTTGGACAGTACTTAGTGAGGTAATTTTTTAGAATCGCTCTACTAGTTTCCTCGTCTTCTACTATGATGGCGTTTAGTTTCATATTTAATCTTTTTTTAATGTCACTACGACTTTGGTTCCTGCATCTTCCAAATCTTGAAAATCAGTAATAGCCACATCTACTTTGTCCTTATACATTTCATTCAAAATAGCAACGCGCTTTTTAATGTTGTTCATGCCTTTAGAATTCTGCTTTTTCTGATTTTCAGTTTTTAAAGCTTTTGAACGCTCTCTGCCAATGCCATCATCTGAAATAGTGATAGTTAACTCATCCTTAGATTTTGGTTGTATCGCTATATTTAAATGCCCTTTTTCAGTTTTATAACGCAACCCATGCCATACCGCATTTTCTATATAAGGTTGCAATAACATTGGCGGAATCTGAAAGTCTTCAACATCAATAGTTTCATCTACATCTATCGAATAATCAAACTTATCTTGAAATCTAAAATGCTCGAGCTTGGTATATAAATCTAATAATTCAATTTCCTTTTTCAATGGAATAAAATCCTCTTCACTATTTTCTAAAACAGAACGCATTAGTTGAGAAAAATCGGATAAATACTTGTTTGCAGTACGTTCATCATTTGTTGCTATAAAACTATTTACAGAATTTAACGCATTAAAAATAAAATGCGGATTCATCTGGCTTCTCAGTGATTTTAAAGCCAATAAGTTGTTCGCCAAACGTTGTTGTTTAATGTATTTAAACATTAAGTATCCTGTAATTAAAAGTAGTACCAAACCACCAATAAGCGAGTAAATAATGAGTTGTTGACGCTTGTTACGTTCTTGAGTTAGTTCATATTTGCTCTTGGATAGCTCACGATCACTTTCTAAAGATGTAATTCTATTTTGTTGCTCTGCTATATTGCGACTAAAGCGTGCAACTTGAGAAATTTCTTGTTCCTTTTTAGTATATAACTCATCAACAATATTTTTATAATTGTCAATCATAGCAAGACCTTCTTCTGTGTCACCTGTTTTGAAAAGGGCTTCAGACAGCTTTCTTGTAGCATCCTTTTGTACCACAAGATCCTCCTTTTCACCTGCTTCTTTCCTACTCTTTTCTAAATATGGTATAGCATCATCGTTTTTATTCTGTAAAATAAGAGCAGTTCCAATTTTATAGTTCTGCTTTTGTGAGGTTATTGCACTTTCATTAGAAATAACAGAATCTCTTTCAATATCATTAATGTCTTTAATTATCTCTTTTCTCAGCACAATTTCACTCTCGTAATCTTCATTATCACTATTGAATTCAGCCACTTTTACCTTTTCTTCAACAGAACGTTTTTTATTCTCTTTAGCGGCTAAAGTTAATGAGTTATCAAAGTAATCTTTAGCCTTGCTTTTTTCTCCTTTTTCATTGTAAGCTTGAGCAATTTTAGAATTTAAATCAGTGATTTTAGGTGCTATTAAATGTTTTTTTGCAACCCTTAGTCCTTTTTCATAAGATATAATGGCCTTTGGAATATTCTCAATTTTTAAATTGGCATCTCCAACACCTTCATAAAGTGTTGCTTTTTCGTAATTAGATAAATCCTTTTCATTGAGGTTTTCATAAGTCAAAATACTCTTTTGAAAATCTTCATTTCTAAGATATGCTTTTGCCAGTTTAAGTTTTGTAGCGGCCGTTTCAGCGTTTTGAATACTTATTTTATATGCTGAAATCGCCAAATCAAACTGCTTCCAATGCATATAAACATCACCTAGCAACTCATGCGCTTCAGCACTTTGGTTTGAACTGATACCTACATTTAAGGCATCACCAATAAATTTGATACTTTTCTCTGCATCTTTTTTGAGATAGGTATCGGCAGAATCTATCATTTCATTAAAACGCTTAGTAATATTGTTGCTTTGGGATCGCTTAGAATAATGTTCATTTTCTGAAACGACTTCAATATCAATACGCCTGCTGCTTTCTATTGTATAAAAAATAGTTTGAAAATCCTTGTGCCTTACAATAAGCTGATCACCAATCTTGGCCTTTATGATAAACGTCCCATCCTTATTAGTAGTTGTATACGTCCCATTATTCAATTCAATAGCGACTTCCTCAACAGGAACTCGGGAATCTTGCATATATACCGAACCTCTTATTGTAAAGATATCATCTTTATCTGATTTCTCGCGTTTATTATTCTGTCCGAAAGTTAAAAATCCTACCAGACAAAAAAGTAATGTTAGACTATATGCTTTGTGAGTTTTCACCAATACATTTTATTAATTTGAATAAACTTACATACTTTATTTGGTTTGCTAAAATTGGTAATCGAGAATTCGGGTAAATTTTCCATAATAAAAGCCGCTGTTACTAAAATAGTCTTCCGCTTCACTCATTAAAAGACGCACCTTACTCATTCTGGTTTTTTATTACTGTTTATTCCACTGAGCTTTACAGCATTAATCAAAACATAGAAATCAAAATGAAAAAAATCAATTTCGTCACTCTGCTACTAATTTTTAACTGTTACCTCCTTCCTGCTCAACATAAGGGAAATTACAATCAAATTACTCCAGATATTTCTCGACAAAATATTTTAACATCTGGTAATGCTAATATTTACAATCCGGTTGTTCAACAACAAACCCATAAAGTATTACAGCCAAGTAATGTATTAAGTATTGATGTTAAAGCCCTTCAAAATGTTAGTGCAACGACATATACAGCAATATTTAATGTTTCTCAAATTGGTCCTTCGGCAGAAAAGACTAACGAACTGATGAAAGAACGCATAGACAGCATTAGATATAGACTCAATAGCAAAGGCATCAATCAAAAGGATATCGCTATTGATGTCATTTCTTTTGTTCCTGTTTATGAGATGGAAGTGACTAAAAAATTATTCAGTAAAAAATATAATGAAGTTCCAAAAGGTTTTGAGCTTCAGCAAAATATTCATATTCAATTTACAAAAACCAATCAGTTTGAATCAATTTTAGAAGCCTGTGCTAAAAGCGAAGTTTATAACTTGGTTAAAGTTGATTATTTTATTGGTAATATTCAAACGGTTTATAAAAACCTTCAAGAACAATTATTAAAAATTATTGAAGACAAAAAAGCTTATTATAAAGTTTTAGGCTTCGATATGGCTCAATATAATATTGCTATTGCAGATGATAAGTATTGCTATTTTCCGAAAGATTTTTATCAAAGTTACCAGGCTTATAACAGTGTTTCTTTTGAAGCGCTTGATAAGAACAAAGGCGTTACTGTTGCTAAAAAGCAAACCTCATATTATTATAAGCCATTGACTTATGAAAATTACGATGTTGTTGTAAATCCTTCCATATTAGAACCTGTTGTTCAAATAGGAATGCATATAAAATTGGTCTTTACACCTAAACCAAAAGAGAAAAAAGAACAACCTATTACCAAAACAGAAATAGATCATAAATACTATGTGATATCGCCAAATGGCACCATCGATGTTAAAGAATTAAAAACTAAAAATTAGAAACTATGAACACATTATTTAATCACTTAGTCCTTGCATTAAGCTTTGCCTCAATTATAGCATGTAATGCAAATTCAAAAAATAACACACCAGATTTAGCAATCTCGGAAACTATTATTGAAACCCATTCAAAATCTGAAAAACCAGAAATTAAAGTGGCATTATTATTAGACACTAGCAACAGTATGGATGGGTTAATTGATCAAGCTAAAGCACAACTTTGGCAGGTTGTGAATGAATTATCTTATGCAAAATGTGAAGGTAAAAATCCGAATCTAAAAATTGCACTTTACGAATATGGAAATGATAATCTTAATGCTGAAGAAGGCTATTTAAGACAAGTAATTGCATTTAGTGACGACTTAGATGAAATTTCCAAATCATTGTTCTCACTTACTACAAATGGTGGAAATGAATACTGCGGAAAGGTAATTACGACTGCTTTAAACCAATTAAATTGGGGAAAAGACAAAGACGATCTAAAACTTATTTTTATTGCAGGAAATGAACCTTACACACAAGGGACTGTTAGCTATAAAGAGGCATCAAAATTAGCACATCAAAATGATGTTACGGTAAACACCATTTTCTGTGGCGACTATAATCAAGGAATTTCGAGTTACTGGAAGGAAGGTGCAGACTTAACACATGGCAATTATATGGCTATTAATCATAATCAAGCTACTGTGCATGTAGCATCACCTTATGATGATAAAATATTAGAATTGAATGAAAAATTAAATAAAACTTATGTTGCCTATGGAAAAAATGGGAGAGCTAAAATGGAAATGCAAGCAGATCAAGATACAAATGCGATGAGTTATAATAAGGCTAATGCAGTGAGCAGAACAGTTAGTAAAAGTTCGCGTTTGTATAAAAATAGTTCTTGGGATCTAGTTGATGCTGAAAAAGAAGAAGGTTTTTCTTATGATGATTTAAAATCAGAACAACTACCCGAAGAATTAAAAGGAAAGTCTCAAGGTGAAATTAAATCATATGTTGAAAAGAAACGCAAAGCGCGTGAAACACTTCAAAAAGCAGTTTCAGAATTGAACATTAAACGTAGAAACTATATTAAAAGCAAAACCAAAGACTCAGAAAACAGTCTTGAAAACGCCTTAATTAAAGCAATAAAAACACAAGCAGTGCAAAAAAATTATAAATGGGAAAGATCCTGAAAAAGAAAAGGCTCAATGTAAATTGAGCCTTTTCTTTTAGTTTATCGCTGGACAGTTGCATTCGTATTTCTCTCGTCTACAATTAAAGTTGAATCCTAATGTTAATTGATGAAAACCACCTGTATTAAAATTTACTGTATTTGCTTGATAAGAATAGGTATATGCAAATACAAAATTGTT
>RCNB010002193.1_pt1 | contig 12064 bp, 10 predicted proteins | sample 2041321 | NCBI WGS metagenome assembly RCNB01 (sample SAMN09708232, study PRJNA481090) | Marine sediment metagenome, whole genome shotgun sequencing project. | reverse complement strand
GTTACATTTATAATGGTATAAAGATACTGGTAAAAGGGTAAAGTTATGCTAGTTTTATCTCCAGCGTCTAAATCATCGTTAGATTCTAAATCATCGTAAATCAAACCGTGCCAATTAACAGTTAGGCTCACATTTCCACTGTTTAAATCCGTTAGATTTGCCCATCTAAATATAGTAACACCAGTAGAACTAGTAAGTTCATAACCCAATACAGCAGGTCCAGAACCATCGTCAATCGAAAAAGTTATGTTTGCGCCAACTACATTCTCTTGGATAATACCAAGAAGATCTACTCTCTGAAACTTTAATTCTAAGGAAGTTAATTTCACATCCGTGAAACTTAAATAGTAGACTCCAAAGGTATTTACATTAGTTTCATTTAGTTCTATAGTTTGCGGCGTTGTTACAGTTAGGGTTTGACCATATTTTACATAGGATACATTTACATCGTATAGACCGTTTTCAAACCTATTAAAAATGGTGCGACCAAATTCATCTGTATCTTGAGTCCAACTTATTGCGTAATTAGTTGCATTCCAAACGGTTACTGTAGCATCAGGAACTAGATTACCATCAATGTCAGTCACGTTGACATCTATACTGTAGAAAAGACTATCTTGTTGATACATATAAATATCCACTTCTTCTCTTAACGATAATAGAGTATCGTCAAAATATTGTACCATTCCTGCATTATCTAATGCTCCAGATTTGTTAACGCTTCCAGCTAACTCCCAGAATTTAATTTTTAATTGATACGATTCGTTTCCAACGCTATTATCAAAGTCATTCATAGAACCAGGTAAAAATTCAACATAACCATTATCGTATATAACATCGCCTCTAAGATAGGTTATAGATGTATGAGCTGGATCTGATAATTCATACTCTTCAATGAAAATTCCGATTGCATCCTTGGACCCATCCGGAGCGTTGTGAACAACAGTATAGTTCTCTACAACAAAACCCGCGGTAGTTATGTCCTTCTGGATAACTCCATCATAGACATACAATAAATCGTTATGATCATCAACACCGGTGAAATTAAAGTTCGTATTTAATGCGAACATTCTATCGGTTGTAGAATTAAATTCGTTTTCAAAGTAGATACTTCGCTCTAAATTCCATAGATCATAATCATAATAGAACGTACAAGTGTCTTGAACGTGCATATCAAAAGCAGTTGTCCAATCAATTTGATAGCTTGAAAATACATCACCATTTTCTAATTCAGTTATAGACTGGATCGAAGAAGGCATAGAACCGTATTTAAAATCTTCAACATCTTCTTTAGAAAGAAATTTATTGTAAACAGCAACCTCATCAATCTTACCTGTAAAGAATCGGTCGCTATGTTCAGAACCTCCAATAGTGAATGGACTTCCGACGGCTGCATCAATATCGTTTGCTAAATTCCAATTAGGCATTGACCACCAAATAGTATTATTTGGGTTGCTCGGATCGCTTATTTGTACAACGTTTACTTCTGCTACACCTTGTTGATATCTAAAAGCTACAAAATACCACCCACCTGTCGTAGTTATTAAATTATTAGGACCAAAATCAGCATATGTGTCTCTTGATTCAGTATCGAGATAAATATGGATGTTGCCCTCATAATTTACGCCCATTTCAAAGTTATCGTTGTAAGAATCACTTGCTTTGGCTACAATTACGTTTTGAGTTTGATGATTTGTTGCTCCTGTTGTTAGAGTACTAGGATTGATCCAAACACATACTGTAAATTCAGTACTTAAGTCGTTAAATGGATCTTCAAGATCCTCAAGGGCACTTGCATAACTAACAAAATCGTTTCCGTCAAAATCCAAACCGTATTGAACGATTCCAGTAGTATCTTGAGGATCACCATTTATGACTCCATCAGGAGTGTTACCTGTTGAATCAGATACAGACTTTTCAAGATGTGTCAAAAATTTTAAACTTGGATCTGACAATTGCTTTTCTGGAGCTAAAGACTCGTCTAAGTGGTAATCTAAACCTTGTCTAACTAATTGAGTTGAAGCCAATCCTTGTTCAAGAATCACTTGGTATTCGTTTCCAACGGTAACTGTAAGAGTTATATCCACTTTTTCGCTTGAAAAATTGGTAGTATAATCTTTTTGTTCAATTCCGTTGTTATTTTCGTTGTAGTAAAGAAAATATGTTTTGTTTGTGTTAGCTGAGACATTTGCTAGAAATGTTATTGTACAAGATTCAACAAAGTTACCTGTGGAAGTTACATTCCACATTTGTAGAGGTAATGGATCGCTCCATTCGTCGTTTCCTGTAGCGTTGAAACTTACAAGTCTTTCGGTATTTACATAATGTTCATCCTCTCTAAATGTAAAATACACATCAACGGGTTGATATCTATCAATCCCTTCAGTTTCTTCTAAAACAAAACTAATTCTGAACCTGTAAGTTTTATTCCACCAGAGAGATAAATCGTACTTATCATTTATATGAGTAATATCGGATGTTTCAGGAAAGTAGTTATCTTCTCCATCAACTTCAATATGATTGATATCCCCATCAGTAGTCGTATTACCGTAATCAACTCGATTTCCTTGATTTAAAAAAGCCATAGAAAACAGAGTAGTTGGTATTAAGATCGTCAGCAAAATCAGTGTCATTTTAATTTTTTGTTTTTTTCTATCATTCATTTTTTAATTACCTATTACGTAATTTTTTTTTTGATGTTCTTTAAAACAAGAACTTTTTATTGTTATTAGTACCACTTTACATATTTAATTATTAGTAAAAAGAAACTTGTTAGAACTAAAGTTAAGCAATAGTCTATTTTTTTTAAAACTAAAAAACAGCTTGAAAAAATTCATAATTAGAAAATTTAAGAATTAAAAATGAATGCTAAAGATATGGTAAACTCATTTTTTTGACTTTGTAGTCGATTTCAAACCCAAATAAGTGTTCTCTAGAACATTTAGATATTCAATTAGAACTTGCTCTGCTTTAGATTTTTGCTCATATTCAGATTTAATGACATTTAATAAATACTTTGGAAAAATTAACTTTACAAGAAAATCAGAAAGAAGGGCGTAGTATTCGTTGTTTTTATCGTCTCTGAAAACTAAGATCATTTGATTCTCCCATAGTAATTTCAGTATGTCGTCAATATCTTCAACTCCCTTCTTTTTGAGTTTTTCAAGGTCGTTCTTTGTTACAATTGCAGTTCTTAATAATTTTAAAACTTCATAGGCTTGAGGATCACTAAGAATTTCTATAATTCTAAGATTGTCGTCCTCAGAAGGGTAGTAATTTTTAAAAAATTTCTTTGATTCCGTTAAATAATCATCACTGAGCTGGGAGGGCAGTCCCCTATCACTAGGTGTTTTATAAAGAAGTGTGGCAGGAACTCGCATTACTAACAAATCATTCGTTAGAAAGATCAATTCTGACGGCATTCCTTTCACTGATGTTTCCTTAACAATATCTCTTTTAATTAACTCTCTGATAATACCTTCTAAATCGATAAACCCATGACGATATCTATCTTTAAGCCAAATCATTAGCTCCGACTTAGAAACTGTACCTTCTTCTCTTAAACGGTCGATGATTAAGCGTTTCACTTCGTCCTGATAAATAATCACAAGCTGTTGTTCCTCATTTAAGGATGGATATATAGTAAGTCTCCTAAAAAGTGAAGGAACTAATTGCCTGTAAGTATCATCCTCAAGATGTTCTAAAACTGTTCTTGATACGTCAGCTAGTCCTCCCTCGTAAGAATCGGGATCGTCATCAATGTTCAACAATAACAGGACATAATAACCTTTATCTGGTCCCGTGTAATAAGATGCGATGTTCAAAGAACCAACCATTAAACTAATCATTCCCGATTCTCCGCTGTACTCGTGTGTACTATACACTTGCATTAGAGTTTTATCGGTAATAATTAATTCTTCGGGATATTTGGCTAAAATTTCAGTGCCTATACGATCATCCCATTTCATGACCACTAAACCAACTGGCATATTTTCAGAATACCTCGTTTAAATTTATAGTTATTCGGTAATAATTATTCCTTTTCGGAGTAAATTTATATAGATTCTTCTAAAATTTAAATTTTTAACAATTTTATAAAACAACTTAATTAAAATTTTATGCTTTCCAAAAGGTTACTATTGAATGTAGCGTGAACATAACAAAGATATAAGAATATATACCTAAGTCTATAATTACTCTTTTTTTAAAATTAAATAAATTTTTCTTTTTTTTGGGCTATTCGGATTATCAATAACAAAATTTCCGTTAAAATTCGTGTTTTTAGCTATTATTTCTCCAATATCATCCAAAATTGCTTTATTTTTTGGATAAAATTGAAATAAGGCTTTTCCTTTAGGTTTCAGAATCGTATAAAACGATTTAAAAAGATTAATTAAATCCATACTCACTCTTTTTTCAATCGGATCCTTGTAGATCCATTGTAAGGCAGAAATTGATATAATTACATCGAAAATGCTTGGTTGAAATGGAGGATAACACATATCTGCTAGAATTGGGTTTAAATCTTTGATATCATAAAATTTAAGAAAATCTGCAATGATATCAAGAGTTATTGTCTTGTGTCCTAATTCATCCAGATACATCGCTACAAAACCAGGACCACAACCAGCATCAAGTATTACACAATGATTTTCTTTAAGTTCCAATATTTCTAATGCTCTTAATGTAATTTTTCTTTGAGTGCGCATTATTGATTTAGATTCAGCATAATTAGAAAGAGTTTCATTATTAAAGTATTCTAATGCGCTCTCAAATAATTCTTCAGGTCTTTTTCGTTTAACATTAAAAAAATAATCATCGCTCAAGATGAGTGTGCCTATTTAAATTGCTTTATTAATTGATATGGAAAAAGCTTTCTCAAACTAGTCTCTAAATCAAAAATTTTATTAGAATTTATATATTTAATATTTCAATTAGCTTTAATTTTTAACATTTTAATTTTTTAATGGTGAGATTGTTGTCTGAGAAAGAAGAAAAAATTGTAGTAAGAAAAGCTACGCTTAATTTAAGAAGAAAATACGGTAGAACTAAACAAATTAATATTGTAGAAAGAGATGCTTTTATCCCCAGTTCCATAGAAAAAGAAATTAGAGAATCAATTCCTAAAAAGAAATCAATTTTGGCATCTGATTTAGCTCTAAGGTATGATTTAAGAATTTCAACAGTTAATCTGTTATTAAAACAATATGTTGAAGAAGGTTTAATTAAATTATTGAACCCTAATTTAAAATTAAAGATATACGTTCCTAATTCTTAGATTATTGAGTTTCAAATATAAAGCTTTTAGAAAAAAATTTATATTCCTTTAAACTAATCCTAATAAAATACATTTTTTAAAGCAGATGTAGCCTAGCTGGTAAGACGCCGGCTTCGAAAGTTGTATTACATTTCCGTTAAAGCCGGTGCGCGTGAGCGTTCGGGGGTTCGAGTCCCTCCATCTGCGTTATTATCGAACTAAATAAAATAAAGGATATTATAATGCCTGGTAAGATTACCGTCTTAGGTGAATTGAATAAAGAATTATATGATGAATCCAATTTTTACGATAAAGTAATTGAGGAAATCGTTTCTCAGTTAGTTGATTTTATTAAATATAATCCTGATGATTTAAACAAAGAAGTGCTAAAAAAGATTGTAACGAGAGGATTTTCCAATAATCCGAAAAAAATAATCGGACCGGTTCATTTAAAAGGAGAAGAATTAATTACAATTCATCTGAGCTTTTAGCTAAATTAGGGATTTCAACAAAACTCATTAGCATTATTGTAATTGGAAGTTTGCTGTTATTGCTGCTGAGTTTAAAATTATTATATAATAACTTTCAACTAGTAAAGAATTCAACGATTTTATACTAATTCCAAGAAATGAAATGCAAGCTCATATTATTGAATTAATTGTAGAATAATAGATTCCATTTGTGCTTTAGCTGATTCTAACTTGTTTAAAATTTCAACCGTTTTTTCTAGATCCTCTTCGTCCTCTTCGATAATGAATAATAAATAAAAATCTAAATTGCCAAATTTTACACTTTCTACTAAACCAGAATATCTGCTCCCGTCTTCAAACTTGTCAGAGAACTCTAAACGCTTCTTATTTTCTTTTACTATTATTTTTTGAGCTTCCAAATATTTATCGTAAATCCGTATTTTTTCAACTAAATGCAGGTGTGGCTTATAATATTCTCCAATTGTTATACCCTTAGAATCAAAGAGTGCCATTAAAATAGAATTGTAATTTTTACTAATTCTGGAAAACAACCGGGAAACCATTTCCATTTTTTCAAATAACAAAGATAAACCCGATGAGAAAGCATCCATTATTGATTTTATATCGTAAATCGAAGTCTCAAAGAAAAAAATATCAAAATCGTGACTATATCTTATTAAAGCGTGCTTTATCGTTAAAATCCTTTGATTAATTACTTTTTCTTTTGTTAGTCCTGGATCAAACTTATGAAAAAGAATGCATAATGGCGGATATTCTTGATTCTCCTTTAAGAAAAGTAAAATTTGATCGAGATAATCTATCGTTTCAACATAACGATCGTAATCCTGTGCATCGATAACATAGAAAAGTAGATCAGTTCCACTAATGTATTTAGTAGGATTTTTTAAATACTCTTCTCTATATTGTAGTTGACCCCCGAAATCCATTCGAGTAAATTCAATTCCTAAAAAATTAAAAGCGTCGCGAGCAATTTTACGTGTTGGCATCAATTCGAGTATCTCTTGTTCGAACCCAAACTTTTTCGTGATAGCAGTAATTATGCTAGTTTTACCCGCGTAATCTAGCCCCATAAAAGCAATTTTCTTAATTTTTAATCACCAAAATGAACAACCGTAATCCCAAAACTTTCTATAAAAAATGTCGGAAATAAATCTACAAAATATTTATAGTAGAAGGAATTAATAAATTCTTACTTTTGGAGGATTTTTGAAAGTTAAAATTAAATCAGATTATTACTATCTATAAATAGATTATCCTCCTGAAATTGGAAAGGATAAATAGAGTTGATCTCCCTCGCTTAACTTAGTTTTATAGTTCTTCATGTAAGTTATGTTTCTTCCGTTAAGTAAAATTATCATTTGAGGATTTAATTTCTTTTTATTCTTTGTTAGAATGCTATCGTCCAAGAGGTCTTTATATTCAGTAAGAAATTGGGAGACGATATCGCCTACAGTATCTCCCTCGTATTGGATAGTATTTTTTTTTACCCTCAACACAAAAATGTTTAATAAATTTAAATCCACTTTAACCATGAAATTTTAACTCGTTTCTATTAAATGTGTATCTGTTTTTATAAAAATCTATTCCAAGTTTAACTCAATTTTAATAAAATAGACTAATTTTTAAGCTTAATTATAATGAAAAATAACAAACTTCTAAAAATGTAGTCATTTTCTCCGTGTATATTGAGGTTCTCGAATAATGATCTTAAAACTTCTTTATTTCTAGCCCTTTCTCAATGCTTTCTTCAATCATTGTATCAATTTTTAGGCTAGCATATAATTTATTTAACTTCTCAGCATCAAATTCTTGATCTTTAGGTTTGAATGGACAATAATCAATCTTTTTTAGATTAGTGGATATTTTCATACTTAAATCATTTAACTTTCTTTCACCAAAACCTATTGTTGGTGTAAATATAGGAAGTTTGGAAATCAAACTGTTGTTTGCTAGAGTATCTAAATCTACGTTGTCGGGACAGAAACTCGAACAATTTAAACTTGTCCCGTCTACACTTGCTCTGATCTTTCCGTATAAGTGAAAATTGGGATTACAGAGCATTTTAGACAAAATTTCAAACCTAATTAATCTACAGATACCACAAAAATATTGTTCGTCTTCTAATTCTGATGAAATTTTCTTGAGAATATGGTGTATATTGATCATGCTGACTTGAAATCGTTTATAGGGGATGTATTCACGTACTTCCTTCCAATTAGATAACCAGATATCATTTTCCCCCCTTTCTTCTTTAATATCAATTAAAATAGGATAAATTTCTGAACCTCTTCTCAATAATAGAAATCCTGCTGTTAAATCGTTTAGTCTACCAATATCCATTACAAGCATCTTTTTCTGTGGTTCTATTGGTAAACCGCCCCATTTACTTTTAATGATTTGAGAGAAAATATATGTAAACTCTCCTCTGATCTCTATAAAGATGCGTTTTCTAGGTTGGGTAAGATTAACCTTCAGGTTAAGATTAGGAAATTCATCTATGATAGCTTTTCCCACAATTTGAGCTACTTCTATAGAGGTAAAACTATGACTTCCAGACCTTTTAACCCTGAGCGCAAAAGTATCGTTCTTCTCGAGTACCTCATTCCCAACCTCAATTGTTCTTTCAGTAATATTTTTGATGTTATTTGATGTTCTAATTGCCGGACTAAGGGAATGCACGCCAAATGCGTTCTCTACAATTTTTATTGCATTAGGAATATCTTTATTATTAAAAAAGAAAAAAACTCTTGATGAATCTTTGCTCATCTGATATTTATTAAAAGGTATTCCTTCTCGCTTGAGAATATTTTTTATGTTATTCATCAAGTACTTCAGCATGCGAATTTTGACTTTTTGCGACTTAAGCCAAATCTCTGCATACCGTATTAATACTAGGTTATATTGTTTTAGAAAAAGGTTATTTTCCATAATGTTCAAATTACAATTAAATTAGAATTGATAAATAATAATTACCAATAACTTTTACTTTTCCCGTTTTTAAGTTATATTCTTTCACTACAACTAATCCTTTCTTATAAATCTCTATTTCAATAAACACCTCATCAAAATACTTACTTTTTAGGTTTCCACCGTTAGAAAAAATAGTATTTTCAATTTTTACGTTAAAAGATATACTCGGTGATGAATTTAGCACCAGATCTATCTGAGAGTTGGCAAATTGAGAAAGTACATCTCCAGAATCAATTAACTCAGTTCTCCATACGCTCAAAGGTGCTGGTATTAAGGGATGAAAGAAGCCCACTCCAAATAATTTCTGGTGACTAAGCGATAATACTTTATCAATAAAATTGTTCAATTTTTTTCTTCCTACAAACCCCTCTTTTGAATCCAATGTAGTCGAGTTCATTCCCTGAAAATATATCTTATCATTTTCAAATAGAGGATTAGATTCTCCGAAATTTTGTTTCCAATATTCCCAGGCGTGAGGTTTTGAATCTGTATATCCTGGAACTGCTATATAAGGGTGCTCCAATTGATCGAGCTTATCCTTCCCTAACCTAAACTCCTCCTTAAAACTATTTTTAGTCAAATTACCAGTATGAACGACTAGATCTACATCGTTAATTGTATTAATTTTCCTTATTGCTTTATCTAAATTACTACTCTCTTCTCTAAGTTTCTCTGAAATTAATGAGTTCGATAATTGGACAAACCTAGCTATAGGTTTCTGGTTCTTTTCTATCTGTAATGGAACATAATAGTTTACTTCGCGTAAAATCTCTCGTGTTGTATCTGAATCTAATATTGGGATGACTTTAAAATTAAGATCGGTACCTTCTATATCAATTACCGAGTATGTGAACATTTCTCGATATCTTGTTTTATTACAAGAGAATGTTCCCGCATTGAAAATGAATAAATCTTTATCACTACTACTAACAGTATAAAGGTTAGATGTGTGTCGATGTCCATTCAATACCAAATCTGCTTTTGCCTCTAAAAGCATCTTAAGCATGTCTCCAGAGTCATCTATTGCCGATCGTTCTTTTCCCGTGTAAGGTATAGGTATTAGTTGATGATGAAAACAAACAACTTTAAACTTATCCTCTCTTTCTGGCTTCTCTAACTCTTCTCTAACCGAATTAATTACATTATGATGAATAATTCCACCCGGAAGATCAGGTTTTGTGCTATCGATACCGAGAATAAAAATTTCGTCATCTTCATAAGTATCATGTCTTTCACCAATCATTTCTTCGAATAATAAATAACCTACATTCAACGCATCGTGATTACCGATTAACCTCATTATTGGACTTTTTGATACTGGATTTAATTTCTTGTGTTGCTCTAAAGCATACTCATAATCCAATAAGGTTCCCAAATGGGTAATATCTCCTAAGTTTAAGTAAATAGATGCTTTCTTAATTTTATTAACTTTTTCAATTCCTACATTGTAGGCGTGAAGATTGAAAGCTCCTGCAGCATGAGTTATATGCGTGTCAGATATTATTACAAGTCTCCTTTTCGACTTTACACTACCTTTGGTATCAATTTTTACATTTTTTTCAGTTATCATTTTACTTTTCGCTTTTTAATTTTGCAGGATGTCCCACGTAAATCGAATCTTCTTCTAAAACGGCATTATGATTAGTATAGGAATGAGCTGAAAGTTTCGCATTTCGTTTTATGAGAGTTCCAGGTAAAAGAACACACTTTGCTCCGATAAGTACCTCGCTTTCCACCCTAACTTTTTTTAAAATAAAATTATCTTGTTCGATTCCAAAACTCAAAACTGAGGAGTTCATGCCTATAATAACATTCTTACCAATTGAAACAAATTCGGAAGATATCCAACTGTTATCACAAATCGTTTTTTTACCGATTTTTACCCCAAAAAACCTTAATGTAAAACGATTTTTAAACCATGGAAATGGATTTGACGCCATTACATATAACGGCCACTTTTTAATAATATTTCGGATGTTCCAAAAAAGATAATCACGATCTTCTAAAGAACGCTTAAAAATTCCTTCTTTTGGAGCGTGTATGAGATTTACTACTTTTAAAATCAAAACTGAAGCTAGAATAGCACTAAATTGAATTACATAGATTACAACTAAAGCGTTAAAAGGAAGAAGTATAAAAAATACCCAAATGAATCTCTCATTCCAGAAGAAAGTGAAGAACCAATATTCAAATAGCGAGCATGGAATAAAACTTAGAATAATAATCAATATGTACAGAATCAGATACCTGTTTCTGACTCCTTCATCGATCGGTACTGGTGATTCTCCCTTCAAGCTTGCTGGCTGATACATTTATCAGTCCTCCTTTAAACTTAAATTTGATTCCGGTTGTTTTTCTATAGAACCATTAATTCCTTTTTTCACTTTCACAGCTTTTTGCTGGGATTCTTCAACCGATTGAATGGGTAATGTAATACTCACTGGAGTACCCACATGAATTAAATTACCTTTTAAATTCTGGTTTATCTTAGTGTAGCTGTTTACTCCTAGTACTGCAAAATCCTCCATGATTGTTCCCGGTGAAATTATAGTGTGTGGTCCAACCACGCATGCTTTTCCAATTTTAACTTTTTTAATGAGTACTTTATCCTGATAGATTAGGTGTGAAAATATGCAGATATTTAACGAAGTCATAGTAAAATCACCTATTTCTACAAATACCGGATCAACGTATCCTTCGTATAACACAACGCTACTTCCGACTCGAGTCCCAAAAAATCTGTAAGCAATTATGTCGAGCCAAGGTAATGGTAAAGCTCGTGCCAGCCAAATTGGAAAAAATGCCGTCCAGAATCTCCTGTGCATATACTTCCAATCTTTACTCCCTCTTTCAAATACACCCTCTTTAGGAGGTGAAAGCTTGTTCAATAATCTGAAAATTACAGCCGAAAATAAAATAATTGTAAATACAAATAAAAAAATATTACCATAGATGTTTAGAGGAAGTAGTAACCAATAATACCATTCTGCCTTGAATCCAAAGGAATAAAATTGCGATCCTGTTAAGAGATAATACAGACTGTTTATAAACCACAGGTTCACAAGAAACAAAACTATGCCCCCGATAAATAACTGTATAATTATTATCAAAGAGAAGGGGGTTTTGTAGACTCCAGATGTTGATATAAATTCCATTTCATATTTAGAATCTTCTTCTCTTTCCATAATAATTCACAATAAACTGATGAATCGCTATAATTATATTATAACAACCGTAAGATAAATAAATTTTACACAATTGTTATTACACAATATTAATTTATTATAAAATAGATTTTTAAAACAGATCCATTATATACTTTATAATATATTAAAAAAAATAACCT
>RCNB010006390.1_pt1 | contig 12068 bp, 11 predicted proteins | sample 2041321 | NCBI WGS metagenome assembly RCNB01 (sample SAMN09708232, study PRJNA481090) | Marine sediment metagenome, whole genome shotgun sequencing project. | reverse complement strand
CCCAACCCAGGAATTTATGTCGCATTTTCTATGCTCGATTTCGGTCCATTGCCGGCAATCTCAGTAATCCAATCATACAACCTCAACAGTAAATTGCAGCGCACAGTTTACCCTCCTGTATGATATCGGGACGAGGCGCTTGACCGGACACCTCGCGAAACACGCCGCGGCGAAGTCCCCGGGAAGGGTAAATGCAGTCGCCGCCAAAAGGAAGTCGGGCCGCCGTAGATATGGGCGTCCATGTCGTAGACAGGAAGTTCAAATTTGGCTGAAAGGGCTTCACAGATAGTTGTCTTGCCGGAGCCGGCTCCGCCGACAACCCAGTAGAGCCTATCTCGTCTGAATAGAGCGGCTCGAGAGCGTGTGAGCAAATCATGGTTGATGATGAAAGGCATTGGAATTCTTCTCCAGAATCAACGCTATCAAATCGCGCCCCTTGTAGGGCCAGCCACCAAAGGGCCCACCGATTTTTCTGGGGCAGCGCACGGTTCGGTATCGTGATGAAGAGCTTTGCTTATCCAGAACGAGATCAAAGTCATTGGGCAAAAATATCCAGACTGCTGACCTCTGTAAAATCTCATCGGAAAATCCGATTATGGTGTAATCTCCAACGCAATTTCGGCCATCTGTGTAAAGCTCTTTTCGCGCTGCTCGGCAGTAGCTGCTTCACCAGTAACCAGGCTATCACTTACGGTTAAGATTGAGAGTGTTGAGATCTTGAACTTCGCTCCGAGAGTGTAAAGGCCGTTTGACTCCATTTCAACAACAAGGGCACCATACTCGGACCATATTTTCCACCAATCAGGGTCGTCTTTGTAGAACGTATCACCAGAGAAGATACCTCCTACTTGCACGTTGATCCCGCGTTCATTGGCAGCATTATAGGCTTTGAGCAAGAGATCAAAGCTGGCTGCAGGCGCATAATCCATTCCATCGAAACGAAGCTTATTGACGTGCGAGTCGGTGGATGCAGTCATGGCAAGCACGATATCACCAATCTTTAAGTCAGGTTGGAAGGCACCACACGTTCCCACGCGAATCAAGGTTTCAACGTTATATTCAGTCACCAATTCGTTCACATATATGGATAGGGTTGGCATGCCCATCCCAGATCCCATGGCCGAGACAGTTTTATCTCCATAGCGCCCCGTATAGCCCCACATCCCGCGAACTTCATTGAAACAGACCACATCCTGCAGCAATGTTTCAGCTATATATTTGGCTCGCATCGGATCTCCAGGCAGCAGAACGGTTGATGCAATTTGACCTTGTGTTGCGCCTATGTGGATGCTCATCTGACACCTCCAAGCGTAAGGTTGGTCCGCATTTCGCAAACAGGTTTATATCGTTATTAGAGAGAAATGCAATGTCCAAGGATACGATAAGAAATTGTAGATGCAAACAACTTCGAGCTACAACATCTTTCAATCTGTAGATACCTAACGGTTTTAATCTGCGAAGTCCCCCGCTCCGCCATGCGCCCCCGAAGCGAAGCGGAGAGGGGTTTGGGGGGCGAAATCCGGTCAGCACCACGCGGGAGTTAGTTGGCCATTGGCAATGAGACAGCGTATCAACGATCCTTAGTGTTCAGCCATCAAGGTTGTCGCTTCCCTGAGTCTTGCGCAAAAGAGCAGGCTTAGAACCATGAGCCCGATGAGGATGATCAAAGGTAAGGTCATTGAACCTGTTTCCGGAGACTTGAAACTGTCCATTCCCAAGATGAAAACGATCCCTGAGATTTGACCCATGAGCAAAAGCAAGCCGTTCGACGTACCTTCTGGTGTTGGATGGGTAACTTCGGCGCCATACTGGAATCCGATCGGTCCAGCGCTAAGTAAGAAGAAGCCAAACACAAAAGCTGATACAAGCAGGAGCCAGTAGCTTGTGGCAAAGGTAATGCCGACCAGCCCTACGGTTGCGCCCATTACAGCCATTAACAAATAAGGCGTTCTTTTACGATAATGGTCAGAGAGTAAAGGGATGACTACGGCACCGATAATGCCCCCCACAATCATCAGGCCTCCTATGTTGCCGGCCTGGGTGATCGAGAACCCTCTCGGCCTGACGATATCTTCGATCCAGGTTGTTACCGCATTGAATACACCCAACCCAACGAAGAAGACAATTAAGAGAAGTACAAAATCCTTAATTCGCAAGGATTCTTTTAGGCCGTCAAAAACAAGAGAGCGCTCTTCCTGATCAGGGCGGCAGGGAGCGGTTGGAGGACGTTCCTTAATCAGGGCAAAAAAGACAACGACGGCGATCATAGAAACGATCCCATAGATTAGGAGCATGCCGGGAATCTGAGATTGGATCGTAAGATAAGGAGTCAGCACCAATGCCACAAGGATGCCCAGGTACATCGCCAGTGATCCAAGCCCCGCAGCGGTAGCACGCTCCCGGACAGGAAACCAGCGGGCGGCCACGGTAGTCACAGCATTGAGGATGAATGGCTGCCCGATGGCAATCCCTATTTGTGCAATAAGAACGATTGTGTAGCTGGAGGCAAAGAGACCTCGCAACAAGCCAAAGATGCCCGTCAAAGTGACGCCTATACCCACGGCTACTCGGATGCCATAGGTATCAATCGTCCAGGAGGCAGGGATCGAGATGACGATATAGACGATCATGAAGCTCATAGATAAGAGACCAATGCTGAGATCTGAAACCCCATAAAATGAGGCAGCACTGCCCGTGATGGGGGCAAAGGTTATCCATAAGAGCTGATTGATGGCGACGACAAACATGAACACAAGCAGCACGACCCATCGATAACCATAGATTTTGAAATTGTTTTGTTCCATCGGGCAAAACCTCCTCTTAAAAAGTTGATTTGGGCAGGAATAAACGCTTTTACGAAATAATGGACTCTCGTATTCCTCAGAGTATCATATTACTCTACGCTGAAGGGCAATCTTTCCATCCTCTTCTAATAATATCCGCTGTGCTTCAGTCTCACGTCGCGGTTGATGAGCTAGATGGCAAGCACTTTACTAATTAGAAATACCATACTATGCCGGCAAATATTATGCTCAGCAGAACCAATACAACAGCTGCGCGGGCATGTGCCCTGTAATGGTGTGAAAAATCTTGATAGTCTGCTTTTTCAGTCCCCGGAATAATTACGAATTTAGGTGTAATCTTGTTGACGATGAGCCAGTCAAGGATTACCAGATCGCCCAAAGTAGCCAATGAGACTAGAGCGAACATGCTGAGAAACGCTATCCAGAAAGGTACCTCACCCCCTAGCTTGGATTTAAGTACATAGGTTGAAAAGATTGGGAACCCTAGAGTAAAGATCATCCAGGGTAATCCTATGATCATCGCCAATCTTTTTTCTCTTGCGGTCTGGGGTGGAACCTTGGCCTTAATCGCCTCTGAATAATCTGAATAGCCCCAAACTCGCGGGCTAGTGGTGATCATCATAAGCAGCAGGTATCCATTTACAATGACCGCGAAAAACAAACTATAGGTCAATATGTGTGTTAATATCACAACTTATCGCCTCGCTTCAGACCCCGGGTGGGACGGGAAAATGAGTGGTCAGGCGCACCTCTTTGGCTCTAGTTATCCTCCCGCGATCATTCTTTTCAAGAAAGAGAGCCTAACCAATCTAAATCTGCTTGTTCTGTAGCATTGCTTTCAATCCGGAGATTATCAGCGCCAAGGTAGTTGAGAAACCGCTTGAAGCAGTGGACGATATCGTTGTGCATCCTTTGCGACTGCTTCACCCCGGACTCCCACCACCATTTCTTGATGATCAAAGTTCCGTTCTTCTTATCTCGCCCTGGCTCAAACCGGGCTACGAATCGGTCACCATATAGAATGGGAAGCACATAATACCCATAGCGGCGTTCGGCAACTGGCTTGTAGACTTCCCAGACGTAGTTAAAGTCGAACAACACCTCTACAAAGCGCCGGTCCCAAAGCAGGTTATCTAAAGGAGCCATTATGACAGCTCGTGAAAACGGGGCACTGGAATCCAGCGTCTTGTTAAGAAGGATCTCGTCCTCGCGCCTCATATAGAGGGGCAGCTTCACTCCATCCACGCCCACCTCTACCACTTTGCCCTGTTTGAGCAGCCGTGAAAGAGCAGCCTTGCGCTCCTTGCTTTTGATTCCGGGCATCCCAAGCCATGCATCGCCGGACTTGTCCCATAGCAACCCTACACCCCCAATACGTCTGTGAACATACCAATCGTGAAACTGCTCCTCTGTCTCATTGGGGTCAGAGGCCGAGAGCACATCTTCCGGAAGATGACGATTGGCAAAGTCGTACACTTTTCGAGTGTTCACCTTGTGATGAATAACCAGTTCGCCTCCCCAGTACATGCTCTCTAATGCAGCGCGGGCTAACCGTGTCGGCGCCCACGACCAGTCTACGGTCTGATTGAAATCCAGGTCTAGCGAAGACAAAGGACCGCGCTCCTCAAGCTCCTGGCGAACCTGGGGCAGGATCGAGCGGACGGGTCCGGGGCTTCTGCCGGGATTGCGCTTAGCTGCTTCTCTACGACGGTGGAAATACGGCCAGTCCTCCACACCGTAAATGGACATATTCTTATCCCACCCATCCAGAAGCTTCCGGTCCTTGTAAAGCAGCTCCTGCAGCATCACAGGCTGAAAGCCCGAAACGCGGGCCTGGAGCACCAACTCCGGGTTGCGGCCAACGATGTTCAGAGGGTCGAACTGAATGCAGCCAACACGATGAATGTACTCGAGTAAGCCGGCTTTACCCTTCAACTTAAAGGGCGGCCACAAGCCCTGATGGGCGAGAATATAACGACGGGCTTGTTGTTTGGTAATTGTCAACATTTCCATTGCTGAGTATTTTGACCTAGCCTTCGCGTTGAGGGTGTCTGTTGTTATTCGTCAAACGGCGATATGGGTATGCGCGCCTTAAAATTCTCGGGTCATCCAATCGGCAACCATACTCAGGCGGCGTTAATGGATGCTCAGAGCGGTTCGAGCGCGATCGCGCAGACTTTGTAATCCGGGATCTTAGCCAGTGGATCGCGAGCATCGAGCGTGAGCTCATTGGCGGCCGCTTCGGCGAAGTGGAAGGGGATGAAGACCAGGCCGCGCGGCGAGCGCTCTGTGATTAACGCCTTGACCTGGATCTTTCCACGGCGGGAGCGCACCCGAATCCAATCCCCCGCGGCGATGCCAACCTCCCTGGCGTCGTCGGGGTGAATTTCTACGGTCGGCTCGGGGTAAATGTCGTCCAGCTTTGAGCGCCGTGTGAGCGTGCCGCCGTGCCAGTGGTAGAGCACCCTTCCCGTAGAAAGAACGTAGGGGAATTCCTTGTCCGGCAGCTCGGCACCAGGATTGTAGGTCAACGGTGTTAAACGACCTTTCCCGCGGGGGAAGCTGTCGGCGAACAGCGTCGGTGTACCCGGGTGGTCCGCTGTCGGGCAGGGCCAATGCACGCCACTCTCGCGCTGAATACGGGCATAATCGATGCCCTGGAAAGGTGGGGTCAGGCTGGCCATCTCATCCCAGATCTCGCTGGCAGAAGCATAGGTAAAACCGGCGCTCCACTCGCGTTCGAGCAGCGCCTCGATCCGTTCTGCCAGATCGCTAAGGATTTCCCAATCAGGGCGCGCTTCAGCCGGAGCGCTAAGCGCCTTGCGCACTAACTGCACGCGCCGATCGCTGTTGGTGAAGGTGCCATCCTTCTCGGCGAAGCTCGCTGCTGGCAGGATTACATCGGCATACTCGCCCGTCTCGTTCATAAAGATATCCTGCACCAGAATGAAGTCGAGGCTCTCCATCACGTGTCTGGCGTGACGGAGATCGGGCTCGCTCATCATCGGGTTCTCGCCCATGATGAAGTAAGCGTGGATGGTGCCGCTCTCGGCGGCGTCGACCATTTCCATCGTGGTCAAGCCGGGTTCGGAGGGGAGCGTGGTATTCCAGGCTGCCTCGAACTTGGCGCGGATTTCGTCATCGCTCACGCTCTGGTAGCCCGGGAAGACATTGGGCAAGCCGCCCGCGTCGGAACAACCCTGGACGTTGTTTTGGCCGCGCAGGGGATTCAATCCCGTGCCGGGGCGACCGAGGTTGCCGGTGAGCAGGGCCAGATTGGCCAGCGACAAGGTATTATCCGTGCCATGAATGCTCTGGCTGATGCCCATGCCCCAGTAGATAGCTGCACTCTGGGCGCCGGCGTAAAGCCGGGCTGCCTCCTGGATCTGGTCAGCGGGAACACCGCTGATCTCCTCGGCCCACTCGGGCGTGCAACCCTCGAGCGATTGGGTGTAGGTTTCGAAATTCTCGACGCGAGCGTTAATGAATTCCTGATTGACCAGCGATTCGCTCACGATGGTGTGCGCCATGGCCTGGAACACGGCTACATCGCTGCCGGGCTTGTGGCGCAGCCAGGTTGTGGCGAATTGAGTCATCTCGATCTGGCGCGGATCGATCACGATCAGTTTGGCCCCGTTCTTTACTACCGCCTCGCGCAGGAAGGTGCTGATGACAGGATGTGTTTCGCTGGTGTTAGAGCCGGTGACGATGAAGATCTCCAGATCTTTCATCTCGGCGATCGAATTCGACATGGATGATGAACCGAGGGCGATTTGCAGGCCGGTCACCGAAGCGGCGTGGCACAAGCGGGCACAATGATCGACGTTGTTCGTGCCCAAGACAGAGCGCACGAACTTCTGGAAGACATAGTTATCTTCGTTGGCGGCTTTGGCCGAACAAAAGGTTCCAATCGCATCGCCGCCATGCTTTTTAACGATCTCGGCTAAACGGCGGGCGCTGAGCTCGAGTGCTTCCTCCCAGCTCGCCTGGCGGAAGCCATCTAAGCCGATGGCTTTGCGGGGATGCGCCCCGAGATCTTTGCGAATTAACGGGTAGGGGTGGTGTACGAAGTCCACGCCGAAACGGCCTTTGGCGCAAAGCCGGCCGTAATTCGGGGCGACATCGAAGGGCGCCTCGACGCGGTAGATGCGCTCATCCTTAATTTTTAGGTCGATCTGGCAGCCGACACCGCAGTAGGGACAGGTTGTGCGTACACTGCTCCCAGCATCAATCATGATCGCCCTCGCTCGCGCCGGCTCTTACGTTTTTCTATGCGGATTTGGTCGTAATCCAAGCCTTGTTCGAGGAAGAATTCGGTCTTGCCTATGAGCGCCCCGGTTGGGCAAACCGCCACACAGTTGCCGCAGAAGACGCAGGTTGTTTCCGGCATGGGGGCGTCGAAGAAGGTAGCGATATGCGTTTTGTGGCCGCGACCGCCCAGGGAGAGGGCATAGGTGAACTGCAAATCGTCGCCGCAGGCCTGGACGCAGCGCCAGCAGAGGATGCATTTTGCATAATCGCGCACATAAAAAGGGTTGTCGTCCAGCACTTCAGCGTCCCGCCGCTTGGCTTGTGGGAAACGCTCCGGATCGGCGTTGTAAGTCACCATCTGCTCTTGAAGATCTGGTGCCTGGGAGAGGTCGCTGCTGGCGTGCAGCATCTCCAGGATTGTGCGCCGTGCGCGCACGACCCGTTCGCTGGCTGAATGGACCACCATGCCATCGCCGACCTGGGTGACGCAGGCTGGAAGGAGTGTGCGGCGTCCCTCCACCTCGACGACACATTGACGGCAGATACCTTCAGGCGTCGTGGCGTCGTGGAAGCAGATCACGGGAGTCTTGATCTCGAAATGCTCGAGCGCTTGCATGAGTGTCCAACCCGCTGGCACCTTCACGGCTTTCCCGTCCAGCGTGAGTGAGATTTCTTTCGTCGAAGCCATTTACAGCGCTCCTCCCTGGAAGATGTCTGGCCAGAGCTCAATGGCGCTCAGCACTGCCGAGGCAGCGGTTTGCCCCAGGCCGCAGAGGGAGGCATCGGTCATCGTCCAGCCCACATCCTGCAGGCGTTCGAGATCGCCAGGAAGTGTCTCATGATTTGCTACACGGACTAGAATCTCCGACTGGCGCTGGGTGCCGAGCTGGCAGGGATAGCACTTCCCACAGCTTTCGTGGGCGAAGAAATGGCCCAGATCGGCGAAGGTTTGCCGTAAGTGAGCGTGTTCACTCAGAACCACGACCGCACCGGAGCCCAGCCCAAGACCCGCGGCACGAGTATCTTCCTGCGTCAGGCGGACATTCAGGTTAGCGGGCGAGACGAATTTTCCCGCGGCGCCGCCCAGCAAGACGGCTTGAAGTTTGGCGTTATCTCTCACCCCACCGCCGCGCTCATAGATCAGTTCACGCAGCGTGATCGGTTGGGTGACCTCATACAAACCGGGTTTCTCCACATCTCCGGAGAGGCAGAAGAGCCAGGGACCGCTCGAGCCCGGAGACCCATAGGCGCAATAGGCTTCGACGCCGATGCGCATGATCAGCCCGACGTTGGCGAAGGTTTCAACGTTGTTGATAACCGTTGGTTTTTGATAGAGCCCGTGAGTGGTGGGAAAGGGAGGTTTCAAACGAGGGTAACCACGTTTGCCCTCGATCGATTCGAACAACGCTGTCTCTTCACCGCAAATATAAGCGCCCCCACCAGAGCGGAGCTCGACATCGAAGCTGAAATCGGTACCCTGGATATCTTCACCCAGGTAGCCGTTATCGTAAGCGGCGTCGATAACCTGCTGGAAGATTTGCTGAACCCGGGGGTATTCGCCGCGGACGTAGATGAAACCCTTCTCGGCGCCAATGGCGAATCCGGCAATGAGGATACCCTCCAGGATGGCGAAAGGATCGTTCTCGAGAAGAACCCGATCTTTGAAGGTGCCCGGTTCGGATTCATCGGCGTTGCAGACGATGTATTTTGGTTTTCCGGAGGCGGAGGCGGCGCCCTCCCACTTGATATCGGTAGAGAAAGCTGCCCCGCCGCGCCCTAACAAACCCGAGTCCTTCACCCGCGAGCAGATTTCTTCTGGCCCGAGCTTCAGGGCGTTGTATAAGCCGGCGAAACCTTCATCGGCGCGAAAGTCGTTGATGCTGGTGGGTTCGACCTTTCCACAGCGCCGGGTGATGACGTGTGTATCGGCGTAGATGGCCGTGTGAAAATCCCCTGGCGGATTGAGGATGCGTGCGCTGTTAGCCCGACCGACGGCCGATTGATCCACCAATGCCGACGGTGCCTGGTCACAAAGCCCGAGGCACTCGGTCTTTTCAAGATAGTATTTTCCATCGGAGGTTGCGCGGCCTGGCGTGACCGCTAACGATTGGTCAAGTTCTTTAAGTAAAACCTGCGCGCCCTGGCTGGAGCAAGTCGGGCTGGTGCAGACCCGGATGATGTTTTCGGCTGTGGGTCTGTCGTAGAGCATGCTGTAGAACTCGATCACGCCGGTAATATCGGCCAAGGGGACGCGCAGAGTGGTGCCGATCGAGCGGGCAACTTCAGGGGAGATGTGCCCGTAGCGCGCTTGAGCTTCCAACAGCGCTGGAAGGAGCATCGTGCGCCCACGGCTCGCAATCTGCAGCAGATAGCTCTCGTAGGAGATCGGGTTGTCTCCATTTACCTTCATGATCGTCTCCGCTGAATTATGGGCTACCATTATAGCCGACAAGAATAGTCAGAAATACCCGCCCGGGCCAGCAGGAAACGACCGATCGCCAGGTGTACGCGATGGCGGAGGCGGGAAGCGAGTCGGATAGTTGCTCGCGACCAAGCAGGTTATACTTTGTTCTCATACCGAGCCCAGCAGAGGAGAGCGCGTTTGACAGGGACATTGAAAACTCGCAAGGAAGCTACAGCATGGCAGAAGAAATTCGATGCACATGCTCCGAAGGTTGGAGAGCTAGCCCCTGATTTTGAATTGCGTGATAGCCGCGGCGAAAACCCCTTGCGCCTATCCGATTTGCGCGGTCTGCAGCCCGTAGCGTTAGTCTTCGGCAGCTTTACCTGACCGCCTTACGTACGAGGGACCGGGCATCTCTCTGATCTGTACGGCAAGTACCATGAGCAGGTGAAATTCGTCTCGATCTACATCCGCGAAGCTCATCCGGTGGATGGATGGTGGTTAGGCAAAGGACCGATGGCAATATTGATGAAGCTAGCGAGGATGAGAGCTGCCACAGATGTGTATGACCCCAAGACAATCGAGGAACGCCGCGCCGTCGCCGGAGAATGTGAAGAGGCTTTGCAGTACGGCATTCGGACCTATGTAGACGAGATGGATGATGCCGTAAATAAGGCGTACGCTGCCTGGCCCACCCGCCTCTATCTAATAGGAATCGGCGGACGCGTTGTCTATCATGGAGGCTTAGGACCTTTTGTCACCCCGCTAAATTGAAGACCGCCATCGAGCAGTATTTAAGTACGCAATAAGTCCATCTTTCGCTTATCAAAGGGGCGTGGAAAAAACGGTTGAAAACGAATCCCGTCGTGGAATTCCAAAGAAATTAGCCTCAGGCTGCAAATTCAAAATCCCGCTGTAAAAGCGGGATTATTTTAACTAAAGAAGTGGTGCACTGTGCAGGGTCCCCAACTTTTGGTTTAAAAGTCTTGGTGTCAATATGCACTAGTTAGCTGTTAACCTACCGGACAGAGGTGTACTTCCTATTCGTATACAGATCCTTGATAGAGTCTAACGGCTTTGAGCTGAGGCGCCGGGGCAACCCCACCGGCAAGGAATTCCTGCTTCGCACTCCCGCTCCATCGCTTACAAATCGCGCCGCATCCACGGTCGCCTCCAGCGAATTGTTAACCGGTGTTGTGATTTCCAGTCGTATGCATACGGACTTTTGACTGGGCGATTAAGCTACTTGGTCCCTACCACAACTAATCTCTTAGCCGCCTGATCATAATCATTCCCCTCTAGATCTCCATAAACCTGCACATTGGCAAAACCACAGTCAGATAACATCGATGACAGCTCTACAGCAGAATATGAGCGCACAGAAACGGTATGCTCAACCCGCTGATTATCCTTTATCACGATCCAACGAGTTTGTATCCGGCTCCAATTCTGATGCGGCTTTCTTTCTGCCAACACCAATGTGTCACCCTCTTCCGACCAATCTCTCTCTTTAAATTCCCTCACTGCAATCTCTTTGCCCATAGTTTCTATAAGAAACCTGCCACCGGAGCGCAAAGAAGCATGCATATTCTTAACCACCCGGTGATCATCATCGGGATCATTAAAATAGCCAAACGAGCCAAAATAGATTCATCACCATATCAAAGTAGTTGGGCTGACAATAATCCCTCATATCGCCAACGACAAACTCTACCTCGAGATTACGATCCTTGGCTTCTTGCTTTGCCTTTTCAATATAACTTGTCGTGCGATCAACTCCGACGCCATCAAATCCTTGCCGCGCCAACTCCAGACTATGTCGTCCGCTACCACAGCAGAGATCCAAAATTCGGTCCTTCTGCTGTATCTTCAATAGACTTATCAGCTGTTCAACTTGTGCCTTCGCGCTGGATTGACGCTGTTGATTGAACAAAATCGGTTCAAATAGCTCCCAGAACTTATCCTGTTCATGCCATGAGTTTTGATCAACCATTTCGCGCCCCCCAATACAGGGATGAGAAAATACGCCGGCTAACGGTTTAGAGCTGCGAAGTCCCCCGTTCTTTGGGGGAAGCGGCCAGGGATATGATCTCTCGATATCAAATTGCCGCGCTTCCCTGGTCCGCTGACGAAGATCCCAGCGATTTTCTGGGGCAGCGAATGGTTAGGCAGCAGATTTTTCAGGTTTATCGAGAGCATTCATCTACTGATACTTTTACCAGTTCATAATTCGATCTTTGGGTCTCAGCAGCCTGGCTGTATGTAATATCTTTCTCCAACAGTACCCTCGCCTCGGATGGATAGCTAATCACTCCAATTGCTGTCAAATCTCCGTATTTCATCTCTCCGTTTTCATAGAGAGAAGCAATTCCAACGTCAATTGCCCAGGCGCCTGATTCGAGCACGCAAATATCTGAAAAGATCTCCTTCTCCTCTTTATCTTTCAATCCAAATTCCCAACGTAACGGATTATCAAATACAGCCATGGTATCGGGATAATTCAATGTCAAAACGATATTTTCTTCATCACCAATAGATTTAATGATATTTGATATAGTACTTAACCTAAATTGCTTAGCAAATACTTCATCTTTAACCTCATTATAATT
>RCNB010002189.1_pt1 | contig 12081 bp, 10 predicted proteins | sample 2041321 | NCBI WGS metagenome assembly RCNB01 (sample SAMN09708232, study PRJNA481090) | Marine sediment metagenome, whole genome shotgun sequencing project. | reverse complement strand
CTCTGACTTCGTTTTTGCACATGTCTGACCTCCTTTTTGTACCTTAGAAAATAACACAATGTGTCCAGGAGGGTCTGACATACCTACAATATAGAAAGGGCCGTACGTCAGAAATAGTACCTGATGCCAAGGGTTGTTTTCACTCCGCCTAGTGAGATTTTGTCATCGAATGGTTGGACATCCACCTTTTCATACTTGAAGTTGAGGTCGAGATAGAGCTTTTTTACCACAATGGGGAAGTAGTTCCCTATCTCAAGGTAGAATCCCAAAGTCTTGTCCTTGAAATCCTTGAACCGTTCCGGCAAGTCCTCATGGTAACTGTATCCCGTTACTCCAGCCCCAACATATGGATTATTTTTTATAACCGTAAATATCCAGGCCCGCAATCCGATATTCCAGGACGAGTTGGTATAGATAGTCTCTTCACCAGAGATGGTAAGGGATCCCTTGTCTTTCTGATAGTTATATTCTCCAATGAGCTGGAGTTTCCAGAAGAGATCGATGCCGGCGATCACACCAAAGATAGGACTAGAAGAGCCATAGACCTCTTTATAGAGGGTATCAGTGGCAAACTTGAAGCCAGTATGTACACCGATGTTGACGGCAGAATATGCGTGACTGAACAGGGCCATAACCAGAACCAGCAAAAGCAGTGGGCCCAATCCTTTCTTGTTCAATAGCTTCTCCATGGGAGTTTGTGAGAGCACATCTTCATGGAAGACAATATTTTCACTTTTCGGGCGTGACAGGTTCAGACCATGGGCTTTCATTACCCTCAGCATCAATGGACATGACCATATATGTGTAATTGATCGGAAGCTGAGCAGTATCATCATAGAACTCAAAGACACCTGCTGGGACAGTGCCCAGCAACTGGTAACGACTATCGTTTGAATCAGCTGGTTTGCGGTAGATCCGATATCCCATAATCATGAATTCACTATTTTCCGGATTCTGAGCCCATTTGATGTACTGCAGCACCTCCCCTCCAAAAAGGCCCCTGTTTATCCTCTGCTCTGCCCTGACATTCACTGGTGGTTGATGAAGATTCCAACAGATCACATATTGAACAAACTGTGCCTCCTCCGCGAAAATGTTAGTAATCTTTGCACTTCCCATTATTTCCTTGGATTCAGCAGTAGTAATTTTGGGAACTGCGTTGGTGTTTCTGGCAGTAAAAATAATGGGGTAAGCCAAAATACAGCCAGGAACCTGAATACTACCTTCCTCAGAGACTTTAAGAATGAGGACATCCTGATGGATACCAGTATACCCACCGATGGTAAAGCCTCCATCCAGAGAAGGGCAAACAAAGTGGGCCTCTTCCCCGGATTCACTATCATAGGAATAGGCCCGCTGCCATTCAATATTACCTTGTGCAGAGAGCTTGAACAAAAAAATATGAGCTTCATCTCCACCAATTGATTCGGCCGATGTCGTTCCCCCGGTGATTATGAGCCCCCCATCAGATGCGAGCTGCATGGATCTGGCCAGTTCTCCTTTTCCTGCGTCATATTTTCGCTGCCATAGAATTTCACCAGCAGACGACAGCTTGAGCACCCATACATCCAAAGTTGTGTATCCCTCTGGACCAAAAAAAGATAATGTGTTCCCTAGCAGAAATATATTCCCCTCCGGCGTCTCGCATACATGCGGGCCCCATCTATTCATGTATTCGCTCTCCGATCCGCCATATGATTTTTGCCAAATTACATTCCCTGTTTCGGATAGTTTGATAAGCCAGAGATCGGGCCATTCATTTTCGCTGAACGAATCCGAATCACAAGTTAATAAAAACCCTCCATCTGCTGTCTGAATGATCGTTGATGTCCTTTTATTCCAGACCCAGTCCGCTTCTTGGCCCTCACCGCCGATGGTCTTTTGCCATTCGAGTGCGCCCATGTTTGATAGTTTCAGGATCCATAAATCTTTCTCTTGGTCACCAAACTTGTCGGCCATCAAGCCCGATATGATGAATCCTCGGTCATTTGTCTGCATCCCAGAATCGAATCTAACACCTGTCCCAAAATAATGAGACCACTCAATATTTCCGTCGGGCAATAACTTGACCACCATCCCTGACTGAGCAGAAGACGTCCAAGTCCAGCTCGACCCTAGGAGAATATAGCCTCCGTCGTCGGCCTGAAAAGCATAATCGCCCCAATTCCAATCAAAGAATATATTTCTGACTTCATCCCGAAAATTTTGTTTCCATTCAACGTTTCCATATTTGTTCAATTTCATGGCAAACGCTTTGCGAGCACCCCCATCCCTTTTATCGCCTGCAATGATATAGCCACCATCGAGTGTCGGATTTATGGAGTGGAGATAATCAGATTCCGGCCCGATGTATAGGCGAGCCCAATGATTATCTGTTGTACTTGTCATACCGTGGCTCTGTGAATAGGCCAGTTTTTTCCATCTGGCGATGTCATCATCTTTAGGTATAACTTGTGGGAAATACCCCTTACTGCACAAAGAGGCAATAATCAGAAGGAAAGCCAACCGAACAGTTCTTTTCATGACGTCCGACCTAGTTCAAATTATCTTGTCTATAGAATATAAGAATAAGAGACTTCCTGGATCATTCTACTCGATCCATAAGTTGATTGTAGCAGATGTGGCACAGTAATTCTGAGCAATCAGTAAAGCTTGAAACTATTCCCAAGTGCGTAGTTAAACGCTCTCTCCAATCTTGCTGGCGCCTCCAAATAATTAAATACACTGACACCATGCTGCCCTGTTACAATCTCTACGATGCCGTCGCCATCGAAATCCACAACTCGCAGATCATCCAAGCCGATATCTATGGTCTCGAGCATAGGTTGCACTGGAATCTCAGAATATCCAGAGCCATCAAATTCGAAGATGCGGACAAAGTCACTCCCTAAACTCCGGCCACCTAATCCTAAAATGATTTCTATATCTGATGTGTCGGAGTCGATATTCCCGAGATCCATGGCCCAAGTAAAACTATTCTCATCCGGATTGAGATCAGGACTGACGAAACTCTTGATATAATAACCTGCGTCATAGTCCCAGATCATTAACCGGTCGTTGTTACCTCCAGCCACAATCTCATTGTAACCATCCGAATCGACATCGCCGATCCGGAACACATTGAAGTTTATCTCCCCAGGCATGTTCTCGAAAGTCTCGTCAAAATCCAGAGATTGTATATCCCCGTCAGGGACCGGCACCCAATAGCTTGGATCCAAGGGATCGAAGTTTAAGATATAGGGCCGAGATGTTCTGAAACGAGCCAGAAGGATTTCGTTTTCAGGATCCGAATCTACATTGCCGACCTCTACATTCCAGATTCCACCGTCCCGAAAGACATAGGCATTGCTGTCCTCAACATTGTAATATACGCGAGTGAGGGAGTAGATGCCTGTATCGATGTCCTGATAGAGCTTGTAAACCTCGAAATGGCCGGATTCTGTACCGGATTTGAATATAACCAGCTCGTTGTCAGCATCATAATCCACATTAGCTAGCAAGGCCCCGTCCACCACACCGCTGACCAGTTCATCAGCTAGGCCTAGACGGATCGATGGCTCGGTCCAATCATTCTCCTCAAAGATCAAGAGATCATGATAGTAATAATTCTTCTTATTCTTCCCCTTTCCTTCTGTCACGACAGTCAGATCGATCGCCCCAATCTCCATGGCACCATCATTGTCAATGTCACCGATCAAGACGCCATGGGAGACCTGATTGATCAGGTCACTCTGCCACTGGACCTCGAATCCATTGGTATCGGGATTGCCCGTATATCTGATCTGCATGGCTCTCCCGGGCCGCCAATCGACAGGATCCAGAGTGCCTCTCGCAGTGGCGGCGATTTGAGGGCCGGAGCTAAAAAACAATTGGCCATAGGACATTGGCAGACAATCAGGACAGGGCTGCCGCTCAAGCGACTTATTCGTAACCAGTTCTTCATATTCACAGTTGGCGTTTGTGTTGCAGGTGACCGGGGGATTCTTCACTGGTTTTTTCTGGATCTTCATCTGCGCGGTGAGGCCCATGACACCTGCGATGACGAACATAACCGCCAACGAAAAGATAAGTACCCAATGCTTGTTTTGATTCTTCACATCATCCTCCTAAAGTTAATTTCTTATTCCATTTGATTCTTAGAATGACCCCGGGTCAAGGATATCGCTAAAATTGTCACATCATGTCTTAAGATGTCACGTTTTGTCATGATAACTCTTAAGATCCGATTGAAATCTTGACTCACCCCTCTATTTTTGGATATAAATAGAATCTGTCATGCAACCGGGAAATAACAAAGAAAGCCTTCTGACCTCCTGGAAGGAGATCGCCGCATATCTGAACTGTGAAACGCGTACTTGCATCAGGTGGGAAAAGAACCTTAAGCTTCCAATCCACCGTATGGAGGGGACGCCAAAATCACGCGTCTTCGCCTACAAGGCTGAGCTGGATGACTGGCTGAAAGCCCGGTTGAATAACGGTGTAAAGAACGCCAAGGCAGCGAAAAAGCGGCCTTTTCTTTTCAGAGTAGCGATCATTGTTTTTCCGATCACTGCGATACTGATCGGTTCATATTATGTTTATATTCGATCGTCCACCAGCTCAATTCCCGGACTCCCTCCTCCTAGAGAAAAACCTGCCGGTGTACCCAAATCCACAGGCCCTCTGGTCATGGAGAAAGGAGACATCGTGACAGTAGAATCCCATGTGGCCGGCCGGATGCGGATGTGGCGAAGAAGCAAGCGCGGAGAATATCAAGAGGCCTGGCGCATAGAACACGTCCGGCACTCTTCGCTGGCCATCGGAGATCTCGATGGCAAGGATGATTATGAGATCGTGGCGCCGGGGTGGTGCCGAGAGATTGAAAACGTCGGGGAAAGAGTCGTCACCAAGTGGCGCTACTTCCTGAACATCTACAAACCAGGTGAGAATGACTGGTGGAAAACCACATATTACTCAAAACAAGACTCCATCTATGAAGATACTCTGCTGCAATACACAGAAACAAAGATCGGGGATGTGGATCTGGAGCCGGGGAACGAAGTCATTCTGATCACTAAACATAGCTTGGGGATTTTTAAATACATCCCGGAAGAAGACGAATTCAGGCTTCTCAGCTCGCGCTACTCTTTCATGCAAGATACAGAGTTACTGTTGAAATCACTCGAGGTAGCAAACCTCGATGAAGATCCCCAGGACGAGATCATTGTAGCAGCAGACGAATGGAAAGATGAAAGAACTCCATGGAACAAGGGCTGGATCTTGATCTTCAAGGTCCGAGACGGCTGGCCCGAGCTCGAAAGGTCCATTGCCGTGGATGCGAACTTCGCCTTCCAGTCCTTACGGATCGGGGACGTGATCGCCGGTGACCAGCTGGAGATTATCTGCCCAGGTTACCGGATGTCCAGTGATATCATTAACACATTTATCATGGGGTGGAACCCCACGGGGGAAAGAGTCATCGACCGTCAAATCTACGAAATGGGCGATGACCAACTAGAACTAATTCACCTCGATGTGGGAGACATAAGCCCGGAGCCAGGAGACGAAGTTGTCATCGCATTGCACAGCCCTGATGAGCTAGTCTGTTTCAAGTGGAACGGCAGCAACCTGATTGAAGGTAGTTCTCGTTTCCCTCTCGATGAACGAGTCGCTCCCCTAAACATCTTCATCCAAGATGCACCACCTGGAAGAAACTCATTGAGTGAGATCATCGTGATCGGCAGCAGCACGATCGAGGGAGTTCCCGGGCGTTTCTATCTGGAGGTCTTGGATTTCAACGACGGATTCATCTCCAGATGGAAGCGCATGGGAGGAATCAAGGGAGAAAGGCGTGTATTCTACGCGGGTTTCGGAGTTGGGCGAAATCCCGAATAGCCTCCCAGTTTGCTCTGAAAGTTCGACTTCGATCGACCCACATCTGATAGGACTTGAATCCACTATCTCTTGACGGCCAGATAATTACGCGTAAATGCTGGAAATTTTGTAGAGGAGAGGGCGGATTATCATTGCTTTGTGCCCCCACGGGGGGTAACGGGTCTATCTAGAAAGCGATAGCCGGGGTAGCGGTCTGAAATAACAATGGTGTGGAATTGGCTTGGAATTGGCGCTGGATTGATAGGGCAGGCGCGGGATAGACGGATCCCCGTGTCACAGATATGTCACAAAAAGTGCTGAAACTCGCTTAATTTGGCTTAATGGTGCTTAAAATATCTTCAAAGGAAAACGCGATTCATATGGGGAAAACCCTGATTCTAAATGATATCTCGATCCGAGTTGGATAGGACTTCGAATCCATAGGTCGGGGGTTCGAATCCCTCCGGGCGTGCCATCCTTGCATATTGGAACCTGAGCTTAGACTGTAGAGGGCATTCCACAGTAACTCCCATATTATCAATGGTTTATCCTTTTGGTTCTCAGGCTAAAAACTATACTTTATTTTTGCATAGACCATATCATTTTCATTATACTGACCAAACCGGCCGGTTTCACCGGTGAAGATATTTGCCCCAAACAATATTTCAAAGCCATCCGATAAATCATAGTATATTCTCGGGCGGATCAGTGCGTCTTTATTATTCAGACCGATATAGGAAAATAATTCCAGAGTCAGCGTTTCTCGGAGAAAATTTCTCCTGGCCAGCAGCGTCATTGTGTTTTCAAATTTATCCTGAATTATATCTTCAGTATAATCAAGAATAAACTGTTGTATGAACTGACCGCTCAGATAGATACCCCAAAGCGTATAGTCCAAACCGAAGAGATAATGCAGATAGTCTTTTTGAACCACACCATCGACAAGTGTCGGGTCCCCTGAATTAAAATATTTACCGTTGTAATATGCGCCCTCTCCGCGGAACACCCAGCCGCTAAGTGAGGTACTGAAACTCCCCCCGCCGATTCCCAACCGATGGTGTTGTGGTATCACCGTTATCCCGGTTAATTGTTGTGAGACCGGATCTATCGTTTTCACGGTATGTAATGCGGGGTCATCATCCATGGCATAGCCAGCCATTATCTCAAAATCAATCGATGAAGTCATAAGCGAATATTTAGCAAACAAATCGCTGTTTTTAACAGAGCCTTCTACCTTCTGTTTTGAATCATCGATTCGTGGTTCCATAGAAAAATCCAATTTTGGAGCCCAGATAGAGCCTTCGGCGGGCATGCGCGTTGGGGTAAAGACCGGGATCCAGACGAGCTCAAAGGTATTATCGCCGATGTAATAATCAAATTTTACAGCAGTTACCCCGATACGAATCTCATTGAAATCAGGGAGTAAGAACTCGCGGAGATCTTTTGGCGAAACAATATCGGTAATGAAAACGCCATCAGCTTTACCCCAAATGATTTGCTGTTTGCCGATGCGTACATCCATGGTTTCAAAATAGATGTCCATGAAAATTTCGCGAAGATCGATCTCAAGTTTGTTATCCGAAAAATGATACATATAGGGATTTGCTTTTAAGGCCACTTTATCCATAGTGTGCTCGAATTTTAGGTCAAGGGTATTCTGAATGATGGCATACTCACCGGTTTTAAGAAGAATACCCGAATAATTCCGGACATATCCATTCACACTTGGCGTCTGAGAAAAAAGATAGCCGGCCAGGAGCAAAAAGAAAAATATAATGGATCGTTTCACTTAATTCCTCTTTTCATCATGCGCTCAGTAAACCTGCTGTCGGGAATCCCGATATCAACTTTTAGATTTTCCAGTTGCATATCCGTGGTGTGATCTTTTTGAATATTGTGCATCTGGCTGTGCAGGATAATCCAGTAATCTTTAATTTTGTCATATTTATTGACTGTCAGTGTTTTTAAGAATTCTTCATCCTCATCATAGAATTCCTTTTTCAAACCGATCCATTTGCCCTTTATAATCCAGGTAACTGTACGCGAATACATGTATTCCCCTTCTTTGGAAATACTTTCCACTACGTAACAGTCTTCACCGTTAAATTTTTCTTCACGCAACAGTTTATGATCATCTTCTGAGGGATGGCGGTCGCCTAAATCGTCATAGGTGAAATCCGAACCCATAAAATAATCACTCTTGCTGTCGCTTGAAATACGTTTCACTTTTTTGAGCGCCGGCAGATATATCCACTGGTCGTCATCGCGTCCGGCTTCATCGTAACTCCAGTTCATAAAAGAAGTATTACGCACATCAGCAGGGGATATAAAAAACATAATTTTCTTTTCTTCCACACCAAAATCTTTTATAAATTGTTTAATCTTTCGGACTCTTTGATCTCCACGCGAATTAATCAGGGTCATGGTCAGTTCGCCCTCCTGATCGTTTCCAGCTAGCCGGTCGTAAACCTTTTGAATAACATCCAATCCGGTCAGATTGGTTTGCCCGAATAACAGAGCAGGCATAATAACTATTACGATTAGCAGGCTTATTATAATTTTAGTAAACTTCATTGGAAACCTCCGTTTGAATTATCCAAGTTAATTTATTTTCTTCTTGAAATAAATATTTGATAGTACCAGCAGCAGGTACATTATCGTAATTGTACCTAAAAAACTGGTGAACATATTCATCGAAACCAGTGCGCCCAGCTCCCTGTTTGGCGGGAATACTGAAGCCAGCAGCACAAGGAAACCGGCGATAACTACCAGGGCGTTAAATACAATGGCCCGGCCCGAATGCTGCATAGTCAGGCGTCCAGTTTGCTGTGGATCTCCGGTTTCGATGGCATAAATTTTATAGCGCTCAATAAAATGCACCGCATAGTCGATGCCGATACCAATGGCAATACTTGAAAGCAGGGCAGTGGTGGTGCTTAACGGTATATTGAGCAATCCCATCACTCCGAAACTAATGAATGCCGTGATAAAAATTGGCACCGCGCCTATCACCCCGGCAATTAATTTTTTAAACATAAACGAAAGCAATACGATAACAATTAACAGTGAAAGCACCAGGCTTTTAATTTGTCCTTCCAGGATCAGATCGGTAAATACCAATCCTTTATAGCCCGAACCAGCGTATTTTACACTAACGCCGAGTTTCTTCAATAGGGGGATATGATTTTCAATCATCACGATGGCGCTGTTCAAAGCGATGGAATTATCGCTCTTTAACTGAAAAATCAGGTTGGCTTTTTTATAGTTGTAATCAACAACTTTCCACAGATTTTCCGGATCGCCGGACATTTCGTATAAAAGAAAATACTGGGCGACCAGATCCTGTGTAGATGGAATGACACTGTATTGAGCACTGTCAGCATGCATTACTTTGTTCATGCGCTTGAGATAATCAGTTAGGGCAAACGAATTGCCGACCACTTCCAGGTTTTCATCGACCTCGTTTTGTATGGCGTCGATGGCCCTGAGAATTTCAGGTTGTTTGAAAGCATCCTGCTTTTCAGAATCCAGGATTACATTTAGTGTGGAGGTACCACCAAAATTGTTGTTGATAAATGCGTCGGTTAAAACGATATCGCTGTCTTTTTCAAATTTTTCCAGAAAACTGGAATTAATCCATATCTGGCTCATACCGAGAATAGAAATCACGACCACAATAATGCTGGCAAAGATGGTTGTGTATTTGAAGCGAACCACTAATCGGGCAATGGCGTTTAAAAATCGGTTTTCATTTTGAGTGGCACTTTGTTTGTTCTTTTTCCAATTTGGAAGGCCAAAGACAATTAATCCTGCCGGGATAATTAGCAACGAAAAGACCATAGCCATCATCACACCGAAGGCAGTAAAAAGACCAAAATATTTGATGGGATAAACTTCCGATGTTAACAGTGAAATAAAACCGACTGCTGTCGTGATGGAGGTCATCGCTACCGGTTTCCACATACCATGTAGCATATCAAAAGCAGCGTCCTTTTTTGATGCGCCGGGGTTTTTAATCAGAAATAAATGCAAATGACTGTACAGATGAATTCCGTCGGCCACACCGATAGCGATGAGCATCACAGGGATCATAGTTGAAACCGCGTAAATCGGTAGGTCCACTGCCGCCATTAATCCAAAGGCCCAAACCACGCTGAACAAAACCACAAGCATAGTAAATAAGGTTGCCTTAAAACTGCGTAATACCAGGATCAAAACAAAAATAATTACGGCAATAACAATCGGCACCATCCGTTTCATATCACGCGGACCGAGATAAGCCATGGTGCCTTCGACAATCGGTCGTCCGGCAACGTAGAGTTTTTCCGGTCCTTCATATTCTTTAGCCAGGTCCAGTAAACGGTGGTAAAATTCCTGCGAGAAAGTATCGTCTCCTATTTCGGCAATAATAACGGTCACGGTTTCATTGGTGTTAACCAGCCGCTCATAGATCATTTCATTGTTGCGGACATTCCCGCGTATTTCATTTAATTTTACATCGCTTTTGGGAACTCTTTTATAAAATGGTTTTACATCAAGTCCGTCTTCTGCACCGATAATGTTATCTGCCGTATAAAGTGATGTGACATCGTTTTTTTCGATTTCATCCATCTTTTGCAGGACTTTGGTCAGGTCTTTAACCTTTTGTAAGGTACCTGTATTATAAATACCATTTGCATTTTCGATGGCGATGATAACGCCGTCTTTAATATTGAACCATTCTTCTGCCCGATCGCTGTAAACAAAAGCGGGATGTTCCTGGGGCATATATTTATCGAGATCCGTTTCCATTCGGGAATTTTGTTTTAGAACCAGGATGAATACTATTGAGCTCAGCAAAATAGCGGCTAATATCAGCCGTGGATAGTTCAATAATCGTTTTAATATATTTTCCATAAATATTATCCTTATTGAGTATTTTTTGTCCGGTTTAAATTTGGAAAACGTTCTGGTGCAAATTGTGTGTGGCAACTTATGCATCCGTTGACCATAGTACCGTATATCTTTCCACTTGCAATAAAGTCAGATTGTATTGCAGATTCTGCTAATTTGCCTGCGTTACCGTGGAAAGCACGATCGAGTTGTACAAAATGAGCAGGAAGCAATTGAATAAGTTGTTGTAATTCTTCCGATGAAAGGGATTTCTTTAAAATGAAACTCCTCTTTATCTGTTCAGCTAATTGGGCTGTTTTTTCTGAGTTGCCCTGTGCCATCAATGGTATGAGTTGCTGCATTGCAGACTGGATCTCAACCATTTCCTTTTGTAACAGTGTTAGAAGTTCAGGCGGCAGATTTAACTTTGTTGGCAAACCGGAGATTTCTGTTTCGGGATGAGCGATTTCCGGAATATTTTTTTGTTCACAGCCCATCATAGCGCAAAGCGTAAGCAATAGAATAATAAAAGTAAGTGGTAATTTCATTTAGGTTCTCCTTCTTGTTTAATAGTGAATGCTCACTCACATTTGAAGTGAAAAAAATTATTTAGTTACAATTTGTTTAATACTCTTCCACAATTGCCGACCTTCTTTCTGCAAATCAAATGCGAAGCCTGAAAGCCGCCATTGGGTTACAATAAGTCGAAGGGTTCCGATGATTATCAGAGACAGTTGTTTGGCCGAAATATCTGTCCTCATTTGGCCTGTTTTCTGCCCATTTTCAATCACGCCGCGCACAATATCCTGGCTCTCCTGCATGATCCTGAAGACTTCTTCTGACAAACGTTTGTCGTTTTGAAAGATTTCTTCTGAAAAGATTACCGCGGCGATGGCCGGATTTGCCTTAAAATGTGCAAAACGTTCCTGAAAAAGCGTTTGCAGTTTAGTTAGTGCATCAGCTTTCGGGGAAGATTGCATTTGTGAAAGAGCACGGTTCTTACTATCCTTAAACATGGCCAGGATGCCAAGCAGGATTTCTATTTTGCTATCGAAATGGCGGTAAATGGCCCCTTCGGTAAACCCAATTTTTGCTGACAAATTTTTGATTGTCATTTGCTGAATGCCTTTATCAGCGATTAAATCAATGGCAGCATCTATGATTTCCATCTGCCTGTCAGTAAATGTTTTCATTTTAAGCCTCACAAGAAAGTGAGTATTCACTTACAATATAACAAATTAAAATCATTTGTCAATGTTTTTTTCGGGTTTGGATTGGCAATCGAACTCTTCGCTCCGGAAAGCCAATTTTTGACCTGCAGCCTTCCCTGTGATAGATTCATGAATCAAAAAGACG
>RCNB010002188.1_pt1 | contig 12081 bp, 10 predicted proteins | sample 2041321 | NCBI WGS metagenome assembly RCNB01 (sample SAMN09708232, study PRJNA481090) | Marine sediment metagenome, whole genome shotgun sequencing project. | reverse complement strand
ATGACATAATCTATAATATCGAAATATTATTTATCATCTGTAATAATATCCTTGTAATATCTTCATAAAAAAAAAGAATTTTATTGTTATTTCTCTGAAATTTTTTTCATAATATTGATGTTTTCATCAAGGGATTCCTTAGATATTTTTGGATGGATGTCTAAAGCAAATATTTCTTGAGTTACTTTCTCTACTATTGGTAAATAAACATCATTATAATTAATTTCTTTATCATAGAAAGGGCACGACCAAGGACATCCTTTTGAGTACGCATTTTTTTCTTGGAATAATTTTGTTTTATAAAGAGGTTTTGGATATAGAACCTTACTCCTTGGAACTCGGTCTAGGAATTGAGTTTTAGTGATTCCTAATACATCAGGATCTAGCCTTCCAATCCAATAATTAAACGCGGGTTCACAATATTCAGGAACAAAAGGAGGACTAATACCTTTCAAATTGGAAGTTGCTTCTGAGAGATATTTTGCATTTTTGTTCCTAATACTGATAAAAGATTCTATTTTCCTTAGTTGGACCCTCCCAATCGCAGCTTGAATTTCCGTCATTCTATAGTTATATCCTAATCTATCATACACATACCATTCTGGTTCACCATGATGTCTGATTAATCGACATTGTTCAGATAAATCGTCATCATTAGTAGTTACCATCCCACCCTCTCCTGTAGTTATATTCTTTGAAGGATAAAAGCTAAAACAGCCGAGGTGCCCTATAGAACCAACTTTTTTGTTATAACATCGCGTTCCAATAGATTGTGCTGCATCCTCAATTACATGTATTCCACTATCATTTGCAATATCCATGAGTTCGCTCATGTCTGCACTAATTCCTGCTAAATGAACTGGGATAATTGCTTTGGTTTTCTCAGTAATTTTATTCCTTACAGAGTTGGGATCTAAAGTATAGGTTTTATCATTAATATCAGCAAAAATTGGGATAGCATTATTGTGTAGTATTGAACTTGCACTCGCTATAAATGTAAAAGGAGGGACAATAACCTCATCTCCTGGACCAATGTTTAATGCTGCAATAGCCATGTGAAGTGCTGCTGTACCAGTATTGACTGCTATAGCATGCTTTACACCAATATAACGAGCGAATTCCTCCTCGAATTTCTTGACAAACTCTCCATGTAATAGTGTTAGCATCTGAGATTTCATTACTTTTAGAACTTCTCGCTGTTCTTCTTCTGAAAGGTTCATTATCAATTCAGCTACTATTAAAAATTATAATTATAAATTAATAATAATAAAAATAATAACCATTTTAATAATGTACTTCTTTATAGAACAGCCATTCAAGATATTTAAATAATAAGATAATACGTATCCTTTGTGTCGTCATATCCAATTAACTTATTCATTATAAGAGTTTCTAAGACCTTATCTAACCAATTTTTGCTGGTGTCAATCACTTTATGGAGTTCTTTATATTTCATCTCGTTATTTACAGCTAACAAGAATTGGATTTTACTTTTTACTTTAAGATGGTCTGCTTTAGCAATCTTCTCAAACCGTTTTTTCAAGTCATATTCCATTGTTTTTAGTTGAGCAACTTGATTGCTTAATTTCCCAATTACTTCGTCTCTTGTTCTAAACACATTTAAAGATAATTTATAGATTCTTTCCAAGTGTTTTTTAAGCTCAGTTTCGCTTAGTTCTAACTCGAGCTCTTTTTTAAATTCATCTAATATAACAGTATAATCTGAACCGTCATCGTACTTATCTAATACTAATACGATGATTATTTCCCTATTTTCGTTATAATAGGAAATTGAGTTCCAATTTTTTTCTTCAATAGTAATGTAGGATTCAATAAAATTGTGTGAAATTTGGATTTGTTGCACCACATTATCCATAATCTCTAAATTTTCCGGAAACTTCATGTATATGTTTCCACCAAGAACAACATCCCACTTAATCAAACAAATACCTAGAGGAAAAGTAACTCACCTGAAATACTTAACACTTCCATTAAAAATTATAAAAGTTCTTATTAATAAATTTAATTTTTAGTAGATTAATTTGTTAATAACAAAATATGTAATTTGGATCTTTAGATTTTCTTTTAATATGGAAAAAATGCGATAGTTTTGCCAAAAAAAATAAATAGTTGAAAAATTATCTTACAAATAGTGATTCTGCTATGTCCCTTTATTATGTGTATATTTTGGAAACGATTGCGAAGAATAATAAAAAGAGATTCTACACGGGGTATACTAATAATTTGCAAAGAAGATTAGAGGAACATAAAAAGGGGACCGGCGCTAAATTTTGTCGAGGTAAAAAGAGTATAAGACTTAAGTATTTTGAAACTTTTGGAGAAAGAGGAATGGCTATGAAAAGAGAGTTAGAAATCAAAACTTTTACGAGAAAACAAAAATTTCAACTTATAAGAACCTTTAATGAAGATGATCTAGTTGAACAATAAATCAAACTTTCTAATTATTCTAGTAGGATTACCAGCTTCGGGAAAAACTACTTTCGCATTTAAACTTAAGGAAAAATTGGAGTCAGATTTTCATAATAAAGTAATAATTATCGATCCCGACATAATAAGAGACAAAGCTTTTCCAAACAGTTTTGATTTTAAAAATGAGCCTAAAATACGAGAAAAAAATTTACAGTCAGTAAGAAAACACCTTATTAAGGAACAGATTGTTATAAGTGACGACTTAAACTACTATTCAAGCATGCGTCACGATTTAAAATTAATTGCTGATAGTTTAAACATTAAATTCTATACTATACATATCTCAACACCGCTAAAACTTTGCATTAAAAGGAATAATGAAAGAGGAAAATCGATACCTAACAAAGTTATAAGAAAAATTTACAATAAATTCGACAACTTTGTTAAATATAAATGGGATACACCATTCGAAACTTTCGATATTACCAAAACTATGAATGAAATCCAATTTATAAAGATATTAAGCGAGAAAATAGCTTTAAATCTTCAAGAACAAAATGAAATTAAAGAACCATTACGATATAAAACTTCTGCTTCAATTCGGGAAGAGTTAGATTTAATTACTCGTAAATTTGTTGGCGAACTATTAAAAAATCCAAAATATCATGTTTCAAAAAAGGCAATTTTGGAATTTAGGAAAGCATTTATAAAAAGTAGAGCAAATGAAGAGCTTGATGTTAACAAAATCTTAGCAGATTTTAAATTATTTTTAGACAAGAAACTAAAAGACTAAAGTTTTTAACTTCCGTAAAAACATTGAAGCCTTCAAATATAGTTTTAAACAATAATAAATGAGCTATAACTCTTAGAATCCATAAAATGAGATAATCTGACTCATTATAATAAATAAAGCAAAAGAAAATAAAGTACCATTATTTCTTTTAGAGTAGAAAAGAAAAAGAATTTGAAAAAAATGAGTAAAGAAAGCGTAAAAAGAACAGCAAAATTAAGAGTAGAAAGATTAGAACCAAGCCGTAGTGGAAGAAGTTTATGCTATATAGATCAGACGGTATTGAATAATCTGGGATTATCTACTGGTGATATTGTAGAATTAATTGGCAAGAAGAGAACTGCGGGTATTGTTGTAGCGAGTCCTAGTGATGAAGGGATTATTAGAATAGATGGAATTCAAAGAAAAAATTTAGGATCTACGATTGGAGAATATGTAATAATACAACCCACACTTGCTTCACCAGCTAGAGAAATAGAACTTGCCCCAACTAAGGCAATTTACGACATTAAAAAACAAGCTGACTTAATAAAAGGGAAACTGATTGATAAACCTATTATGGCTGGAGATATTATTGATGTTCCTGGAGCTATAATTAAAACTGATGAAAACAATAATCCTATGAATGGGTTTATGAAAATGTTTAATATGGGGGGGAGTACAAGAAGACCAACATTAGGACCATTAAGATTAATTGTCTTAAATACGAAACCTAATAATGAGGTAGTTAGATTTACACGGGACACGAGGATAAAAATAAACAAAAAAATTGCTTTACTTAATGTTTCCGGTGAAATTATTACTTATGACGATGTTGGAGGTTTAGCTGACCAAATTCAAAGGATCAGAGAAGTGGTGGAATTACCTATCAGACACCCTGAATTATTTCAGAGATTGAATATTGAACCCCCAAAAGGAGTCCTCTTTTATGGTCCTCCGGGTACGGGAAAAACTTTAATGGCTAAAGCTGTTTCTCAAGAGGCTGACGCTTATTTCTTCATAATAAATGGCCCTGAAATTATGAGTAAATTTTACGGAGATAGCGAGAGGAATTTAAAAGGTTTTTTTGATCGAGCTGAAAGGAACGCACCGGCAATAATATTTATAGATGAGCTCGACGCAATCGCCCCTAAAAGAAGTGAAGTTACAGGAGAAGTTGAAAGACGCGTTGTATCTCAGCTACTTACTCTGCTTGACGGGATGAAGGGTAGAGAAGGTGTAATAGTTATCGGTGCTACAAATCGAGTTGATGCGATTGATCCTGCCTTGCGAAGGCCAGGACGGTTTGATACTGAAATAAGGTTTAGAATTCCGGATAAAAAAGGTAGGAATGAAATTTTTAAAATTCACACGCGAGGAATGCCAATGGAAGCTGATGTGGATGTTGATTATTATTCTGAAATTACTCATGGTTTTGTTGGTGCAGATATTATGGCTTTCGTTCGAGAAGCCGCTATGGATGCTATTAGAGATATTTTACCTGAAATTAATATTGACGAACCAGTACCAAATGAGACCATTCAAAAATTATTTGTTAAAGATAACAATTTTCTAAAAGCTTTAAAAGAAATAAAACCGTCTGCTTTAAGAGAGTATCTTACAGAAATTCCCGAGGTTTCATGGGATGACGTTGGTGGATTGGACGAAATAAAACAAGAGTTAAAGGAAGCTGTTGAATGGCCACTAAAGCATCCAAAACTGTTCAAGAAGGCGGGAATTCGTTCTGTGGGAGGTATTCTTCTTTTTGGTCCTCCCGGTTGTGGAAAAACATTATTAGCAGAAGCTGTAGCTAGCGAAACACAATCGAATGTTATAACTGTTAAAGGTCCAGAATTAATGTCAAAATGGGTGGGTGAATCAGAAAAAAATATAAGGAGCATATTCGCAAAAGCCAGAGAATTATCCCCTTCCATTATATATTTTGATGAAATTGAAGCACTTACAACTACCCGAGGAGGATGGAAAGGATCAGCTGTTTACGACACTGTAATAACCCAATTATTGACTGAAATGGATGGGATCGAGAGTAATAGCGGGATCGTTATTATAGCAAGTACTAACCGCCCTGATTTAGTTGATCCTGCGCTACTACGACCCGGAAGAATCGATAAACTACTATATGTAGTTGCTCCCGATTATGAAGGAAGAATTAAGATTTTAGAAGTTCATACAAAGAATATGCCGCTTAAAGAAGGTGTTTCTTTGAAAAACATAGCATTAATGACAGAAGACTATAGTGGAGCAGATCTAGAAAATTTGTGCAGAGAAGCAGGCATGCAAGCAATAAGAGAAAAGATGGAAGATTTTGAATTTGTTGAATTAAAACATTTTGAGGCCGCGCTGCTAAAAGTAGGATCAACACTACAAAAAGAAACTATTGATAAGTACGAAAATTTAGCAAAACAACTCTCTCAGGACCAAAAAGGCAAAGATAGCGATTCCAACTTGTATCAATAAGAAAGTAGAAAGATTTTCTAGCGACATCAATTTCTATTTTTCAATACTACTTTTTATTTTTTAAAAAACTGCAAGCAATTCTTTTTTTATACTTATATCAGTATTTTAACTAAATAATAACAATTATAAAATAATGAAATTAAATAATAAGCAGAAAACAAAAAAGAAAATACTATTTTTATGGAGTTAAAAATGAATGAAATTAGGATTAATTGGGATGGTCATGTGGATAAATATCAAACGGCTATGGAAGAGCTTAATTTAGATTTTTGTGTTCTAACTCGAGTAAAATCAATTACATATTTAACAGGATGTTTTGTCCCTTGGAAAAGTGCGATTTTTTTACCGAAAAAAGGTATGGGTGAACCCGCTTTATTTACAGTGCTTTTAGATGTAGAGCGGGTCAAAGCCGAGGGTCATTTAAAAAATGTGAGTGGATGGGGTCCGATGAAAGGATTTTTCTGGGAAAAAAAAATCCAATCTGCGGCAAAAAAAGCGGGATTATACAACCCAAAAGGGCCCGCACCTAGAATTGGAGTAGAACTTGGATTAGACATATGCATAACGGGACAGATGTTGTCATATTCAGAAGCTCAATTGCTCAAACAAGTATTTCCAGGATGTGAATTAATAGATTTTAACGAAAAAACTGAAAGAATTCAGTTTATTAAAGAACCTGAAGAAATTGCTATGTTACGGAAAGCTAGCGAGATCACGGATGTAGGTCAGCTAGCAGTTAAAAAAGCATTAAGAGAACGACCTGAGGGAAAAGTTTTTACCGAGAACGAAATAGCCGGTATTGGAACACTTGCAATGAGAATAGCAGGTAGTAATTACGAATGGACATTTACAGGTAGCCAAGAAATAGGTTCTGGTTATCGTGCGAGTTGGACTTTTAATGGGTGCACACCTGCTACTAACAAAAAAGTAGAGGAGGGAGAATCCTTGCTTGTAGATTTACATAGTGAGTACGGTTGTTATCTTGGAGATTTAAGCCATAATTATATCCTTGGAAGTTGTCCACCAGAATTGAAAAAATTTAATGATGTATACGAGCAACTATGTTACGCTCTTATTGATAACATGTACCCTGGAAATACCTTTGAGGAATGTTATCAAGCAGTTAGAAAAGTAGCTGATAAAGAGGGATATGCTAACGATTTATTTTTCGGACTCGGACACGGAATTGGCATAATAGGAAACGAATCATGGCCTGTAGTAGTTCCTGGCAAAGAATGGGGGTCTATGGTGTTCGAAGAAAATATGGTCGAAATTGCTGCGGTTGTATTCAATCGCCCTGGGCTTGGTGGACTAAGGTTGGAGTCACCCACCCTTGTTACTAAAAAAGGGGCGGAAGTGTTGCCGAAAACTCCATTTGAAGTGGATTATGTGTAGGTTATGATATAAGAAAATCAATGTATGAAAAAACCATGTCAAAACTTGATCTAACAACCATCCTAAGAAATTTAGTCCAAATACCAACGGAAAATCCCCCTGGAAAAACAGATCACATTATTAAATACTTAATTTCCGAAGTGTTCAAAGAAGAAGAGGGATTTCATAACGAAATTATCCCATATAAGAAAAAAAATGTTGAACTTAAAAACCTTATTAGCACAATAGGCTCAGGAGAGAAAAAGATTATCCTTTCAGGACATTTTGATGTTGTACCCGCTGGAGATCATAATGTATGGAAATATCCACCGTTTTCTGCAGAAATCGTTGATGGAAAGTTGTATGGTCGAGGTTCTAGTGATATGAAAGCAGGTTTAACAATGTTAATTGGAACGATGTTGAATCTTAAAGAAGAATTCCAGTTATTGGATGAATATTCTTTTGTATTTCTTGGAAGTGCTGATGAAGAAGCTGGTATGACTGGTGCTTATACATGTTTCAGAAAGGGAATAATGAAAAATGCGATATTGTTAATTGTTGGGGAACCTACAAATATGAATATTGGAATAGCTGAAAAGGGGTTATTATGGATTAATTTAGAGATTCAAGGAAAATCTGCTCATTCATCTACACCAAATTTAGGGATAAATTCTATTGAATGTGCATTAAAATTAATTCCACTTCTTTATAGTTGCTTAGAAGAAAAAGAAAACAAGGTCTTAGGTAAATCTACATTGAATATAGGGAAAATTGAAGGGGGTAGTGCTATCAATATTGTTCCTGATAAAACAACTCTAACAGCTGATTATAGATTAATACCTGAACAAGACTCAGGAAAATTAAGGAGGAATTTGAAAAATATACAGATTTCTCCATGCACTCTGGAAACTAAAGTATCTCACAGTTTGCCAGCACTTCAAACTGATTTAAATAACACCTTCATTCAAAATTTATTGAAATATAATAAGTCCAAAATAATAGGCTTACCTTATGCTTCTGATGCTGCAGTCCTTATTCAACCCAAAAAACCAGTCCCTTTTGTGATATTTGGCCCTGGAGATCCAAGTAATATTCATAAAATAGACGAATTTGTGGAATTAGAACAAGTATTTCAAGCAACGGAGTACTTAACAAACGCTCTCCTACAAACTTACAGTAAAAAAAAAGAATGACAATCTAATATTTAAAAAGTTGTAACAAATTTTTCAATCCTATCCATCGCTTCTTCGAGCTTTTCTAACTTCGTTGCATAAGACATTCTTAACATGTATTCTGAGTAAGATCCAAAAATATTACCTGGAACTATTGCGACTGCTTGCTCTTTCATCATTCTTTTCGAAAATTCAGCACCAGTTAAGCCAAACGCGTCAATTTTAGGCATAACGTAAAAGGCTCCTTTTGGCTTAACAACTTCAAAACCCAATTCGGTTAATCTAGTGTAAGCCAATAAACGTCTTTCATCAAAACTCTTCAGAATTTCGTCAAAAAAACTGTTATCTATCTTTAAAGCCTCTAAAAAACCATACTGAGCGGCATGGTTTGTGCCTGCTACGGTATATTGATGATACTTTTCCATCGTATCTATTATATCTTTATTAGCAGCGACGTACCCTAACCTAAATCCCGTAGCAGAATACAGTTTTGACATCGCGTTTATAGTAATAGTCCGTTCAAACATATCTTTTAACGAAGCTGGACTCGTATGTTTAGAATCGTCATAAAGATAATTTTCGTATACTTCATCAGAGATTAAATATAAGTCGTGTGCCTTAACGATTTCAACGATTTCATGTAATTCATTTGTAGTTAATGTATATCCCGTTGGATTATTAGGTGAGTTAATTAAAATCGCTTTTGTTTTATCAGTAATTGAGTTTTTTATTTTGGTAATATCAGGACTAAAGTCGCTTTTCCTCTCTATTTCAATCACTCGTAAGCCAAAAAAAGCACTTAAATAGAAATAAGATATAAAATTTGGAGAAGAAATTATAATTTCATCTCCAGAATTAAAAATAGAGGCAAAAGCAAGACTAAGAGCTTGAGAACCGCCGTTAGTAACAATAATATTATCTTTCCATGCGGTTTTAATGTTATTTACGGATTTTAATTTGCTTTCAAGTTGCTGCAATAATTCTGGAATACCTTTCGTAGGAGCGTAATATGTGATGTTCCCATTTAGGGCATTGATATTTCCTTGTATTGCAGCTTGAGGCGTGGAAAAATCTGGTTGTCCAATTCCTAAGCTTATTACATCAGATCGTCCCGCAGCAAGGTCAAAAAGTTCACGGATTTTTGATTTTGGGGCATTTTTTATTTTGTTTGATAATTCCTTCATTTTTACCATTTAATAAAACAATTTATAATTATAATAATGATTAGTAATTTAAAAGAGACTGAATTGGAGATTTCTTATTTAGTTAAGCTTCTTTATATTTTTTCTCCATAATTTCGTAAAATTTGGTATACTAAACTTTTAAAGGCTTCTTCAACATTTTTTCCTAATTTAGCGCTGGTTTCAACAAAAACACTTGCACCGATTTGTTTAGCTAATTTTTCTCCCTCTTCTTTACTGACTACTCGCTGTTCGTTTAGATCGATTTTATTACCGATTAAAATGTAAGCGCCCTCTTTTTTCACATAATTTTTGAAATCTTTAAGCCATTTAGATTCAATCGCAGCAAAGCTCTCGTGACGAGTGATATCATACACGAGTAAACTCCCAACACACCCTTGGAAATACATGCTTCGGATTACATTGTACTTCTCTTGGCCCGCTAAGTCCCACATTATTAATCGAACTTTAGCGTTAACTTCATCTATGTTCACATCCTTACGGATTATATTCGCACCGAGTGTTGGTTTATAGTCTTCTTGGAACGAGCCTTCAACAAATTGATTAATTAATGAAGTTTTGCCTACGGCACTTTGTCCAAGAATTGTAATCTTGAATACATATTCCTTATCTTCGTTGGAAAATCCTTCTGCTGGCAATTTTAATACTAGTTAAGTTATGATATTTAGAATTGAATTAATAATAACAAAAAGTATTTTGATTTTTGATATATTTAAGCTTTCGTTATTTTAAGATATAAATGTTTTCTCAATTCGTAATTTCAAAACGAAAGAATTATGATTAGGATTATTAATATTCTCTTTTGTTTCGTATGGAACGACGCGATAATCAGAGGGTAAACTTTTTTCTAAGGAATGGATTAAAAAATTCTTAAATAACTCGCAGGAAACTCCGATTTCCGAACAAAAAATGCATTTATCAACCCGTATGATGACGGATTCAGCTCTATTTTCCACAATCTTGACATGCCAATCAGCAACAACCATTTTATTTATCTCTTCGACAATCTCTTCAAAAACTTTTCCAAAAGGAAACAAATAAAATGAGAATTTTCTCCCAATTTCCGATAATAATTCAGTTGAATCGTACAGCAAACAATTTTGAGCAGAAATTATCTTTTTAAAAGAAAAAAAGTCGATTTCTCCCTCGGGATCTACGTCTCGTATATCTTTTAGTTCTAACAGTCCTGCTTCTTTTAAAATTGATTTCATTCCATCGTAATCTAAGTTATCCATATAGGACTGCAACAGTGCAGTTAACACCCTGTTTTTGACTGTCCCCCGATATTCTCCTATTATATCCGTATTGCGTACCATAAAATCCGAATAATAACTACTACTTTATATATATCTAATAAATAAGAGCCTAAATTTATATACTATTTGTTAGTAATCAGTTTCTTACATTCATAAAAATGAAGAAAAAATAAGTATTAAAACAAGATTAAATTTTTAAATAACGATTATTCCTTTACAGTTTCTAAAAGCTCTTTAATTTCAGCTTGAATAACTTCGGCTTTTTTAGCTTCCTCGCCTTTAATTGCGTTTGCAAGTTCAATTCTTTCCCTGTGTAGCGTATTCATAGCACAAAAGGGTATCTCCAATGTTTTTGTGTTGTCTTCCGGATCTACTACGCCGTAATGGACTAAACATCGACATACTCTGTCCAAGTCGAAATTGTACGCGTCTTGAAAGTGCATAGCTGAAATCATAAGGTTCTTATTGTGAAGGAAGTTCGCAGCGCTTGCTAAGTTCGGAGAAGCGATAACTCGTGCAAAACTTTGGTAGGTTTTACTCGTTAAGACTTTTTCTGGATGTTTTACGAACTTAATTCCTCCAGCAAAATAATAAGCTTTCATCATTTGCCGATATCCTAAATCAGTCATTTCATCTATAAATTTCCCAATAGTGCTAGCTACGGCTCCGAAATCTTCCAAATTTATACCTTTTAAGAACCCAGTGGGTTTCGGGATTTCTTTATTTTGAACCATGTCATAAACCTTGTTTGACCACTTAATAAGTCCTTCTGCGTCAAAGTAATCATCAAGGGACTCCCATTCGTCTTTATCGTTAACGATGAGGATTGTGGCAAACCCACAATCTTTATGGCTCGTCATACCAAATTCGGGCATATTATCGAACCAAGCTAATAAGCGAGTCATTTTTGCTGTAGTTGCGATGGGATAGAATTTTTCAATAGCATTGTTTGTGTGTTTATTTATTGCCACCTTGAGATCTGAAGTCGTATACCTCAAATCCATTAGTTCTTCAAAACTTATTCGTCCACAAAGAGCGACTGGTTGGAAAATTACTCCAGAACACACATCGCTATTATCCTTAGCAAAGTCTAAAATGTTTCCGATTTCGTGGTCGTTAACGCCTCTGGCGATTACAGGAACTAACATTAAACCAAAATATCCTATTTTTCGACAGTTCTCAATAACGCGTTTCTTTAACGGCCATAAATTTACACCACGAACCTTTTTCCAAGCTTCAGGATCGTCCGTTGCGTCAAATTGTAAGTAGATTGCATCCATTCCTGCGTCCTTACACTTCTGTAAGAAGTCAATGGATTTTGCGAACCTTATACCGTTAGTTGTGACCATAACTTCAGTGAAACCGAGTCTTTTTCCTTCCCGGATGATGTCTGGAAGATC
>RCNB010002186.1_pt1 | contig 12082 bp, 9 predicted proteins | sample 2041321 | NCBI WGS metagenome assembly RCNB01 (sample SAMN09708232, study PRJNA481090) | Marine sediment metagenome, whole genome shotgun sequencing project. | reverse complement strand
TTGCTTACACACCTATTTCAGTACCGATTCCGCGAGGGGGAGGAACTTGAAGGTCACTCTTTCGGGAATTTATTTATCGCTGCACTTTCTGGGGTTACGGGGAGTTTCCAGGAAGGAGTCTTAGATGCTGGCCGGGTTCTTGGGATTCGCGGCCAAGTCCTTCCTTCAACAGCGCAGAATATTGTCCTTGTAGCCGATAAGGAGATGGCCCCAACGGGAAGGGCTGTACGTGTTGAAGGGGAGAGCCGCATCACAGAGGAGGGTACAGGTCGCATCCGCAGAGTACAGATTGAGCCAAGCGACCCCCGTGCCTACCCGCTCGCGCTGCAAGCGATTCTAAATGCGGATATGATCGTGATTGGACCGGGGAGCCTTTTTACAAGTGTGCTTCCCAACTTGCTTATACCGGAGATAAAAAGTGCAATTCAGGCTAGCAAAGCTTTCAAGGTCTTCGTCTGTAATGTAGCAACACAATTGGGGGAGACGGACCATCTGGATTGCTGTGACCACCTCGCGGCGATCGAAGCGCATATTGGATCGACTCTAATTGATCTTGTGGTTGTGAACAACAATCTGGATATCAAACTGCCAGACGGAATCGAAGCGGTAGATCCAACGTTAGACGGATCCTGCCCCGTGCCGCAATATGTGGCTGATCTGATCGATCCAGCTAATCCCACGCGTCATGACGAGCGTGTGTTAGCGGAAATACTGATCGCCTTGCTCGAAGAGCGTACTGGACCGCTAGAGCTCTTGCCAGTCGATGGGAATGGCGCTAACGGCTATTTGTAAAAATCATTAGCCACTGAGGAGAAAATAACATGGCAACTCGGATTGGGATTAATGGGTTTGGCCGCATCGGCCGCCAAGTCGTAAAAATCATGAAGGATGAGTACGGCGAAGAATTTGACATCGTCGCCTTTAACGACCTTGGCGATCTACCAACGATGGCACACCTTTTTAGGTACGACTCGAACTATGGCAAATATGACGGCACTGTTGAGGTTAAAAACGATGGACTCGTTATCAATGGTGACTTTATCAAAGCACTCTCCATACCAGATCCTGCACAGCTTCCATGGAAGGATCTCGGGGTAGACATTGTGGTGGAGGGCACGGGGCTCTTCCGCAGTCGCCCCGATGCCAGCAAGCACCTCGATGCGGGTGCGAAGAAGGTGATTATCACCGCGCCAGCGAAAGACCCCGACTTGACCGTTGTCCTGGGCGTGAATGACCAATCCTACGATCCAGAGAAACACAATATCATTTCGAATGCCTCCTGCACGACCAACTGCCTCGCCCCGGCGGCGAAAGTCGCTCAGGATACCTTTGGGATCGTACGCGGCATCATGACCACAATACATTCGTATACGAATGATCAGCGCATTCTCGACCTGCCGCACAAGGATCTGCGCCGGGCACGAGCTGCGGCTCTGAATATCATCCCAACGACGACTGGAGCGGCTAAAGCTGTTGCGCTTGTAATCCCTGAACTCGAGGGGAAGTTCGATGGCTTCGCGATGCGGGTTCCTACGCCAACGGTTTCGGTTGTGGATCTCACACTTACGCTTGAAAAAGAAACCACGACTGAGGCTTTCCAGAGTGCTTTCCGGAAAGCATCCGAAGGTCCAATGAAGGGCATCCTGGGTTTCTCAGAGATCCCTCTTGTTAGCATGGATTACAAGATGGACCCGCGCTCGAGCATCGTGGACGCGCAATTCACTTTCGTGATGGATGGTGTCATGGCGAAAGTCCTTGCATGGTATGACAATGAGTGGGGTTATTCCGTCCGAACGGCGGACCTGGCGGCACTAATAGCGAAGTCACTTTAATCCACGATTAACTGAGGACTGCGCCTTCGTCTGGGGGCGCAGTAATTTGTGATGAGCGATGTTCAATAAAAAAACCATTCGAGATTTGGGATTCGAGGATCGAAAAGTACTGGTCCGAGTTGATTTCAACGTCCCGCTGAAAGATGGCGGGATCGCTGACGATACACGTATGCGCGCCGCTTTGCCAACCATCCAATATCTAATCAACCAGGGCGCGAGGATCATTCTCTGCTCCCACCTTGGTCGACCGAAGGGGCAGGTTGTCGAATCCCTATCCCTGCGTCCAGTAGCCGATCATCTATCGAGCCTCCTTGGCAAGCAAGTCGCATTCTCTCCAGATTGTGTGGGAGAGGTGGCGAAAACCGCAGCTTCGCAGCTCAAGAATGGCGAGGTCCTCCTCCTGGAAAACACGCGATTTCACCCGCAGGAGAAAGCGAACGATGATGGGTTCGCGATTGAACTGGCTTCACTGGCTGACATTTACGTGAATGATGCATTCGGTTCGGCGCACCGCGCTCACGCATCAACCGTGGGTGTAGCGCATAAGCTGCCCGCAGTGGCCGGGTTCCTGATGCAAAAGGAGCTGCAATATCTCGGCGAAGCTCTGGCAGAACCTGAACACCCGTTTGTAGCCATCCTGGGCGGGGCGAAGATCTCGGATAAGATCGGCGTGGTTGACCGCCTTCTTCAAATGGCGGACCGCATGCTGATCGGTGGCGGGATGGCGAATACGTTTCTCGCCGCTCAAGGCTTCGATATGGCTGAATCCTTGGTTGAAGAAGATGCGATCACAACTGCAGCGGCGATTTTAGAACGAGCGGGCGATTCTCTACTCCTGCCTTCAGACCTGGTTGTAGCAGCTGAATTCGACGAGAAGGCAGAGTACACAACCGTAACCGTCGATTCCATTCCCGAGGGGTGGAGGGCGATGGATATTGGTCCTGAGACTATTCGTGTTTTCCGTAAAGAGATCGAGGCTGCCCGATTAGTCGTTTGGAACGGTCCCATGGGGGTGTTTGAATTCGAACCGTTTGCCGTGGGGACACAGGCATTGGCGGCCGCCGTCGCTGAATGTGAGGGTACTACGATCGTCGGTGGGGGTGATTCTGCTGCGGCAATCCATCAGGCGGGATTGACAGAAAGCATAAGTCATGTGTCTACGGGTGGTGGGGCTGCGCTTGAGTTCTTGGAGGGGAAGACTTTACCCGGTGTCGACGCCCTGCTTGATAAGGAAGTATAAAGCCGGAATTTCCGTGTGATTGTTCAGCCACCTGGGCGTCTCGACGCCCAGGTGGCTGATTTTTCATCTAGTAATACCGCGTTCTAGTCCTAATGAGTCCAATTAGTGGCACTTCACAGTTTACTTACATTTCACATGAATTTATTGTCCGCTTGCTGGCGCTCATCTATAATGAATCAATGTTTGGTAAGGAGGCCGGATGAGCTTCGCCATTGGTGAGAATGTTGGTCCGTATAGAATCATCGAACAGTTAGGGCAGGGAGGGATGGCCACAGTATTTAAGGCCTACCATGCTGCTTTGGACCGCTACGTTGCGATTAAAGTCCTCCACCCCGCGTTTAAAGAAGAACCAAATTTTCTTTCACGATTTCAGCGTGAAGCGCGAGTGGTTGCGCGCTTAGAACACCCGAATATTGTCCCAATCTACGATTTTGCGGAACACAAGGGTCAGCCGTATCTCGTCATGAAATTTATCGAGGGCCAGACTCTCAAGGCACATATGAATGAGAAACCTCTAACGAAGGAGGAAGCAGTTCAAATTGTCGATGACGTCGGCGGTGCCCTGGCTTATGCTCATAAACAAGGCGTACTGCACCGAGATGTTAAACCCTCAAATGTCCTCTTAAGCCCCGATGGCTCGATTTACCTGGCTGATTTTGGCCTGGCGAGGATGGCGCAGGCAGGGGCATCGACACTTTCGAAAGACGTTATGCTGGGCACTCCCCAGTACATCTCTCCAGAACAGGGGCAAGGGGTGCGCGATCTGGACCAAGGAACTGACATCTATTCCTTCGGTGTACTTCTCTATGAAATGGTTGTCGGACGGGTTCCATTCAATGCTGACACACCCTTCTCAATCATCCATGACCATATATACACGCCCTTGCCGCTTCCTTCCGCGGTGAACCCGAATGTACCAGAAGTGGTGGAGAGAGTACTCCTCAAGTCGCTGGCGAAGGATCGAAAGGACCGCTTTGAGACTGTGGAGCAGCAGGTTATCGCTTTCCGGACAGCGGTCCTGGAGGGTGAGGGGGCAGTTCTTGAAACGATCGCTTTACAACCGGCTGCTGAGGATGGATCAGAGAGAGAGACCAGCACGCCCATAATCCCCATCGATTTAATCGATGGGGATAAGGATGCAGTAGGGCAGGAAAAACCCCCACGCAAACGATGGCCATGGATCGTGGCGGGACTGCTTATCAGCGTAGGGTGTTTGATAGCCTTTTTAGGTACTCTTGATGGTGAGAATGAGACACCGGAATTGGACCGTTCAAATCCACCTGTTGAAGTGATTGATGAGGGCATCCAGGGTGAACCGGAGCAGTTAAACCCAGATGCTCTATTTCGCCATGCGGAGTCGCTTGTTGAGAACGGGAGAGATATTCTTGCCGCCCAGGAATTTCTCAAGGCGGCCAATCTCTTCATGGAAGAGGGGGATTACGCTCGAGCTGTAGACAGCTACCTGCGGGCGGTTGAAGTTCATGCTCCCACGGTGGAGCGCAGCCGGCTCGTTGACGGACAATTCACACAGGCCCTATTCCTTGGCTCTGCTGATGAACATATTTGGCCTTTGATTGATAAGATCGAACAGTCAAATGCGGATTGGCCAGTTATTTCGATCGTCCGAGCGCGCCAGAGTCTATTTGTAGGTGCATTTGATGAAGCTCGGGAGATAATCGATGCGGTTTTGGAAGAGGAGCCTGGAAATCCGCTGGCGCTGGCCGTACTCGCTGAATACCACATCATGCTCGACGAGTTTGATGCCGCGGCGCGCCTCATCGCAAAAGTACTCGAGCGGTCGGACGAGTTACAACCGTGGCTAGCTGAACATTTTCATGGGTTAGCGACAATGCTTCCAGAATAGCCTCTGGAGGAAAAAACCAACTCACCCGTTGATTCATGGTGAGTGTAAGAAGCAATTTGCCATCGACGAGCCGTTCAAGCTCGTCGATGATTTCTTCTGGAATCGACCATCTATCTGTGGATTGGTGTATTGTTTTGCACTCCGTTTAACGCATAAACAAGGGGCATGAAAGACCATTGTGTTCCCCAGTAAACTCAAGCGGTGCCGAATTGCCGATCACCCGCATCGCCTAGACCCGGGAGGATATATCCATGTTCATTCAATTCGCGATCGATGGCCGCGAGGTGAATGTGGACATCGGGATGTTTATTGTGGAGCGCTGATATACCCTCGGGCGAAGCGATCACGCCGATGAACTTGATCTTCTCTACGCCCCATTCTTTGAGGATGTCGACAGTCGCAATAGCAGACCCACCGGTTGCGAGCATGGGGTCGAGAATTAGACATACTGAAACCGTCGGTTCGATCGGGAGTTTGTTGTAATACTCTACAGGTTTGAGGGTCTCTTCGTCCCGGAACAAACCGATATGCCAGACCTCGGCTGATGGCATAAGTTCCCAGACTCCCTCAGTCATGCCTAGCCCTGCCCTTAAGATCGGGACCAGGCCGATCTTGTGCTGCAGAGATCCCCCGCCGGTACTCTCGAGCGGGGTCTTGATTTGTATTGGGCTTATGAGCAAGTCGCTGGTCGCTTCATAGGTGAGTAGAGCAGCGATCTCTCGGATCAGTTCGCGGAATTTCTTCGGCTCTGTCCTTCGATCACGCAGTTTGGTTAACTTATGCATTACGAGAGGGTGTTTAGATGAGAAAACATTTTTCATTTGACTACCTCGAAGCGTTCAAAATATTTATCGATCTTGATAACGAAGTGTGAGTACAGTTAGATCATCTGATAGATCTGGTTGGCCGCGGAACTGGATCACTCGTTTTACGATCGCATCAACGACATGATTTGCCTCCCAATCATCGAGACCCAACACGAGATTTCTTAGTCGCGAGAGACCGAATATCCCCCGTTCACCGCCGTATGCCTCCGTCACACCGTCTGTGTAAAGGACGAGCAATTGTCCCCGCTTCATTTCGATGACTGAAGATGAATATTCTGCATCAGCTTCCACCCCGAGGACGATCCCATGGTCGCGGATGAGGCTGCCGGCTGATTCCGGTGAAAAAAGGAGAGGCGGATTATGGCCGGCGTTGGCGTAAACCAATCGGCCCAGTTCTGGTTCCCAAATGGTGTAGAAAGCGCTCACGAAGAGGTCGGCATTTGTTTCGGAAATCAGAAGGTTATTGACCTTTTCGAGCGTAAGGGCGGGGTCAATTTGTTCAGGGGCGATCGTGTGGATCAGCGTTTTGCTCAGGGCCATGTAGAGAGCAGCAGGAATTCCCTTATCGGCGACATCGGCGATCACAATACCCCATCGTGGACCATTTTCGCCATCAGGCAATGGAATGATGTCGAAGAAATCACCACCAACTTCATGCGCAGACTGCCAGTCTACTCCGATCTCCCAGCCATCCACGTTCGGCAATTCCTTTGGCATGAAGCTGATCTGTATGCTCTTAGCCATTGCCAATTCTCGTTCTAGTGATTGCTGGTGCGCGGCTTCATCAATCAAGCGCGTGTTTTCAAGGCGTAGGGAGAGTTGATGGCCGATGCCTGCAAGCAACGCCGGAAGTTTTCCCGAGAGTTTTTGCCCCTTGAGTAAGAGTAACCCGAGGAGTTCCTCTTCGGCGCTCAAGACGAGACAAGAAGCCTCATCCGTTGCGAGGGGTTCCGCTAGAGCTGGCGGGAGAGTGATCTGGAAAGGTTCATGACTCTCGCGATAGGGTGGTGAAATCCCCAAGTCCGACGTGTGGATATGCAGGTCGTGAAGTTTGTAGATATCCGAACGTCGTAATCCGGCAATGGGGCCAATGTACAACTCGCCTTGAGAGTCATAGGGAAGGAGTAGAATCGTCCAATCCGTACCGGTGAGCAATGTCGAGAGCTGCAAAACGGCCTGCAAAGCTGACATTGTTTCACCTGGCCGCGCTGCGTGGCGAGCGACTTCGAGCAGCACAGTGGTAATCCAGGCCTCTTCCTGGTGCTGGTTGTAATTCCGGGCTTCGAGGATGGCGAAAGCTAATTGGGTCGTGATCATCTCGATTACGGCGTTGTGGTCAATTGGGAGCCGTCTTGAATCGACGCACTGAATGTGAAGTACTCCAAACATTCGGTTGACAACCTTCATAGGAAAAGCATATTCATATGCTGAAGGTAAGGATGTTTCTTCAGTCGGAGCGTCCATATTGGCTGTATTTAGCGGCTCTCCTGATTCTGCAACCCGCTCAATCAGCCAGGATTGAAGTTCGTTCTCATCCGCTTGACCCTCTTCGTCAAGTGAAGATGCCCTTAAAAACAACTCTCCTTCGATGATTTCGTGAATCTCTACTTTTTCGTACCCAAGTACCCGCGTGAGCAACGTCGTGATCCTCGTTAAGCGCAGGGCGATTGGATCGAGTGAGATCAACATCCTTGACATCTCGCGAATGAGCAGCATTTGGATTGACAGCGTTTCTGTTTCTGATTGCAGAAGCAGATTCGTCAGCAGCGGAGCTAGTTGATTGGATATAACGAGCATTAGATCTAAGTCATGCTCATTGAAGGCATGGCTCCGTCGGCTTTGGATCGTGAGAGCACCAATAACAAGGTCGCCTGACTTGAGAGGGATGAAGAGGCCTGAAAGGGGAGGATCTGGAGCGTCGTAGCTGGGGAGGGCAGGAAGGCTATTTGCTTCAGATTGAAAGTCTTTGACTAGAAGCGATTGACCCGTCCGGCGGATCCACCCAATCAGACCCTCTTGATCCGGTGCGATCTGGAAACTGAGATTCTCCTGGCGGTTGCCATCCTTCACCCAGATCAATGTCCGGTAGTGATCATCCTCAAAAACGCCTAATTGAAAGAAATCAGTTTCCATTAACCTGGCGATCTCGAGAAAAGCGACCTCAGCGAGTTCTTGGGAGTCGAATGCCGCAGAAGAGATCGAATGTCCGACTTCAGCTAATGTCTTGAGTTCTCGCGCTGGCTTAGGTTCAATCGCCATATTCGGCGTGCTCCGTTAAAAGAGACGTTTCGAGTTAAGAAGAATAGCAGTTTGTATCGTAGCATAGAAAACCCATCCCAAAAGGAGGGGATGGGTTTTGTTCCTGGAGGGTGCCTTCAGTGTGGGTTTCCGGCAACCTATCTCCGGAAGTTCGTGCCCGCTTAGGCAGGTGGTTTGCGAGACCTTCGCATACGTAATTGGTTGCGTCCCTCCCGACGTTGATATTCCATCTCATCCATCACTTTGTGCATGATGACAAGTCCCAAACCGCCAATAGGTGGATCATCAATCGGCGGGTCGAGTTTGGTGGGGCAATTTGCAGGATCGAACGGCGGAGCATCATCCCATAACTCAATTGTGATATTGTCAGGTTCGGTTTGGACTGAGACCTCGATCTCCCCGGTCGAACCATCTCCGTATCCATGGAGTATGATGTTCTCGCAAGCTTCACTGACAGCCAACTCACATGCATAGCTTTCCATTTCGTCAAAGCCTGCATCCTGGGCTGCCTCTTGAACGAAGCGACCTATGCGTTCTATCTGATCAAGGTGACCATCGATCTTCATATGTTTCTTCACCATGATCCGTTAGAATGCGGCGATTGCCGTTTCGCGATCAGGAAACTGTTCAAAGAGGACTTCCAGACCTGCGATCTCAAGGGTTTCAGTTACTTGCTGGCTGGGCTGGGCGATTACAATCCGTCCCCCGGCGCCTTTAACAGTTTTCCTGGCATTTACCAGGACACGCAATCCCGCGGAGGAGATAAATTCAACACCGGAGAAATCAAGGGCGATATTGACCTTCCCCTGCTCCAGTTCCGCTTGTAAAGCATTCTCGAATTCACTATAGGTCACAGAATCAACGCGCCCTGTAACCGTCACGACAGTAACGCGTTTATATCCCTGTATGTTGATTTCCATGATCGTCTCCTTTTATTAGGCACTGCGATTGACTACGTATCGGGCGAGTTCGTAAAGCGCATCACGCTCAGGCTTATCCGGCATTAAGTCCAACTGAGCCTCACCGGTTTTCGCGAATTCATCCGCTTGTTGAAGAGCACGTTTTATTGCAGAAGAACTACGAATATCCTCGATAATTTGTTCAAGTTCGTTTTCTCTGACTTGCTTCTTCTGCAGCCTTTCGATAAGCATTTTACCGTTGGATTGATCCTCAAGGAAATACAGAGTCGGGAGCGTAATTAATCCCTGGTGCAAATCGCTGGCTACAGGTTTTCCGATTTGGCTTTGCTCACCCGTGAAGTCCAGCACGTCATCGACAATTTGGAAAGCGAGACCAATGTAATATCCATACAGCTTCATCGCTTCAACTGTTTCCTCGCTCGCCCCACCGAGAACTGCAGCGCCCTCTGTCGCCACTTCGAATAGGGAAGCGGTCTTTGCGTAGGTCCGGTCCAGGTACGACTGGTGGGTCGTAACGAACTCCTGGTTGAATAACTGCGTGATCTCGCCACCTACAATTGTCATCAGTCCGCGGGCAAAGGAGTCCATCAGGACAAGCGAATCGGTGGCTGCGGCAAGGCGTGCTGCACGGGCGAAGATGTAATCCCCGGCAAGGACCGTCGCACCCTGGGTCCATTGGGCATTCAGGGTCGGAAGACCTCGTCTGAGCAAGGAGCCATCAATAAGATCGTCATGCACAAGTGTTGCTGTATGAAGCATTTCAATGGCAGCAGCGTGCACCGTAATCCGGTCGATGTCTGCATCGAGCATCATGCCGATGAGAATTGCGGCAATCGGACGGATGCGCTTGCCACCCGAGGAGAGCAATTGATCAATTGCCTTGTCCAGGTTGGCGTGCTGATGCCCCGCGCTCTGGCGCATGACGAGCTCAACTTCCTCTAGATAAGGACGGGTCAGATCAATGAATGTTGCGGTTTGTGATGTCATGTGACCACTGGAATAGTTTTTTTGCATTGTTTGTTGTTGCCCGTATTGTGTTGTACTCGTCATCCCGGATGTCATTCACTTTCTGGGCGATCCACTCGAGATGCGCTGGTTCATTCCTTCTTCCTCGGTGTGGTTCCGGTGTCAGATAGGGAGAATCGGTCTCAATAACCAGCCGGTCAGAAGGTAACTGCGAGACAATATCGCGAAGCGTCTCGGCTTTCGGAAATGTAATCGGTCCTGCAATCCCAATATAAAAACCCTGCCGAATCGCTTTTGCCGCAGAATCTAAATCTGCAGAGAAGGCATGCAACACGCCCGCTCGGGCCGAAAGGGTAGGGGGTAGATTGAGGACCCAGGTGTTCAAGTGTTCGAGTATATCTCCTATCGCTTCGCGGTTATGGATCAGAACAGGATGGTTCAATGCACTCGCGATCTCGAGCTGGTCAGCGAAGGCGATCCTCTGCTTCTCTGGCGGCGAAAGGTTACGATAGTAGTCTAGGCCAATTTCGCCAATGGCAACGACTTTCGGTGATTGCGCAAGGCTGGCAATTTCATCGGCAAGGGCTGGCGACCATTCGCTCACATGATGAGGATGAATGCCTACAGCAGCAAAGACATCATCGTGCTTTTCCGCAAGTTCGATCGCGATCTGACTTGTCTGGAGATCAACCCCCGGAATGAGTATCCTCTCCACTCCCGCCGACCTTGCCCTTTCCAGAACTTCCTCCCGGTCGGCATCATACGCCGGCAGGTTCAAATGGCAATGAGTATCCACCAATGTGGTTGGATGTTCGTTCATTTAACTCCGACCAACTTGAGCCCATCTTCAAGCAGAGGCTTAACGCGATCCGCCTGAGTGGTTTCACAATATACGCGAACGATTGGTTCGGTCCCTGAAAAACGGACCAGGAGCCAGCCGCCATCCTCAAGCGAGAATTTATAACCATCCACCTTAAGGATGTCTGTCACTTTCAAACCGCCCAACTCTTTCGGTTGGGCATTGGAGATATTCTCTTTATATTCCGCCCGTTTCTCGGGGAATAGAGGTGTGTCGATCCGATCGTAGTAGTGGGGACCAACTTTCTCGAAGAGCAGTTCCACCAGTTGGCTTGGTTTTCGATCGAGACGAACCATCATATCTATAAGATACAATCCGGCCAGTATGCCATCCCGCTCGGGGACATGACCACGGAAGGCATAACCGCCGGATTCCTCGCCGCCGACCAGGGCATCAACTTCGAGCATCTTCGGCGCAACATATTTAAAACCAACACCGGTTTGGAAAACCGGGACATCATAGATCTCTCCGAGTTTCTCGAGCATCGAAGTAGTTGAGAGAGTCTTGACAATTGGACCACGTTCCCCTCTGGCTTCTAGGAGGTAGTACGCGAGAAGCCCAAATACACGCAGCTGGTTGACGAATTTCCCATTTTCATCACCCAGTCCAACCCGATCAGCGTCGCCATCCGTGATGAGGAGCACATCGGCATTTTCTTCAACGGATCGCTGCAAGCCCACATCGATATTGGGTGGGATCGGCTCCGGACGTGTCATCTCGGGGAATATCGGATTGCGCGTATTGTGGATCTCGATCACCTTAGTGGAGCCGCCAGACAGGAGTTTCGAAAACCATCCAGCGCCATTTCCCCACATAGCATCTACCAGGATTGTTAAATTTGCGTCTCGAAGAGTGTCTAGATCCACCAACTTCTCCAGCTGGGTGAAGTACACTGGGCTTGGATCGAAATGCTCAACTGCACCCGAGGCAAGCGCCTCGCGGATATTCACGCGCGGGATTTTCTGATCGTCATCTGGGATCCCGGCTTCGATGATTCCCAGGCCTTCAGGGTCGATCGCTCCACCATATTGATCTCTTACTTTAAAGCCATTATCGGACGATGGGTTATGGGATGCGGTGATATTTATCGCTCCGGCGGCACCCTTATGGACCGCGGAGTAGGAGATCGTTGGTGTGGGGCTGGGACCATCCGTGAGAAGCACGTGGAAACCGTGGCCGGCCATCACCTCTGCCGCAGATTCCGCAAAGGCCTGTGACGCAAAACGTTTGTCGTAGCCGATGACAACTGGTTTTTTCGATCCTTCAACCTCAATAAGGTATTTAGCAAAACCATGACTGCACCGGCGGACAGCTT
>RCNB010005881.1_pt1 | contig 12088 bp, 11 predicted proteins | sample 2041321 | NCBI WGS metagenome assembly RCNB01 (sample SAMN09708232, study PRJNA481090) | Marine sediment metagenome, whole genome shotgun sequencing project. | reverse complement strand
AACTTCACGCGGCAGCTTTTTTTGAATTACTTTCTGCTTTTCTGTGCTCATTGCTTGTCTCCTGAACGAACATTTTATTCTGTCATTGCGAGCGATAGCGAAGCAATCTCATGGGATTGCGGAGCCTGTTCCGAGCCTCTTTGAGAAGATTGCTTCGTCGCTAAAGCTCCTCACAATGACATTTTGCTTGTGTCGTTCACAATAGTTGGCGTATTCGTAAAAAGTCCAATTTGCTCCTTATTTGTCATTCCTGTCCCGTATCAAGTACGGGATAAACTCCAGCAGGAATCCAGTAATTTCAGGTTGTTATGGACTCCCGCTTCCGCGGGAGTGACTCGATTTTTGACTTTTTACGAGAGCATCTAATTCTTATTATCAAAAGTTGGCACAAGATATGTGGAAAGAGAGGAGTTTGTCAAGACAGATTTTTACGTTTTGCCTGAAGGATTTCTCGCTGTGTTTAAATGCAAAATCACTTATTCCTTTAAACAATCTTATAGGAATACCGTAATGAGTAGATACAAAGGCGTATCCATAACCCTCCATATCCACAAAGTTTGCGTATTTGGCCACCCTTTCGGAATCTTCTTTCATAAATATAGGGTGATCACTGGTGGCAAGAATATTTAAGACCCCCCTTTCTTCATTTACAATAATATCCGGAAAGGATGATGAAAAGAGTTTACCCGGTTTGGGTCTTAAAAATTCCACGGGATCGTACTTTATCACCTTGTCCATCTCAACGACAGCTCCTATTGAAAATTTGTCAGAAAGAGAACCAGCTATTCCATAGTTTATAATTTTTGTGATCGAATTGCCTCTATTCGTCTCCTCCTGAATTAAATCGGATAGAGAGAAAGCGCCCTTCATAGACCCCATACCTGTAATTACAAGAGAAATATTTCCCCCTTCGTACAGGTCATAAAACTCGCTTTTATCCTGCTTCTTTAAGTCATGATAATCTATAAAAGGTCTTGCCTCTATCTCTGTAGCGAACACAAGTATAATCATAATCAATACCCACAATAATTTACCGCAAAGAACGCGGAGCACGTTCTCCGCGCTCTCTGCGGTTAGATGAGTTCTTTTGCCATATTAAAAAGTTTGTCTACAGCTCTTCTTCCATCTTCTCCAAGAGAAAGTGAATAATCATTGACATAAAGGTTAATATGCTTTTTTATAACATCCATTTCCATCTCCTTAGCATGTTCCCTCACATAAGAATAAATGGGAGAATTTTGATATTCCTTTTCACTAAGTGCCCTGCTGATGGAATCATGTAAAGCCTTTGTAAATTCTTTGACAAACTTAGTTGGAAGTTCTCTCCTTGAGACAATTCCTCCCAGCGGTACAGGCATCTTGCTTAAATTTTCCCACCACTTACCAAGGTCTGCTACTTCAGTGAGTCCATGGTTTTTGTAAGTAAAGCGTCCTTCATGGATGATCACACCAAAATCTACAAGACCTTCCTTTACTGCAGGCATAATCTGGCTAAACGGCATAAAAACTTTCCTCCCCTCATTTTTTGCGTAGAGGCTGAAGAGCAGGTTTGCTGTGGTATTGCGACCCGGAATAGCGATTTCCGCATCTTTCATTTTTTTTACATTTTTTACCTTTGTCACCAGAAGTGGTCCACAGTTTTCCCCTAAGGCAGCACCGGAATCTAAAAGATTGTAATGATTCTTAACCTTCATGGCGGTATAAATCGAGACCTTTGAAATATCCAACTCATGGTTTAATACTTTGTGATTCAACTCCTCGACATCAACAATAGTCAGGTCCAGGTTAAATTGTTTCGAGTTTATAAGATGATAAAACATAAAGGTGTCGTTTGGACAGGGTGAAATCCCCAATTTGATTTTCATATTCCTATCCTTTCGTTCCTACATGAATATAAGCAATGCCAAAAGTTAAAGGTATATAATAAACATGATTAAAACCTGCCTTAAGAAGTTTTTTCTTGAACTCCTCCGGTTTTGGAAATGACTCAATTGAGTCAGCAAGATATCGGTATGCTCCTCTGTCCCCAGAAATGATACCGCCCATTAAGGGCATAACCTTCTCAAGATAAAATTGATAAAAAGGTTTGATAATGGGATTAATCTTGTTTGAAAAATCGAGGACAATCAACTTTGAACCGGATTTCAAAACCCTTACAACCTCACTTAACCCCTTGTCCATATTTGCTAAATTTCTTATACCAAAACCGACAATAGCTCCATCATAACTATTATCTTTAAAAGAAATTTTTTCGCCGTCGCCAACTATAAGCTCTGGCTGATTGCCCTTTGAATGTTTTTGCCTGCCAAAAACAAGCATTTCCCTGCAGAAATCATAAGCTACTACTTTTATGGGGTCCCTGACATTCTTTAAGATGACAACACTCAAGGGAAGGGTTCCAGCACAAAAATCCAAATAATTACCACCAGGTTGCAGGCATAAGTTTTCTATAGCTTTCCTCCTCCATCTTCTGTCAATACCAAATGAGAGGAGTGTATTCAAAAAGTCATATTTCTCTGCTATTGAGGCAAACTTTTCCCTAACGAACCTTTTTTTATTCTCCATATCTCTCTTATTGTTTAAAATTGCTCTATGGATGGTACTTGCAATCTTATCTTACATGTGATAATTTCCCAATCTATATTAAAAAAAATCCAATTTCAATAACAAATTGGCTGTTAAGTTAACTCATCACAACAAATCCCTTTGTAAATTATTTTCAAGATACTTCCCTTGTGAGACGGTGCTAATAAATTCTGTTATTTTTGTCTAACGGATAAGCCTGGTTTTGTCGAGAGCAAAAAAGTATTGACATTAGTATTATTAATAGTTATACTATAGGTATAACTATTAGGGGGAACAATAATGAAAACAGCCATATCAATACCAGACAATATATTTGAGGATATCGACAAATTGTCAAAAGAATTGCACCGTTCTCGAAGTCAGATATTAACTGACGCAGCAAGAGAATACATAGAGAAACTGAAAAACGAAAAGATTCTTAAAGACCTTAACAAAGCATACTTAGAAGAAGAAACAGAGCATGAAACAGAACTAAGGAGAAAAGGAAAAAAACATTATGCTAAATTACTTAAGGGGGATAGATGGTAATCAAACAGGGGGATATATTCTGGGTTGATTTAGGTCCTCCATCAGGCTCAGCGCCAGGGTTTATGCACCCGCATGTTGTAATCCAGAACAACATATTCAATCGAAGTAAGATAAACACAGTTGTCATTTGTGCTTTAACTTCTAACCTCAAACGGGCTAAAGCGCCCGGCAATATACTATTATCAAAGGGTGAAGCTAACCTCAAGAAAAATAGCGTTGCAAACATCTCACAGATTATTACAGTTGACAAGTCTGATTTGATTAAAAAAATAGGTTCACTCTTACCACCTCGCATTGAACAGATTATCGAAGGAGTTAAATTATTAGTAGAACCAAGAGAACTTTGACGTAAACATGACTTTTTGACAGGATAAAAAGATTTGCAAAATTACAAAACAAATTCAGCATCCAGTATAGGCCATTTTTATTTAAGAGGAGATGCTATTGGCTTTTAAGAATTTTCAGGTGTTTATTCGTCATCTGGATAAACATGGCGAACTGGTAAGGATAAAAACGGAGGTCTCAACTGACCTTGAAATAAGCGAGATTACAGACAGGGTCTCTAAAAAATATGGTAAGGCCCTTTTTTTCGAGAATGTTAAAGGTTCTTCCTTCCCGGTAGTTACCAATGCATTTGGCAGCTTCAAGCGAATTGAGATGGCCTTTGGCCGAAGCGCCGATGAGCTGGCAAAGAAGATAGAAGAGCTCTTTAAACCTCAGGTCCCGGAGGGAATTGCAAGCAAAATCAAGCTTATCCCAAAACTAATTGAACTTGCCAAAACTCCACCCAAAATGGTAACCAGCGCACCCTGTCAGGAGGTGGTGCATTCTGATCCTGACCTTTCCATCATTCCGGTCATAAAGTGCTGGCCAGGGGATGGTGGTAAATTCATCACTCTCCCCATGGTCATCACCAAATCCATAGACGATTCCACACGCAACATGGGTATGTACCGCATACAGATTTATGACAAAAACACCACGGGCATGCACTGGCATATCCACAAAGATGGGGCTAATCACTTTTCTCAGTATTTACAGGCCAACAAGCGCATGGAAGCCGCTATTGCTATAGGGGGTGATCCGGCAACTATCTATTCTTCCACTGCACCTCTACCACCAGGAATTGACGAATTTCTATTGGCTGGTTTCTTAAGAGAAAAAGCTGTTGATATTGTAAAATGTAAAACAGTGAATATTGAAGTGCCGGCTGAAGCAGAGTTTATCATTGAGGGATATATTGATCCCAATGAGAGGAAACCTGAGGGGCCATTTGGTGATCATACCGGTTTTTATTCGCCTGTTGATGAATATCCTGTTTTTCATGTGACCTGCATAACCCATCGCAAAAATGCTGTTTATCCGACAACTGTTGTAGGCCCCCCTCCCATGGAGGACTGTTATTTAGCAAAAGCAACAGAAAGAATTTTCCTGCCACTCATTAAAATAATCGTTCCAGAAATCATAGACATGAATCTACCTGTGGAAGGAGTTTTTCACAACTGCGCTATCATATCGATAAAAAAGTCATATCCCATGCAGGCTCAGAAAGTCATGCATGCGCTCTGGGGCATGGGACAAATGATGAATACGAAAATTATTATTATTATGGACTCGGATGTTGATGTTCAAGATTTGAAAAAAGTTGCCTGGAAAGCTTTCAACAATATCGACCCCAAAAGAGATTTAACCATAACTTCCGGCCCTCTTGATGTCCTTGACCATTCTTCACCCTATCCCCTTCACGGCTCCAAGCTGGGCATAGATGCCACAAGAAAGATAAAAGGAGAAACAGAACGCCCCTGGCCAGATGAAATCAAAATGAGTGAAGAGATTATAAATCTTGTGAACTCAAAATGGAAAGACTATGGTATTACTTAAATTAATCAGGGTGAGGGAAACAATTTTTTCACTTCCTCTTGCTTACATTGGAGTACTTATAGCTGCAGAAGAAATGCCCTCATTTTCAACCTGGTTTTATGTAACAACGGCTCTTATCAGTGCAAGGACACTTGGCATGTGCCTAAACCGAGTTTTTGATAGAAATATAGATGCCAAAAACCCGAGGACAACAAACCGCTTGCTGCCAAGTGGACAAATTTCCGTGTTGATTGTTGTACGCTACTCTGTCTCATTTGCCATTTTGTTTGTTTTTTCTGCATACATGCTAAATACGCTCTGCTTTTATCTCTCCTTTCTTGCCTTATTTTTACTGATCACCTATTCGTTGCTAAAAAGATTCTCTTCTATGACTCATCTTTACCTTGGTTTAACAGAAGCTTGCGCTCCTATAGGAGGTGCGCTGGCAGTATATCCAGAGTTTTCCCTAAAAGCACTGATCATGGGATTATACGTTATACTCTGGATAGCAGGATTTGATATCATTTATGCTTGTCAGGATTACAGGTTTGATAAAACGAACAGGTTGTTTTCTATCCCAGCAAAATACGGGCTGAAGAAAGCCCTCATAATTTCAGCCGCTTTCCATGTTGCAGCGGTTCTTACCCTGTTTCTTGCAGGCATTATGGTTAATGCTAATATTCTCTACTGGCTATGCCTGCTTGTGGTTTGCTGCTTTTTTGTCTGGCAACATACACTCGTCTCGGAAAAAAACCTGACCAGAGTTAGCCTTGCCTTTTTCAACGCTAACAGAAATATTTCTCTTACCGTGTTCCTGGCATTTCTCTTAAACTTCATCTTCTAGATAGAGAAATCTAATTCGTTTAGAACCACAGAGACCACAGAGGAAAATCATAATAAATCTTTAACCTCTTCTATTTCTCTGTACTACAAACCTGCAACATCGTGTTTTTTTGGCACAGTTTTCATGCAACATACTTTACAACTTCGCAAAAAGTACAATATGCTTTTTATTTGTCATTCCTGCCCCGTATCAAGTACGGGATAAACTCCAGCAGGAATCCAGTGATTTCAGGTTGTTATGGACTTCCGCTTCCGCGGGAGTGACTCGGTTTTTGACTTTTTACAAAACTGATAAGTCTAGTTTCATTCTTCGTGTTCTTCGTGGTTATAATTTTTTTGGTTGCGGCTCTGCTGCGCTGTGGCCTCTGTGGTTAATCGGAAAGAAATATAATGGACCCTAATCTACAAAGAATAAAAGAAAAGGTAGCGGCGGGTGAAAGACTCAATTTTGATGATTCGCTTTCTCTTTTTAATACTCAAGACCTCTTTGAGCTGGGGAAAATTGCTAATAACACCAAAGAAAATATACATGGTAATAGAATCTATTTTGGCACAAGCCTCAACATCAATCATACCAACATATGCAAACTAAGGTGTCCCATTTGCGCCTTCTCGACAGATGAAGGTTCAGAAAATGCATATTTTTTATCTCAGGACGAGATTATAGAAACGGTAAAAAAAGCTGCTCAGCATGATGTCTCGGAAATTCATATAGTAGGCGGGCTGAATGACAAAATCAGCCTGAATTATTTCAAGGAAATGTTTTCCAATATAAAAAAGATAGACCCTTCAATAAACATAAATGCCCTCACTGCAACAGAATGTGATTTTCTTAGCCAAAAGGAGAAAATACCGCTTGATCAGCTTTTCTCAGAGCTTAAGACCTCAGGATTGGGAAGCATTCCAGGTGGTGGAGCAGAAATTTTTAATGATAAGGTAAGAAAGAAAATAACACCCTTAAAAATCTCCGGGGAGAGATGGCTTGAAGTAAGTGGAGCAGCTCACAGGGCAGGCATAAGAACAAATGCAACCATGCTATGGGGTCATATTGAAACGTATTCTGACAGGGTAGAGCATATCTTAAAGCTTCGTGAATTACAGGATCAAACTCACGGGTTTAAATCCTTCGTTCCACTACTTTTCCACCCCGAAAACACTAAGTTTAGCCACTTGGAGAAGATAAGCAGTGCAGCTGAAATCTTGAAGGTTTATGCAGCAAGTAGATTAATCCTCGATAATTTCGAGCACATAAAGGCGCTCTGGATGTATTTGGGTATTAAATTTTCTACTGTGGTATTGCGCTTCGGCGCTGATGACATGGGAGCTACATCGTTTGATGAGCGTATTGTGCACGAGTTCCAGCGTCTCTTCAAAAGATAAACTCATTCACCAGATAAAAACCATGCAACTTATACCATACGAGGTGGACTCAAATTACAAGGTGATTAATATCCACCACGTGGGTAAGTAGAAACAAATCTTTGCTTAATGGAGTTTACCCTGGTAGACAGCACCTTGACAAAAAGTCCAATTTAGGAAAAACCCGAATATCGAAATTCGAAACAAATTCGAATATCAAATGACAAAATGTTCTAAACAATAAAACGAAACATTGATGTTTTGTTCATTCGAACATTTTCACCCCGTTAGAAAAAGGATTATTTAACAACAGATAGCCACATTATCTAAGCTATCTAACGGGGTAAATTTCGGTAATTGTTTCGTATTTCGTGCTTCGAATTTCGAATTTTCATCAGACGCAAACACCATTTTCCCGAAGATAACAATCGCATGCATCGCTTAAGGCTTGGCCACATAAAATACATCAACAGCTATCCCATTTTTTATACCATTTTAAAGGAACGGGGAAGCCTCCCCTTTGACCTTGTATCTGACATTCCCACGAGGCTCAACGCTCTGATGAGGAAAGGGGATCTTGATGCTTCCCTCATTTCTTCTTACGAATATGCGACAGCACCAGAGAACTATCTCATCCATAAAGATTTTTGCCTCGCATCGACAGGATATGTCAATTCAGTACTTCTTATTTCAAAAAAAGATGTTGAAAACCTGGATGGTGCGAAAATAGGTCTTACCACCTCAAGTGCAACCAGCATTAATTTATTAAAAATTATACTCAGGGAATTCTATGGTTTTTCTAACGAATTTAACCGCGTGCCTTTTAATGACGATTTCGAGGTCTCTTTAAAGACAAACGATGCTGTTCTTATTATAGGCGATGAAGCCTTAAAATTTATTGACAATGGTACATACAAAGTCTACGACATAGGAAATCTGTGGACGGAAAAAACCGGTTATCCTGTCGTGTTTGCCATAATTGCTATAAACACTCAATCCGCAAAAACATATAAAAACGAGCTTGCAGCAGTATTTGAAAAATTCAATGAATCTTATGAGATCTTTAAAGCACGACCCGAGGAAATTGCAGATTTTGCAAGGTTAAATTCCACACTCTCAATTAATTTCATGGAATACTTTTATAACCTCAAATATAACTTTACCAATGAATTTAAGGAAGGCTTAAACTATTACTTTCGAATGCTTTATAAGTGTGGCCTGATTCACAAAGCTGAAAACTTAAGGTTCTATTAATGGAAGCTGTTAAGAAAAACAGGGTGGCAAAAAAAGAAGCTCTTATTCTATTTCAGGATGACATTTATACCCTGGCTAAAAGAGCCGATGAAGCCAAAAAAAAGGCGCTTGGCAGTCGTGCCGATTATGCCTGCTTCATAATAGATAGAAACATTAACACTACCAATATATGTTCTGTGAAATGTAATTTCTGCGCATTCTACAGGGAAGAGACTGACCCGGATTCCTTTATCCTGACTATTGATGAAATTCTGGAAAAGGTTGGTCAACTCCAGGAAATAGGTGGTACCCGGGTGATGATTCAGGGAGGGTTAAATGATAAATGCAACTTGAAATTCTACACCAGATTATTTTCTGCTATAAAAGAACGATACCCTGCCATATGCATCCACTCCCTTTCTCCTGCAGAAATTAATTACTTATCTAAACTTGAAAGAAGATCTGTTTACGAAATCGTACTTGAACTGAAAAAGGCAGGGCTTATGTCCCTACCAGGTGCTGCGGAAATACTTGTGGATGAACACCGCAAAAAGGTAAGTCCCCATAAGTTAAAAACCGCGGAGTGGGTGGAAGTGATGGAGAATATACATAAAGCCGGAATGCGTTCAACAGCCACCATGACCTTTGGCATGGGAGAATCTTTTGCAGATAGAATTGAGCACCTTTTCATTATACGCGATCTCCAGGACAAAACAGGTGTGTTCCGTGCTTTCATACCCTGGACATTCTCAAAGCCTCACACACGCCTGAATGTCGAGGAAACAACAGGTGAAGACTATATTAAAACAGTAGCCATCTCAAGGATTGTACTGGATAATATCGAACACATTCATGCCGGCTGGGTTACTGAAGGTTTTGAACTTTCTGAAATGGCTCTGAGAATGGGGGCAAGTGATATGGGGGGTATTTTGATGGAGGAGTTAGTGGTGAAAGCAACCGGTACAACCTACACTACTTCCAAGGAAACCATGATAAAGGTTATTAAAAATGCCGGATTAAAACCGGCAATAAGAGACAGTGAATATGACATAATTCAAAAAGTATAAAATATAGACTTAATCTGACAGGTGTTTTGAAAAAGTTTGATCGAAAAACATTATCAAAAATTTACACTACCAGTTGAAAGTTGTAGTAGTGGGATTTCTCACATTTTTGCAAGAAGTATTGATTTTTAATAGGTGAAAACAACCCCAAGATGTAGTGTGTTTCAAGATTATTTTTTGTCCAAAATCTTCTGAATCATTTTCGCTATTTGTTCTCTTCAAAAGGCTACACCGCAACAGCTTATGGGTAAATTAGGAAGTAAATGATGAAATAGTTTGACATTTACCTTTCATATTTGATTAAGCATATATTCCAAAGGGTAAAACGATAATGTTTTTTAAAAATGAATATTGATTAAACTCCGAAAAACCATACACTGTTTACATCGTATCAAAAGATGCAACCCTTTTCTGTGTCAATTCAATAACCATCTAGGACAATATATGTTTAGGAGGATGTCAAAATGGAAAGGATTCTTGTTCCCTTGGATGGATCTCAACTTTCTGAAAAGATTTTAACTCATATAGAAACTCTTGCCCAACGAACCAATGCTAAGATCATTATGTTACAGGTAGTCCCATTTTTCTGGCCTAGTGAATTTAAACACGTGAGAGAAATGGGTGATAAAATGGATAAGGAAGCTGCTGACTACCTATTTGTTAGAAACGCTCGACTAGGAGAAAAAGGGATAAAAGGGGAAGTTTGCGTCTGTAAAGGTCATGTTCCTGAGGCTATATGTGATTTTGGCAGAGAAAAGATGGTTGATCTTATTGCTATGTCTACCCATGGCAGAGGAGGGATTAAAAGGTGGGCTTTAGGTAGTGTGGCTAATAAGGTGATTCAGACCTCTTCTGTTCCTTTGCTTCTCTATAACATCGCGGGGGAGAAGGTTACACCTTCTCACTATCAGAATGTCTTAATTCCGGTAGATGGCTCCCTTTTTTCAGAAAATGTATTTCCCCAGGCAAAAAAAGTGGTAGAATTGTTTCATGCTAAAGTGTGGTTTCTCTATGTCATCAATACCCATCTAATGGAAAGTTTTACTGTATTGGGGGATAACATCAGTGAGAAAGAGCTCACAGAAAATATTCAAAACTACTTTTCAACCCTGAAAACGAGACTTAAAGAAACAAAGGCCACTAATTATGAAGTAGTTATAAAGAAAGGAGATCCAGCAGAGACTATATGTAATTTCGCAGAAGAAAATGAAATTGATCTTATTGCTATGTCTACCCATGGACGTGGTGGAATTACCCGATGGTCATTGGGTAGCGTTACCGACAAGGTAGTGCGTGGTTCAACAAAACCAGTTTTACTCATAAGGGCAGTGGGAGAGAATAGGACTAAACAGACTTAATGCAGCAGTCATATTTACAAATACGTAGACGATATTTCCTCTGTGAGAACTTTAAATAAATTATTGTAACTCTTAATCTCTTATCATCGGTTGGTTTCTAATAACAATATCTATCCCTTTACTATATCCTTTGTTCCTTAGACTCCTAGCATAATCCTCACTCAATTAATGCTTTTGGCTTTATTTGGTCACTATAAATCTCTTTTAATCTCTGGTTTGCTTTCATTTGTAATCACTTGAAAATCCTATTTCAAAATTTATAAAAAAACTAATTGATAGAGCGTTCTATTCATCCTCAAAGGGGAAGGAAATATGATAAACACCATCTTCAAATTTGCTTGTGATTTTATAAGAACTGTTATGGATAGCTTGTAGCATATTTTTATTTTCAAGCAGAACCTCGGCAGTAAAACCAGTTAAGCCTTTTTCTTTGGCAATTTGTACAAGATATTCTAACAAAATTTTTCCTATTCCTCTATTTTGCCACTGATCCTGTACTAGAAAAGCAGTTTCTGCAGTACTGGTTCCCGGGTTTTTAATATATCGACCCACTGCAATTATCTTTTCTCCGCTTGCGTTCTGAATAGTCCCGACAATTGCAAGCGTATCTTTGTAATCGATGCTCACAAATGGTTGAACTCTTTGATGGCTCATGTCTTTCAAGGGCATAAAGAATCTGAGATAGACACTTCTATCAGAAAGAGAGTAGAACATATCTCTCATTGATTCTTCATCAGCGGGTTTAATGGGGCGGTAAAAGACTTTTGTACCATCAGTTAAGGTAATTGTTGTCTCATGTTTTTTAGGATATTCAATCTGATCCCAGGGAAGCTCAATTTGATCACTGTAGACATAGTGAAGCATTTTCGCTGCTTTCAGGAGTCCATTTCTGAACTTAGGATGTGCAATGCCAATAAGACTCATAGCCCTTTCTCTAATGTTTCTGGCGTGAAGATCCGCTATGCCATATTCCGTGACTACATAGTGAACATCTCCCCTGGTGGTTACAACACCGGCCCCTTCACTTAAATGTGAGACGATTCGGGAAACCTCTCCATCTCTGGCAGTTGAAGGCATAGCAATAATGGGTTTACCCCCTTTAGATCGAGAAGCACCTCTGATGAAATCGACTTGACCTCCAATGCCGCTGTAAAAACGGTAGCCTATCGAATCTGCACAAACTTGCCCGGTAAGATCGACCTCCAGTGCGACATTAATGGCAACCATATTATCATGCTGGCTGATTATAAAAGGATC
>RCNB010002182.1_pt1 | contig 12093 bp, 9 predicted proteins | sample 2041321 | NCBI WGS metagenome assembly RCNB01 (sample SAMN09708232, study PRJNA481090) | Marine sediment metagenome, whole genome shotgun sequencing project. | reverse complement strand
CTGTAGATAGCTCTGGATAATCAATTTCCTCGTATTTCAATTCTGAAACTGATTTGTAGATTGTGTCGTAAAGCGAAGAACTATATAGCTCATCTAACCATTTCTGATCAATATTGGCTGCGTATTCATCGTCATCTAGCTCCTTGTCGGCAATTGGCTTAATTGCTTCAATACTTTTGAATACAGCTCTTCCATCAATAATAGTATCTATTGCATTAGTTTCTACAGTTTTAATCTGATTATCTGTGAGTATTAAACTGTCTTCTTTAGGGATTTGGTTTGCAACCAATGTACTGTCTTGAGCCTTCACAACAGTAAGACCTAGGCAAAGAAGAAATAATAGTACAAGTCGCATAAATTGTTTGGTTAGATACTTCAACGAGAATGCGGCTAAATTCGTATTTTTTTTATTGAATATCGAAAAAAATAATGCTAAACCTAAATTTATTCCAGAATTGCTGCAATTCCAGGAAGTGTTTTACCCTCTAAACTTTCAAGCATAGCTCCTCCTCCTGTGCTTACGTAACTAACTTTATCTTGGAATCCGAATTGCTTAACAGCAGCCACTGAATCCCCTCCACCTACCAGTGAGAAAGCTCCGTTTTTAGTTGCTTCTGCAATTGAGTTTCCTAGCTCTATTGTACCGCTTGCGAATTTTTCCATTTCGAATACACCTAAAGGTCCATTCCAAAGTATTGTTTTTGATTGCATGACTACATCATGGAAATTTTGTTTAGATTTTGGTCCACAGTCCAAGCCTTGCCATCCATCAGGAATATTAGAAACCGCTACCACTTGAGTATTTGCATCGTTACTAAAAGAATCGGCAGCAAGAACATCAACAGGTAAATGAACCTGAACATTTTTTTCTTTAGCCTGTTTTAAAATATCTAACGCCAACTCCATTTTGTCATCCTCACAAATTGAATCTCCAATTTTTCCGCCTTGTGCTTTTATAAATGTATAGGTCATTCCGCCGCCTACAATTAAATGGTCAATTTTATCTAAAATGTTTTCTATGATTGTGATTTTAGAAGATACTTTTGCCCCTCCAAGAATGGCTAAAACAGGTTTTTCTCCTGTTTTCATCACTTTTTGAATGCTCTCAATTTCTTGATCCAGAAGGTATCCAAAACATTTTTTATCAGGGAAAAATTCTGCTACTATAGTTGTAGAAGCATGCGCCCTGTGTGCGGTTCCGAAGGCGTCATTAACATAAATATCTCCCAATTTAGATAGTTGTTCTGCAAAAGCTTTGTCGCCTTTCTTTTCTTCATTATGAAAACGTAAATTTTCAAGTAACAAGATCTCTCCTGGTTTTAAGTTGTTTGCTGCTGCTTCGGCTTCTTGTCCAACACAATTCGATACAAACTTGACTTCAACACCTATAATTTCTTCGACTGTATCAACAATGTGGTTTAAAGAGAACTCATCCTGAACACCCTTTGGGCGACCTAAATGAGACATTAAAACACAGCTTCCACCATCTTCCAAAATTTTAATAATGGTTGGTTTAGCAGATACAATTCTGGTTGTGTCAGTCACCTCAAATTTATCATTTAGAGGCACGTTAAAATCTACACGTATTAAAGCTCTTTTATTCTCGAAATTAAAGTCGTTAAGGGTTTTCATTTTAGTTTGAATTTTACAAATATTAGCACAAATGTAACTAATTAAATCATGCTAAAAAACCACTTTTTTTACGCAAACGTTTTCAATTCAAAGAATTTTAAATAAACTATATTTGCTTCATGTTGTTTAGTGATATTTTAGGTCAAAAACATATCAAAAACCATTTAACACAAAGTGTGGATAATGGCCGAATTCCTCATGCACAATTGTTTGTTGGTCCAGAGGGATCTGGAACTTTGCCAATGGCTATTGCCTACGCACAATATGTACTGTGTCAGAACTCAAATGGTGAAAATTCCGGTGGTATTGACACCTGTAACCTAAAATTTAGTAAGATTTCACATCCTGATTTGCATTTTGCATTTCCTGTTACCACAAGTGACAAGGTTAAAAGTAAGCCTGTTTCTAATTTTTATTTAGAAGAATGGAGGCAATTAATCAGTCAGCAACCTTATGGAAATTTGTTTGATTGGTACAAACTGCTTGGTGTTGATAATAAACAAGGGCAGATTGGTGTAGATGAAGCACAAGAAATTGTAAAATCATTAGCTTTAAAATCATACGAAGGTGGCTATAAAGTTATGCTAATCTGGATGGCAGATAAACTGAATATTGCAGCTGCCAATAAACTTTTAAAATTAATTGAAGAGCCGCCAAACAAGACCGTTTTCATTTTAATTACTGAAGACGAAGAGCAAATAATCAACACCATTAAATCGCGTTGTCAATTATTGCATTTTCCTCCTTTAGCAGAAGAGGATATTAAAAACGCATTGGTTAAAAACTTTAGTATTGAAGCATCAGTAGCGACTAAAATTGCGCATCAGGCAAATGGAAATTACAACAAAGCCTGTGATTTGGTGTATCAGGATAGTGAGGACACTCAATTTGAAGATTGGTTTATATTTTGGATTCGTTCTGCATTCAAGGCGAAAGGCAACAAAAGTGCGATTCATGATCTAATTTCATGGAGTGAAGAAATTGCCAAAAATGGTCGTGAAACACAAAAGCAGTTTTTACATTACTGTTTAGAATTTTTCCGTCAAGCAATGTTACTAAATTATAATGCTAATGAATTGATTTATTTAGAAACCAAGTCAGAGAAATTCAAGCTTGAAAATTTTGCGCCTTATGTTCATGGAAATAATGTTTTAGAAATCTCTGACGAGTTACAGGATGCTATTTACCACATTGAGCGTAACGGTAATTCTAAAATTATTCTGACAGATTTGTCAATTAAATTGACACGATTACTTCATAAACCAGCTTAACAATATGGCAAATTCAAAGCGATGGTTTGCTATAATAAACCCGACTTCTGGAAATGGTTCCAGCAGACAGAAATGGCCTCAAATAGAAAACCTATTAAAGAAGAACAATTTTGATTTTAACTTTGCTTTTACCGAACATGAAAATCACAGTCAAGAATTGATTCAACAAGCTATAAAAGATGGTTTTTTAAATATTATTTGTGTTGGAGGTGACGGAACATTGCACAATATTGTTAACGGAATTATGAGCCAAACCAGTTTGTCTTCAAATGAAGTGACTGTTGGTATGATTCCAATAGGAACGGGGAGCGATTGGGTTAAAACTCATAATATTCCAAACGATTTTGAAGAAGCCATTCAACTTATAAAAAACGGAAACAAAAAAATTCAGGATCTCGGTAAAATTGAGTTTTTAGATGAAGACAGAAATCCTGTTTATTTCAATAATCTTGCAGGAGTTGGTTTTGATGGATTTGTGGTTAGTAAAGTTCATAAATATAAACATTTTGGAGCTTTGGCATATCTTACTGGAGCTGTTTTAGGTTTGTTTTCTTTCAAGAATTTTAACTCTAAAGTTGTGGTTGATTCTTCAGAAATCCACTCTAAAACATTGATGATTTTGGTTGGCTTGTGCAACTATTCTGGAGGAGGCATGCAACTGACAAAAGATGCAAACCCTTTTGATGGTTTGTTTGATATTAGTATTGCTAAAGACATTGGCAAGCTTGATATTATTAAGAATTTAAGCAAGCTTTTTAATGGGAAAATTGTGAATCACAAAAAGGTAGAAACCTTGAAAAGTAATGCAATTTCTATAACAATTGATGAAGAAGGCTTGCCTTTTATACAAGCTGATGGTGAGTTGATTGGAAAAGGAAATATTAAACTTTCTGTTTCGCCAAAAGCGTTTTCTTTTTATGGTAATTGATATATTTGAAAAAACAGTAAACATGAAAAACATCACAGAAATACTGCTACTCGCTTTTTTAATCATCACATTTTTACAATCTGGGTTTGATAAAATTTTCGATTGGAAAGGAAACGTAAGTTGGTTGAAAGAGCATTTCTCAAAAACATTTATGGCGAATGTGGTTCCTTTAAACGTTACTATTATTTTAATTCTTGAAATGATTGCCGGAATACTTTGCTTGTTGGGAATTTACCAACTCATCGCAAACGATGATAAAGGTTTTGGATTATATGGAGCTATTCTGTCTTGTATCGTATTATTAATGCTGTTGTTTGGTCAACGCATAGCTAAAGATTATGATGGAGCCAGAACCATTGCTATCTATTTTGTGCCTGCAATTTTTGCAGTGTTTCTGTTGAGCGCATAAAAATTAAGACTAAAGTTTGTCCCATCTAGTACAGTCGAGATGTTTTCAAGATTTCGGTTTTTAATTAGTTCTCGACTGCGCTCGAACTTACAAAAAACAAAAAAGCCTTGTTCTCACAAGGCATATAATTAACTGATTATCAGTGTTTTATTTTTTATATTCTGTGTTTAACGCATCAATTATTGTTTGCGATAAATCGTTTTCTTCTGTTCCATATAATACACTTGAAGCTCCATCACTGGTTCCTAAAATATACGTGAAACCGTTTGTTTTTCCGTAGTCTTTTACAAAGTCTTTTACTTTAACAATTATAGAATCAATCTCTACTTGAAACGCTTGAGTAATTTGTTGTTGCTCAATTTGTATTTGTTGTTGCAACATTTGTTGTTTTTGCATTAAACCATCGTAAGCTTCTTGCGCCTTTTTTTGAGACATCTTATTTGCTTTTGCTTGGAACGCTTGTGCTTCAATTTGGAATGCTTGACCAATACTGTCAGTTCTCTTTTTAAAAGCTTCGTCTTTTACTTTGTATTTTTCTTCAATGTCTTTTTTCTCTTGGTAGTCATTAATAACTTTTCCATTATCGACGAATCCAATTTTTTGTTGTTGACAAGAAGTGAATGCAAAAATTGCAAATGCAACGTATAATATTTTTTTCATTTTAAAAAATTTTAAATCTTTAGGCTTGGCAAAAATAGGAAAGTGGAATTAATAAAAAGCTGATAATTGTTCAAAATTGATATAATAAGTTAATCTTATAGTAGAATTACACTTCAATAATAATAATTTATGGAAATCGAATTAAAATAAAACGTTTTAAGAGCGTTTTGAAAACAAGCAACGTAATTCGTTATACTAAAGAAGAATCGATAAACTACTTTTATTAAAATCCGTTTTAGCTGTTTTTAATGACGTAAATTAAAGATGAGTACTCTCCAGAACGTTTTGCTTTTATATTTGATGTAAATCCAATTCTGAAAGCATTGAAAATATTCATCCAACCAGATTTATATTTTTCAGATAATAGACTTACATAATACGAGTCGAATTTCATTGGATAAGTTTCCACGACTTTCATATTTTCTTTTGAAAATAGTTTTGAAATCGATTCTCGAGAAAAATGCCAAAGGTGTCTTGGAACATCAAAAGCTGCCCAAAAGTTTTTGTAATACTTCGCATCGTAACTTTTATAATTTGGTACAGCAATTAATAACCTTCCATTTTCTTTCAATAAGGATTTCAAAGTCGAAACTTGCACTTCTAAATTTGGTAAATGTTCTAACACATGCCAAAGCGAAATGACATCAAAACTTTGTTTAGGGAATTCTAAAAGTTGCTCAATATTATAAACTGAATTGTTTGTTTTTATGTTAGCAATTTCTCTTGCTTTTTCATTTGGTTCAATTCCAGAAACTGTCCAATCATTTTGTTTAGCGATTTGTAAAAAATATCCTGTACCACAACCAACATCTAACAATTTTTTGCCTTGTGACGAAAATGAATTGATCAATTTCAATTTTCGTTTTAAAGAAATTCCTCGAATAACATGATAGACTTTTTCAAACAGATTTCGTTTGGTATCTGTATGAGAAATGTAGTCTTTGCTTTTATAATATTTAGGTAATTTTTCTGAAGATGGTTGAGGAGATGTTTCTAAATAACCAAACTCATTATTCACCAATAATTGAAATTCTTCAGAAGAAATTGAATGGTCTTTTACAGATAAATATATTGTTGATTCACTCATAAAAATAGTTTCCGAATCAAGTTCGGAATAACAAAAACACAATAAATTGATTTCATGTTCCACGTGGAACATGTTAAATGTCGATTATCGACTTATCTTCCTAAATAAACCAGTAAAACAGAAATATCATTAGGAGAAACTCCGCTAATTCTTGATGCTTGTGCAATTGATGTTGGTTGAATATTCTTCAACTTTTCTCTTGCCTCAAAACTCATAGACTTGATTTGTGAGAAGTCAAAATTTTCCGGAATTTTTACATACTCTAATCGACTTAATTTATCAGCATTCAGTTTTTCCTTGGCTATATACCCAGAATATTTCACCTGAATTTCTGTTTGTTCAATTACCTCGTCATCTAATTTATTTTCCTGGATAAAGCTCTCTACGCTTTCAATTTTTCTAACATCATTCATCGTGATATTTGGCCGTGCAAATATTTTAAATAGCTTCCCAGATTGTTTCACTTCTGATGAATCTTTAGAATCTAAAATAGGATTTATACTTTCTGGTTTTACGCTTGTATTTCTAAAAAACTGAACAAATTTTTCTGATTGTTCGTGCTTTTCTTCCATTCTTTTTAAGCGCTTCTCCGATGCTAAACCAAGATTAAATCCTTTAGGAGTTAATCTTGAATCTGCATTATCTTGTCTTAAAAGTGTTCTATATTCAGCACGAGATGTAAACATTCTATAAGGCTCTTCTGTTCCTTTGGTGATTAAATCATCAATTAAAACTCCTATATAAGCTTCATCTCTTTTTAGTGTGAAAGCATCTTTTTCCTGAACCTTTAAACTGGCGTTAATGCCAGCCATCAACCCTTGGGAAGCTGCTTCTTCGTATCCAGTGGTTCCGTTGATTTGTCCAGCAAAAAATAACCCTTCAACCAATTTAGTTTCTAAAGTATGTCTTAATTGAGTTGGTGGAAAATAGTCATATTCTATTGCATAACCAGGTCTAAACAATTTTACTTTTTCAAAACCAACAACAGAACGCAAAGCTTTATATTGAACATCTTCTGGAAGCGAAGTTGAGAATCCGTTTACGTAAACCTCAACAGTTTTCCAACCTTCTGGTTCTACGAATAATTGATGTCTGTCTTTATCTGCAAAGCGATTTATTTTATCTTCAATCGATGGACAATATCTTGGACCTATACTTTTAATTCTGCCATTAAACATTGGCGACCTATCAAACCCTTCGCGAAGTAAATCATGAACCAGCGGACTTGTATAAGTCATGTGGCAAGCTCTCTGCTTTTCCAATGGTTTTGTTATATCTAAATACGAGAATTTTTCTGGTTTTTCGTCTCCAGGTTGAATAATCATTTTAGAAAAATCCAACGACCTTCCATCAACTCTTGGTGGTGTTCCAGTTTTCATTCTACCAGAATCAAATCCGATAGAAACCAATTGTTCTGTTATTCCAGTTGCAGCTTGTTCACCTGCTCGGCCTCCACCATAATTCTTGTCGCCAATATGGATTAATCCGTTTAAAAAAGTTCCGTTTGTTAGTATAACAGTTTTACTTTTTATCTCAACTCCAAGTGACGTTTTTACTCCAACTACTTTGTCCTTTTCAATTAACAAACCGTCAACCATTTCCTGATAGAAATCCAAATTTGGTGTTTGCTCTAACATTAATCTCCAATCTTCTGCAAAACGCATTCTATCACTTTGCACTCTCGGACTCCACATTGCTGGTCCTTTAGATTTGTTAAGCATTTTAAATTGAATCGCAGATGTATCACTTACGATTCCGCTGTAGCCTCCAAGCGCATCAATTTCACGCACAATCTGGCCTTTAGCAATTCCGCCCATTGCAGGGTTGCATGACATTTGTGCAATGTTTTGCAGGCTCATAGTTATAAGCAATGTTTTGCTTCCCATATTGGCAGCAGCAGCAGCAGCTTCACTTCCTGCGTGTCCTCCACCAACAACTATTACATCATATGTTTCTTGAAATAAACTCATAAGTGTTCCACGTGAAACAATCAAATTCCTCCGTAAATAGGAATCTCATATATATTATTATTATTTTGGCGTTACCTAAAAGTCGGGCTTTCAATACTCGCTCTCTACGAGGAGTTCAAACATACCCTTCAATCCTTAATGCGCTAATCAGTTCTGTTTTTTTATATCCAAAGGACGAGCCTATTTGATAACAGATTCCTGCCTTCACAGGAATTCGGCAAATATACGCTGATTCTATGACTTTTGGTCTAGTTGACTTAAGTAGTGGTTTTCCTTTCTTCGCATCTCTTTCGCATCACCATCAGTTTTGTCTTTATAACCACAGAAGTGTAATATACCATGTACCAATACTCGCTTTAATTCGTCTTTAAAGGCAACCTTAAAATCTTTAGCATTCTCTTTTACCCTCTCGACTGAAATAAAAATGTCTCCATGTAATTCTTTTCCTACAGCGTAATCGAAGCCAATAACATCCGTTAGGGTGTCAAGCTCCAAAAATTCTACATTTAATTTATGCAGATATTCATCATTACAAAAGATATAATTGATGTCACCTTCCTTTAATTCTTCAGAAGAAATAACGGATGAAATCCATTCAGATAGTTCATCTTCATTTACTAATTTAAAGTCTAACTCGTAATTAAAACTAATCATTACTTTGTTTAAAATACTCCTGTACCTTCTTTTTATAAACCGGTTGCAAAGGCAGGGTTTGCCTGTTCAGGATTTCAGTGGTGTTGAAATATTTTTTAATCTCAGGAATCTCGTTTTTAGTTGAATTGTTGAATTGTTGTTTATTCGTTTCAGATTTGCGCTTGTTGTCTTCTCCTTGTTGAAAAGCTGCATTCTCTAATTTCAACAATTGATGTTTTAGCTCCATCATTTTTTGAAGTGTTTGATTGGTAAATCCTTTATTGATTAAATCTAGTTCAATTTCTTCCATTTTCTCAAGCAGATTTTTACCAAGTCCCGACTCTCCAAGTTTGCCGAGTTTGTCTTGTAAGGCTTGTCGAAGTTTCGCTTGTTGTTGATAAATTCTGAACAACTCTCCATTTAGTTCTTCGTTAGTTCCTTCGCCTTCACCTTGTTTACCATCACCTTCTTTTTTTCCTTTGGAATCCCCTTCTTTACTTTTTTCACCCTCTCCTTCTTTTCCTTCCTTGCCTTTCTTTGGTTTTCCTTTTTCACCTTTCTTCATACCTTCCTTCATTTGTTTATTGAGTTCTTCCTGACTCATAATAATATCAGGCAAACCTTCTTCTCCCTCGCCTTGTCCTTGTCCTGACATATTCATTTGCATATTATCTAAAGAATCACTCAACATGTTCGCCAAATTATTGGCAGCTGTAATCGTGTATTGTTGAGCAGAAACACCTTGGTATAATAAGTTTTCAGATAACAGGTTTAAGGATTTATCTATATTAAAAAACACTTCTGTTATTTCCTTATTTACCTGTTCTGATATTTTAGGTTGACGTAAAGACAATGCAAATAAACTATCATCTATATGCTGAAAATGTTCGCGTAAGTCATGTTGTTTACGTAAATATTTCGCGTACTCATTATGATTAACTTCAATACTGTTGAATTGATTCATCAATGCTTCTTGGTCGAAAGAAAATAATACCAAATTATCTAATATCTGGCGAAGCATTTCTGAATCTTCCGTTTCCTGTTCTCCTCCACTCATTTGCATAGAACTCATCATTTGCTGACTCATTTGCTTCATTTTTTGAGCTGCTTTTTTCTGCTTCTGCTTTGCTCCTTTTTGACTTTCTTGTTTTTCTTTTTCGTCTTGACTCTCCTCTTTCTTTTCTAATTGTTCAGTCGCTTCTTGTTGTTCCCTTGTTATTTCCTCTTCTGTTAATTTGTCTTGAGGAACATCCATTGGTTTTTTGAGTTCTTCATTATCTTTTTTGAGCTCTTCCATTTCTTTCTGGAAATCCTCAAATTGTTCATTTAAATCTTCTTGTTTCTCTTTAGTGTTTTCATCTGGAGATTCCTCCGATAATTTTTCCTGTTCTTCAGACAACTTTTCTAACTCATTAGCCAACTTCTCCATCTTTTTAGCAACATAAAAGCGCTTGGTCAACTCTAAAAGCTGTTGCAAACTACGCTTCTGGTTTTTGTTCTGTTTTGCTAATTCCTCAAGCTTTTGTGTGAACTCTTCCTTGTTAATTTTATCAGCTAATTTTTTAAGCTCTTCTAATACTTTCTCGTCCTTTTTAAGTTGCTCTTGGTTCTCGTCTAAACGTTCTTTTAAATCTTCTTTAAATTGGTCTTTCTCATGGTTTTCCTTTTGAAAATCTTCCAGATTATCCTTCAACTTCTTATTGAAGTTTTGCATCATTTGTTCCTGCTGTTTCTGACGCTTTAAGAAGTTCTCTAATTTCTTTTTATCATTAAAATTTAAGTCCGATTTTTCTTTTTGGGTTTTAGACAATTCCTCCAAATCCTTTTCTTGTTTTTCAAACTTTTCTAACGACTTTCCTAAATCTTTTATAGTTTCGTTTTGCTCTTGAAGTTGCTTGTTCTCTATTTCTTCTTTAGTCAACTTTCTATAAGTGAACACGGAACTTTTTGCACTCTTATATTTGTTAATCACATCATTATCGAATACCTCGAAATAGAGTTCGTAGCTAACACCTTCATCTAAGTTTAAATTATCTGGAAATGTGCTTACAAACTCATCAAAATTTGATTTAGCAATGGAAATTGACTCTACTTTCTTATCAGCTTCATTTTCTATTGGATAATATACCAATTGCAACTTACTCAATCCATAATCATCACTAACTTGTCCATAGAAATACAGTGTTTGATTATCTAAAGAATCAATTTCTGATTTCAAATTCATTTCTGGATATTCATCCTTAACAACATCAATATTAAAGGCTAAATTCTCGTAATCCTTTAGGTTTTTATTGTTTGTGCTGATGTTGTAATTAAATCGATTATACAATCGTTTTGAAGTCTCAAAAACTCCAACTTTATCCGAAGCAAAACTTATTGTGTCGCTTGAATACAAATAAACATCATCTGTCGATTTGGTTTTAAGTTGCCAAGTGACATTCGTTCCTTGTGGAACAATAGCGTTTCCTGTGCTTTTTAAAACCTCATCTCTTTTTTTGGTATAACCTGGATAATCCAATACCATTTGAAAACTCACCAAAGTTGGTACTTCCACAACTGTTAAAGTATAGGGTTTTGAGGTTACATTATTAGCAGTTAAATTAAACTGAACATTTGTTTTAGGTTGCTCGAACACATACTCAAACTCACCTATTTCTTTTTGTTGCAAAAAATATGCTTCGTTGTTGAATGTTATTTGAGCATTTTCTGGCGTAACGTCTCCTGCTGTTTTTACAATCAATTTAAATTCTTGGTTTTCTAACGCTTGCAAGTTTTCATTCAGTACAAAAAACTCAAATGGAGCAGGTGGTTCGTAAGCCGTTTGATAGTTTACAACACGCTCGTAACTATCGCTAAACCAATTGAATTTTCCCGTCACAAAAGCAAGCATCAAAATAATTATTGGAATGACTGCGTATTTTAAATACTTAACATTCTTTTTAAAATTGATAGCCAATTTGAATGGGATTGGATTCAGTTCTGCAGATTTTTGCTCGATGCTTGCCAGTAATAATTCTGATTCTGTTTTGTTTTGATTAAGTTGAAGGACATTCAACAATTTGTCATTCACTTCGGGAAAATGATTTCCAATTATTTTAGAGGCATCCAGATAATCAATCCCTTTTTGAAGTTTTAGTAATCTTGAAATCGGAATAGCAATAAACTTGATAAATAAGAACAATTCAACAACTATGAATAACCAAAACAACAAGCTTCTGCCAGTAGAGTTCAGCCATAATAAATGTTCAATTAATAGCGTAACCAGAAAATACAGCAAGCCAATACTAAAAAACAGAATAGCTCCTTTTATCAATTCATTGGTATAATATTTTGCAACGAATTGCTCTAATTTGGTTTGTATGTTGCTGAAATTGTTCATCCCTCTAAACATGGATTCCTGCTTTCGCAGGAATGACAGTTTTTCTGTTTTTCACCGCAAAAGCGCTGAAAGTCTTTATTTAAACTACTAAACTACAATTTTATTTTTATTCTTAAATCTTTAC
>RCNB010002181.1_pt1 | contig 12095 bp, 10 predicted proteins | sample 2041321 | NCBI WGS metagenome assembly RCNB01 (sample SAMN09708232, study PRJNA481090) | Marine sediment metagenome, whole genome shotgun sequencing project. | reverse complement strand
CGTTCAATTAATGACTGGTAGTGGCGGATGGCCTTTAAATTGCATTGCCTTACCCGACGGAAGACCCGTTTTTGGTGGAACCTATTTTACCAAGCCACAATGGACAAAAATCTTGGAAGATATGTCCAGTTTGTATAAAAACGATCCTGAAAAAGTTATTGCTTTCGCAGAAAAGCTCACAGAAGGGGTCAAGAATTCAGACCTTATAACCATTAATAAAGAAGACGTACCCTTCAATAAACAACAAATTGAGCCCATAGTGGCTGAATTGAAAAAAACATTAGATTTTAAGAATGGTGGTCAAAAAAGAGCGCCTAAGTTCCCAATGCCAGGTAACTTGAATTTTTTACTGCGGTACAGTTTTCAAAATAATGATAAAGAATTACAACAATTTGTGCTCACAACCTTAACAAAAATGGCTAATGGGGGTATTTATGATCAAATAGGAGGAGGATTCTCAAGATATTCAGTCGATGAGAGGTGGCATGTTCCTCATTTTGAGAAAATGCTTTATGATAACGCACAATTAGTGAGTTTATATTCAAAAGCCTATCAACTGACCAAAAATGAATCCTATAAAACTATTGTTTCAGAAACGCTAAACTTTATTGATAAAGAGTTAACGCATAAAGATGAGGCATTTTATTCGTCTATTGATGCGGATAGTAATACAAAAGAAGGCCTATTAGAAGAAGGAGTATTTTATACGTGGACCAAAGAAGAGTTAAAAACTGAGTTAGGTAATGATTTTGACTTGTTTAAGTCTTATTATAATATCAACGCTACCGGAAAGTGGGAAAAAGAGCAATACATTTTATATAAAACAAAAACGGATAAAGAGTTTGTTGAGTCTAATACAATAACTTTGACCGAATTACATTCAAAACTTTCTACTTGGAAAACAAAACTTAATAAGGCAAGAACTACCCGAGAGCGACCAAGAACAGATGATAAAGTACTTACCTCATGGAATGCGCTTATGTTAAAGGCTTATGTAGACGCTTATCGCGTTTTAGGAGAGCAATCCTATTTAGATAAAGCAATTAAGAATGGGGAATTTTTAAAAGAAAATCAAATTAAACAAGATGGCTCTATGTTTCATAATTATAAAAATGGAAGGAGTACAATTGATGGATTTTCTGAAGATTATGCACATACTATTGCTGCGTATTTAGAATTATATCAAGCCACTTTTAACGAACAATGGCTCGATGCGGCAAAAGAATTAATGGATTATACCATTACACATTTCTTAAACAAAGAAAGTAGCATGTTTTACTTTACTGCAGATAATGCTACGAATTTAATAACCAGAAAAACAGAAGTTTTAGATAATGTAATTCCGTCTTCTAATTCTGTTCTAGCCGAAAGTTTATTCAAATTAGGGCATTATTATTCAAATAAGACCTATTCGAATATGGCAAAACAGATGCTTAGTAATGTAAATAATGATATAGAAAAATCACCTACTTCATATACGAATTGGCTAGTGCTATATTTAGATTATGCCAATTCCTATTATGAAGTTGCTATATCTGGACCAGATGCACAAACCAAATTAAAAGAATTGGATATGGCTTATTTACCTAATATATTACTATCTGGGGCCACTACTGCTAGTGATTTGCCCTTATTAGAAAATAAATTTATCGAGGACGAAACGTTCATATATGTATGTGTCAATGGTACTTGTAAGTTGCCAGTTAAAAGCTCTAAAAAAGCTATAGAACAGATATTGAAGTAATTCAAAATAACATCTTTTAAAGGTGCCACTGATTTCGCCCTTCTTAATTAAATAGAATTAAAATGACAACACTTAAAGAATTAGCTGCGCTTCTAAATATTTCTATTTCTACGGTTTCTAAGGCATTAAATAATAGTCATGAGATAAGTGAGAATACCAGAATACGTGTTAAGGAATTAGCTGTTAAACTTAATTACAAACCGAATAGAATAGCACAACAACTAAAGACTAATAAAACAAAAACTATTGGTGTTATTCTGCCTACAGTTACCAATCCGTTCTTTGCAGAGGTGTTGCATGGTATCGAAATGGCTGCGACAAATAATGATTATGATATTATTGTTTGTCTATCTAACGAAACGTTGCATAAGGAAGAGCGTAGTTTGGAGTTGTTGTCTAATGGGAGTGTTGATGGATTTATAATAGCTGTAGCACGAGAGAGTCAAGTAAAGAAGCAAGCACATCATATACAAACTATTTTAGATAGTAAAATACCTGTCTTAATGTTCGATAGAGTTGTAAATGAAATTAATTGTGATAAAGTCATTGTCGATGATTTCCAATCTGTATATGAAGCGACAAACTATTTAATTGAAAAAGAGCATAGAAAAAATATTCTCTTGGTAAGTAATATTGAAGAGCTTAGTGTCGGAAAGTTAAGAACTAAAGGTTACTCCAAAGCACTGCAAAACCATAATTTAAAGCCTAATATTTTAAAACTTGATAATGCGGTTGACGTTGAGCAAAGTATCTTTAATTATTTGTCCAAGAACAATGAGATTGATGCCGTTATATCCATAGATCACATCACCGGAATTGTCGCTATTAATATGGCTAAAAAGTTAGGTAAAAAAATCCCTAAAGATTTGTCTGTTGTAGGATTTGGTTATGAACACACACAACTATTATCTAGCCCTAAAATTTCAATCATCCATCAGAAAGCACATAAAATTGGCGAAATATCAATGAAACTGCTCATTGATAATATAGGTGCCGAGGACCATAAGCTACAAACCATTGTGGTGCCTAGTGAACTAAAACTAAGCGAATCTACTTTGTAGAAAAAAGAAATTAAACATAAAAAAAAGTCTGATGAAAATCAGACTTTTTTATTTTTATAACGAAAAAGTAATTAGTTACCCTTCATTTTATCTGCAGCATCGTTACCAGCTTCTACAGCTTTATCAACTGCATCATTAGCAGCATCTTTTGCGCTATCTACGGCATCATTAGCAGCGTCAGTAGCAGCATCAGTAGCACTTTCAACAGCTTCACCTGCGGCATCAGCAGCGTTCTCTACAGCGTCACCGGCAGCATCAGTAGCATCTTCTACTGCATCAGTAGCATTTTCAACAGCTTCACCTGCGGCATCAGCAGCGTTCTCTACAGCTTCACCAGCAGCATCAGCAGCGTTCTCTACTGCATCTCCAGTCTTCTCCTTTGTTTCTCTACAAGAAGTAAATGATAATCCTAGCACAGCAACTAGTGCCAAGCTTAATACAACTTTTTTCATTTTAATAGTTTTAGTGTTAATTTTTGTTAATGGACAAAATCACTAATTTTATGTTTTGTCGTCTTAACATCTGTCTATATACGTATGTAATCAAGGATTTGGATGACAGCACCTCTATTTTGTTGTATAAAAGCCCTATTTATAGCCCCTTGTTTCGTCCTAAGTGCATTGTCATTGATTAATTCATCGACGGTCCATTTGAATGTTTTAGAAGTTGAAACTGATTTCACTCCTCCAATATTTATAAGGGTTTTGGCCTCTGGGAATTTATCATAATTTTTGCCAATGAGTATTGGAATACCAAAAACGGCAGGTTCTAATATATTATGTAAACCTGTTGAACCAGCTGCTCCACCAACATAAGCAATATCTGCATAGCTATAGACTTTATTCAAATAACCAATAGTATCCATAATAAAGACACTAGAATCAACTATGTTTTTATCATCCATTTCAGAATAACTGATAGTTTTTAGTTCTAGTTGAGATTTTAATGAAGCTGTGTAGCTAGCTTTTACGTTATGAGGCGCAATAATAAACTTAATATCTTGGTTAGATTTAGTATTAATAAAATCTATATATAGCTTATCATCTTCTGGCCAAATACTTCCAAAGACAATACATAATTTATCGTTTTTAAACTTTTCAATAAAAGAAACAGAATTATCAACTATTAGTTGGTTTGAAACACGATCGAAACGTGTGTCTCCAGAAATTGAAACATTTTGATAGTTTATAATGTTGAGTAAGGTTTTTGAATTTTCATCTTGTGTGAAGATGTGATTAAATCCAAATAAGGCCGACTTCATTAAAGGGCCATACCATTTAAAGAAGCTTTGATTTTTTCTAAAAACAGCTGAAATTAATATGGCTTTGAGTTCTCGCTTTTTGATTTCTAGTAAAAAATTTGGCCAAATTTCATACTTTACAAATATTATATAATCTGGATTTACAAGGTCTAGAAAACGTTTAGCATTAGTCTTAGAATCTAGTGGAAGATAGACAACGACATCTGCAATTTTTGTATTTTTCCGTACCTCATAACCTGATGGTGAAAAAAAAGATAATACGATTTTAAAGTCTGGATATTTAGCTTTTAAAGCTTCAAAAACTGGCAAACCCTGCTCGTATTCTCCCAAGGATGCGCAATGAAACCAAAATGTTTTATCATCTTGGTTTATAGTATTTTCAAGCTTTTTAAAGGTTTGTTTTCTTCCAATAACACCTTGTTTTAATTTTGAGTTAAAAAGTGCTAAGCGTTTAATGACAAAACTTGCAATATAAATTCCTATGGAATAGAGTAGTCTCAAAAACAAATATTTGTGCTAAAATACATTTCTTTCAATTAAAACCATTGGCTCTGCGATTACAATTTCGTATTTTCGCTTAAGACCTAGGTCTTAAAAATTATACTTTAAATATAGCCTTTCGAATGAAAAAAATCCAAATGGTAGACCTTCTAGGTCAATATGCGAAGATCAAAGCTATCGTAGATCCTTCAATTGAAGAAGTGATGAATAGTGCAACTTTTATTAATGGACCAAAAGTCCATCAGTTTCAAAAAAATCTCGAAGATTACTTAGGTGTTAAACATGTAATTCCCTGTGCTAATGGAACGGATGCCTTGCAAATTGCTATGATGGGCTTAGGCTTAAAGCCAGGTGATGAAGTTATCACTGCCGATTTTACATTTGCCGCAACTGTTGAGGTAATTGCTTTGCTCCAGCTCACTCCAGTTTTAGTTGATGTAGATCCTATATCCTTTAATATTGATATAGATGCAGTTAAAAAGGCAATTACACCAAAAACAAAAGCCATTGTTCCTGTGCATTTATTTGGTTTAGCCGCTAATATGGATGCTATTATGGATTTGGCAAAAGCTCATAATTTATATGTAATTGAAGATAATGCCCAAGGTATCGGTGCAGATTATACACATAAAGATGGTTCTAAAACAAAAACAGGTGCTATAAGCCATGTGGCTTCAACTTCATTTTTTCCGTCTAAAAATTTAGGCTGCTATGGTGATGGTGGTGCGATTTTTACAAATGATGATGATTTAGCCCATAAGATTAGAGGTATCGTAAATCATGGGATGTATGAGCGCTATCATCATGATGTTGTTGGCGTAAATTCGCGTTTAGATTCAATTCAGGCGGCAGTCTTAGATGCCAAACTACCGCATTTAGATGATTACAATAGTGTAAGACGTAATGCAGCAAGACAATATAATGAAGCTTTTAAAGACCATCCTAAAATCACAACACCAAGCGGATTAACAAGCTGTGAGAGTATTTGTGATACTTGTGATTGCCATGTATTTCATCAATATACACTTAACTTAAAAGATGTAGATAGAGATGCTTTAGTAGCACATTTACAAGAACAGAATATTCCTTGTGGAGTGTATTACCCTATTCCGTTGCATAAACAAAAAGCATATATGGATGAGCGTTACAATGAAGACGACTTTAAAGTGACAAATCAGCTAGTGAAAACAGTTATTTCTTTACCAATGCATACGGAATTAGATGATGAGCAAATCGAATTTATAACAACGACGGTTTTAAACTTTATAAACGCAAATTAATACTATGAAAATTTTAGTCACAGGCGGATTAGGCTTTATAGGTTCTCATACCGTGGTAGAATTACAGAACGAAGGCTTTGAGGTTGTAATAATTGATAATTTAAGCAATTCTTCAGTTGAAGTTTTAGATGGTATTAGTGCGATTACGAGCATAAAACCACATTTTGAAAAGCTCGATTTAAAAGTAAAGCAGGACGTAAAACGTTTTTTTGAGAAACATAATGATATTGCCGGAGTCATACATTTTGCAGCTAGTAAAGCCGTTGGTGAAAGTGTAAATGAACCTTTAATGTATTATGAGAACAATATTAATACACTGGTTTATGTTCTTCAAGAGCTAAGTAAGCTAAGTCTTCAGAATTTTATTTTTAGTTCATCATGTACAGTTTATGGACAAGCAGATGAATTACCAATTACTGAAAATGCGCCAGTAAAACCAGCGGAATCACCTTACGGTAATACAAAACAAATTGGCGAAGAAATTATACGAGATACGTGCAAAGTCAATGAAAAGTTAAATAGTATAGCCTTACGTTACTTTAATCCAATAGGAGCACATTCCACAACAGAAATTGGTGAATTACCATTAGGAGTACCGCAAAATTTAGTGCCATTTATTACACAGACTGGCATTGGTATGCGAGAGCAGCTCTCAGTTTTTGGAGGTGATTATGCAACTCCAGACGGCACTTGTGTAAGAGACTATATTCATGTGGTTGATTTGGCCAAAGCTCATGTAGTAGCGTTACAACGTTTGTTAGCAGGGAAAAATGATTCAAACTACGAGTTTTTTAATCTTGGAACAGGAAAAGGAAGTTCTGTGCTAGACGCTATAAAATCATTTGAGCGTGTTTCAAATAAAGCCTTAAAGTATCAAATTGTAGATAGAAGAGAAGGCGATATTACTTCTGCTTATGCAGAAACCTCTAAAGCTAAGAATGTGTTAGGTTGGAAAACAGAATTGACCTTAGACGATGCCATGGCTTCAGCTTGGAAATGGGAACAAAAAATTAGAAATAAATAAATTACTATATGAAATCTTTACTCAGAACTTTAGTATTGCTTTTGTACAGTTGCAATTACAGCGCAAAACACCTATTTACATTGTGGTAAATTAATAGATACTAAATCTGGTAAAGTACTTTCAGAAAAGACTGTTGTGGTTTCTGGTAATAAAATCAGTTCAGTTGAAAATGGTTATGTAAATCCAAAGAATTCCGAAGATACAGTAGTAGACTTAAAATCTAAAACCGTAATGCCAGGTTTAATAGATATGCACGTTCATATTGAAAGCGAAACCAGTCCAAAATCGTATTTAGAGGATTATACGTTGAATGGATGCTGATGTCGCTTTTAACTCCATTAAATATGCTGAGATCACACTAATGAGTGGTTTTACAACGGTTAGAGATTTAGGAGGCTCTGGTGTTAATGTATCTCTTAGAAATGCGATTAATGCCAATAAAGTAAAAGGACCAAGAATTTTTACTGCTGAAAAAGCTTTAGCGACTACAGGTGGTCATGCAGATCCAACTAATGGTGCAAAGAAAAGTATCATGGGTAATCCTGGTCCAAAGGAAGGCGTGGTAAACGGAGTGGAAGATGCAAAGAAAGCAGTGAGACAACGTTATAAAAATGGTGCTGATTTAATAAAAATTACAGCAACTGGTGGTGTATTGAGTGTTGCTAAAAGTGGTCAGAACCCTCAGTTTACAGTTGAGGAAATAAAGGCTATTTGCGAAACAGCTAAAGATTATGGTTTTCATGTGGCTGCTCATGCACACGGGGATGAAGGCATGAGACGAGCTATTATAGGAGGTGTAAAAACGATAGAACATGGTACATTAATGAGCTCAGAGACCATGGAATTGATGAAAAAGCACGATGTGTATTTAGTTCCAACCATTAGTGCAGGAAAGTTTGTGTCTGAAAAAGCAAAGATTCCGAATTACTATCCTGCTATAATAGTTCCTAAAGCATTAGATATTGGTCCAAAAATTCAAGATATGTTTGGTAGAGCTTATAAAGCAGGTGTAGGTATTGCCTTTGGTACTGATGCAGCCGTATTTTATCATGGTGATAACGGTAAAGAATTTGGTTTTATGGTTGAAGCTGGTATGCCAGCAATGGAAACGATTCAAAGTGCAACGTTCACTAACGCTATGATTCTAAAAATGGAAAATCAACTAGGTCAGATTAAAGAAGGATACTTGGCAGATATTATTGCAGTAGATGAAGATCCAACCAAAGTCATTTCGACAATGGAGACTGTTACTTTCGTGATGAAAAGCGGAATGATTTACAAACAGTAATTGAGTTTAAGCATCAATAGCTTCTTTTTTCTTTTGATTAAAAATACCACCGTATAGTAGCATAATCATTCCTGAAGTAACTGAAAGGTCGGCAATATTAAAAATGCCTGTTTTAAAAATACCACCTAAATTAATAAAGAAAAAATCGGTGACTTGTCCGTAAACAATACGATCAAAAACATTGGCAATTCCTCCCCCTACAATGCAACAAAATGCAATAAGGCTTAAGCGGTCTAATTCTTTAGTTTTAACTATGTAATATATTACATATCCCAATACTAATGTTGGAAGAATAAGTAGGAAAATTAGTTTTAAAGTGTCATTCATATCACTTCCCATACCAAGAAAAGCGCCTTTGTTCTCTACGTATTGCATAATGAATTTATCACCAATAAGGGACTTGATTTCTCTATATTCAAAATTAGCGCGAACGAGTACTTTTGAGATTTGGTCAATGGCTATGTTAAATACAATAACCAGTACTATAAATAGGTTTCTATTCAAAATAGTAAGTGGGATTAAACGTTAGTTTCAAGAGTTGCTGAGGCAGTCTCTGCGTCTCTATGAATTTTCTTTACTAAGCCTTGTAAAACTTTACCAGGGCCAACTTCTGTGAAATGTGAAGCACCATCAGCAATCATTTGTTGCACAGATTGCGTCCAACGCACAGGAGCAGTTAACTGCGAAATTAAATTCGCTTTTATTTCGTTTTCATCTGTAATGGCAGAAGCCGTTACATTCTGATATATTGGACAATGAGGTTTGCTAAAAGTTGTATTTTCAATTGCAGCTGCTAATTCTTCACGAGCCGGTTCCATGAGTGGTGAGTGAAATGCTCCCCCTACAGGTAATACCAATGCACGTCTTGCACCAGCTTCTTTAAGTGCTTCGCAAGCTTTATTAATAGCTTCAACTTCTCCAGAGATCACTAATTGTCCTGGGCAATTGTAATTTGCCGGAACGACAACACCTTCTATTGTCGCACATATTTTTTCAACGCTATCATCATCTAGGCCCAAAACTGCGGCCATAGTACTTGGTTGTAATTCACAAGCTTTTTGCATGGCTTGTGCACGTTGTGAAACTAACTTTAGACCATCTTCAAAAGTTAAAGCTCCAGCGGCAACTAAAGCAGAAAATTCTCCAAGGGAATGACCTGCAACCATATCTGGTTTAAAGGTATCACCTAAAGTTTTAGCCAATATTACTGAATGTAAAAAGATAGCAGGTTGCGTCACCTTAGTTTCTTTTAGGTCTTCAGCTGAGCCTTCAAACATAATGTCTGTAATGTGAAAGCCTAAAATATCATTAGCTTTTTCAAATAACTCTTGAGCTAAAGGTGAATTTTCGTAAAGGTCTAATCCCATTCCTGAGAATTGAGCTCCTTGACCTGGAAATATATATGCGTTCATTGGTGTTTTAATTTAAGATGCAAAAATAGGAATAATATTATAATCAGTAGGCAGTATGCAGTCACAGTATTCAGTCTAGATATACAATTGTACATCTAAACACAAGCAGCCTCAGCACAACGTTCACCATCCATAGCTGCAGAGACAATTCCTCCTGCATAACCACCACCTTCACCACAAGGGTATAAATTTGTGATTTCAGGATGTTCTAAAGTTTCTGTTCTTGGAATATTTATAGGAGATGAGGTTCGCGATTCTACACCAATAATATTGGCTTCTTCAGTGTAGTAGCCTTTCATTTTTTCTCCAAAAGCTTTAAATCCTTTTCGCAGTGAACCACCAATTAATTTGGGTAATAAAGAATGCAATGGTGCTGATTTTAAACCAGGCTGATAGGACGTTTCATTTAAGCTTGAAGATAATTTGCCTTCAACAAAATCTGTTAATCGTTGTCCAGGAGCAGATTGACGTCGTCCACCTGCAGTAAATGCTAAACGCTCTAAATCTTTCTGATATTCTAAAGCTTTTAATGCGCCAAAGTGTTCGTATTTATAGAGGTCTTTGTCTACATTGATTTCAGTGACGATACCTGAATTGGCAAACTTGTTATTTCGTTTAGAAGGCGACATACCATTAACTACAACTTCACCATTAGCGGTAGCAGCAGGGACAATAAATCCACCGGGACACATGCAAAACGAATACACTCCTCTATCATTTACTTGTTGTACTAAACTATAAGCTGCTGCCGGCAACAATTCATCACGTGGTTCACCTGTACAATGGTACTGGATGCCATCAATAATTTCTTGTGGATGTTCTACTCTGACTCCCATGGCAAAAGACTTTGCTTTTAAAGCAACGTTTTTATCATTTAATAAATAAAAAATATCTCGTGCGGAGTGTCCCGTTGCTAAAATGACTTTTTCAACAGCGAGCTCATTTCCATTTTGAAGTTGAATAGCTGTAATTTTCTTGTCCTTTAGCGTAAAGTCTGTTACTCTGGTTTCAAAATGAACCTCGCCTCCAAACTTTAAAATGTTTTCTCTAATATTCTGTACTACTTTTGGCAATTTATTAGTGCCAATATGAGGGTGTGCATCAATCAATATTTGGTCGGTTGCACCATGAAATACTAAGTTTTCAAAAATGCGACGAACATCTCCACGTTTTAGACTGCGTGTGTAGAGTTTACCATCGCTATAGGTTCCTGCACCACCTTCTCCAAAACAATAATTAGAATCTTCATTTACAATATGGTCTTGATTAATCGCTTTTATATCGCGACGACGCTCTTGTACATTTTTACCGCGTTCTAAAACTATAGGTTTAAAACCAAGTTCTATACAGCGCAGTGCTGCCCACATTCCTGCTGGACCAAAACCGATAATATGAATGGGTTTAGCATGAGACACATCTTTATAGTCGAACGTATAATCTGAAGTTTCAGGAACGGGTTCATTGATGTAAACGTCAATCTTATAATTAAACATGATACGACGCTTGCGTGCATCAATTGATTTCCTAAGAATTTTAATTCCTGAAATTTCAGAAGGTTGCATTCCCAAATCATAAGCTGCTTTATTGAGCAATCCATCAGGTTTGCCTTCTTCATGAAGATTAATACGTAGTTGCAAGGCCTTTATCATAATGCAAAATTAGTTATATTTATTAGGTATTAAAGTTTCATTAAGAAAATATAAAAATCAATAGTCATGGAGTTTACTTTAACAACCACTATAAAAGCAACGGCAAAACAAATCTATAAATCTTGGTTAAGTACCCAGAGACATACCAAAATGACTGGAGGTGCAGCTTTTGTTTCAGATAAAATTGGTGAAACATTTACGGCTTGGGATGGCTACATCACTGGACAGAATACTGAACTAGAACCCTATGGTAAGATTGTTCAATCTTGGCGAAGTAGTAATTTTGAAGACAATGAAGGGGATTCACAAATTGAGATTTTACTTTCTGAGCACGAAGAAGAAACCACTTTAACCTTGAAACATACTAATGTGCCAGAATCTGGTGAGCATTATAAAAAAGGCTGGGAAGAACATTATTTTGAGCCTATGCGACGTTATTTTGAAGCTTTGAATGAAGAATAGTAGTTCTGTTATTGTTATAAAAGAAGACATCCTATCTATATTTTAGATAGGGTGTTCTTTTAAATATAATCCGTCACTTCGAGTGAATCTGAGGGACGAAGATTTGTATCGAGAAGTAATACATAAGGTTCTCGATATATTGTATTATCGTACCTCAATTATAACACGCGAACTGACGTCCCTTTACTTGTTACTCTTCTAAACTTATACTTTTTATATTATCTGAATAAACACGATCTATTAAAAGATGTCTTGGGTCAATGGCAGCTTTCACTGGTAGTGAATCCAATTGCATTGTAATGGATGATTTTTCTTTATTGAACTTTACACGTTTTTGCTGGTATAAGCGTTCCTCCTCATCGTCCATAAAGAAGCCAATATCTATCCAATCGTTTATGGCTGTTCTAGTTTCG
>RCNB010002336.1_pt1 | contig 12096 bp, 10 predicted proteins | sample 2041321 | NCBI WGS metagenome assembly RCNB01 (sample SAMN09708232, study PRJNA481090) | Marine sediment metagenome, whole genome shotgun sequencing project. | reverse complement strand
TTGATTCGACTCCAAGATAAATCTGTAATATGAACTAATCCATCAACACCACCTAGATCAACAAAGACACCGTAAGAAGTAACGTTTTTCACAACACCTTCTAATACTTGACCTTTTTCTAATTGACCAATAATTTCTTTCTTTTGTAATTCAAGATCTGCCTCAATTAATGCTTTATGAGATACAACAACGTTCTTAAATTCATGGTTGATTTTCACCACCTTGAACTCCATCGTTTTCTCTACATACTGATCGTAATCTCTAATTGGCTTCACGTCAATTTGCGAACCTGGTAAGAATGCTTCAATACCAAATACGTCAACAATCATACCTCCTCTAGTTCTGCATTTTACAAAACCATTCACTACTTCTTGAGTTTCATGTGCTTTATTAACACATGACTCTTGCTTTTTTGTGCGATAATACTAACTGACCCGTAGCATCTTCTCTCTTGTCAACTAATACTTCTACCGTATCACCTTCTGCTAAACCTGGATTGTAGCGAAATTCATTCAATGAAATTACACCTTCAGATTTAGAATTGATGTCAATAATTGCTTCACGATCAGTTAAACGTACCACGGTACCATCTATAACTTGACGCTCGTCAACAAAACCTACTGTTCCTTCTAACGCTTTATCAAAAGCTTCTAATTTCTTTTCATCTACAGCCTCAATACCTTCTTCGTATTTATGCCAATCAAAATTCGCTAAAAATTCTTGAGGATCTTGTGGTTTTACTTCTTGCTTTACAGCAGTTTCGTTGTTTGTTTCAGTAGCTTCAACTTCTGGAGTTGCTACTTCTTTGTTTGCTTTTTCAGCCATTTTGCTGATAATAATTTGTATCTTGTTATTATTTAGATCTTTACGTGAGAATAACACAAGAGTTATTAGACTAATTTTTTAAAATCCCTATTTGAAAATCTACACTCACCAAAAAGGAGTGCAAATTTACAATTATTTTTCTAATCTAACAATTAGAAAACTGAATAAATAATACGTGGAAATAGATATGCTTTTAAAGAAGTTCTTTTATAATTTTATCTTCTGTAATCCCTTCAGCTTCAGCCTTGTAATTTTTTACAATTCTATGACGCAAAATACCAGACGCAACAGCTTGCACGTCTTCAATATCTGGAGAAAATTTACCATGTACTGCGGCATGAGCCTTTGCAGATAAAATAAGGTTTTGTGACGCTCTTGGACCAGCACCCCAATCAATATACTTAGAAACAATATCAGGTACATCTTGACCATTTGGACGCGTTTTACTCGCTAACCTAACAGCATATTCAACTACATTATCAGCAACAGGAATACGTCGAATCAAATGCTGAGCAGCAATAATTTCTTCCGTAGAAAAAACGGAGTTCACTTCTTGCTGTGTATCTGAAGTGGTATTTTTCACCACTTGTACTTCTTCATCAAAACTTGGATACTCAAGATGTATAGAAAACATAAAACGGTCTAGTTGTGCCTCAGGCAAAGGATAAGTACCTTCTTGCTCTATGGGATTTTGAGTAGCTAAAACGAAAAATGGTTTATCTAATTTATAATGATGTCCGGCAACAGTCACTGATTTCTCTTGCATTGCTTCTAGCAAAGCTGCCTGTGTTTTTGGCGGTGTTCTATTAATCTCATCCGCTAAAATAATATTAGAAAAAATAGGACCTTTAATAAATGTAAAATGACGGTTTTCATCTAAAATTTCACTTCCAAGAATATCAGATGGCATTAAATCAGGTGTGAATTGAATTCGCTTAAAACCCAAACCTAAAGCTTCTGAAACCGTATTGACCAATAAGGTTTTTGCCAAACCTGGTACACCAACCAATAACGAGTGACCACCACATAAGATCGATAATAAAACATAATCTATGGCCTCGTTTTGACCCACAATTATTTTAGCAATTTCACTTTTTAATTGTGCGTGCTTTTTTACTAAGTTCTCGATACCAACTACGTCAGACATATTTAATTAGCTTTTGCCCAGTTATTTTTAAAAGTACACTTTTTGTAATCGTTATTAATTTTGATATAGGTGCCTGTTAAGTTGTCTTTTGCCCATTTATCGATCGTTTCTTGTTTCTTTTTTTGCAAGGCCAAATTTTGAATCTTAACGTAATCATTATTCAAATTAGCAATATGAGCTTCCGTTTTACTTTTCATCAAGATGACCTTATACATCTTTTCTCCCTCTCTTGTTTCATCATAGAAAACCGGAGTAATCTCACCTTCTTTTAGATTGCTTATCTTCGCATAGAGCGTAGGGTCCATCCCTGTAAGTTCAAACTTAGTATCACTTGTAACTGGGTTGACTAATAAGCCCTCATTACTTTTCGTGTCTTTATCTTGTGAGTATTTCTTTACAGCTTCTTCAAACGTTATCTTATATGTTAAAATTTCCTTTCTAATTTTCGTTAAGGTATCTTTAGAACGATCTTTTTCAGTATCAGAAACTTTTGGCTGCATTAAAAGGTGTCTCGTATCTCGCTGTTTTCCCTTTATTTTTTCTACCATTAAAATATGGTATCCAAATTGAGATTTAAAAGGCTCTGACATTTCACCTTCTTCTATGCTGAACGCAGCTTCTTTAAACTCTTTCACAAAACTACTTTCTCTATTCATCGAATAGAAACCTTTATTGGTTGTAACACCCGGATCTTCAGAATACAAGATAGCTTTCATGGTAAAACTATCGCCGCCTTCAACCTGCTTCTTAATTTCATTAAGCTTGTTAATAACACGTTCCACTTCCTCTGCAGATGGCTCAACGTTCAATACAATTTGTGCCAATTCTATTTCTGCACCGAACTCAGGTAAATTACCTTTATCCTCTAAACTTTTATAATAACTTCTTACTTCTTCTGGTGTAACATCAACTTTTTCAGTTAATTTACCTTGCATTTTCTCAATTAGTGTCGCTTCCCTTTCTACTTGATAAAATTCTTTTCTCAAATCTGCCATATCATTGAAGCCGTAATATTGATATACCTTTTCTTCAGAACCTAATTGTTGCATAAAGTAATTTATCTTGCGATCTACTCTACCGTTTACTTCAGATTCGCCAGCCACCAAACTATCAACTACTGCATGATGCGATAATAATTTTCTATCCATAATTTGCTCCAACATGTCGCAATCAGAAATTTCAACTTTACCCTCGCTTTGTTGCAAAAGTTGCAATTTGTAACCTTCAATTTCAGAACCTAGCACAATATTTTTTCCGATGACCGCTTCGACCCCATCCAACTTAATCTTGTTTTGTGCTTGTACTGCGGTACCTACGAGTAAAATAAACACTAAGAATATTCTATTCATCATTTTCATATATTTCAAATTCTTTATTATTAATTGCATCTTCCATGAGCGTTTGCTCTATTTTTTTGAGCAAATCAAGCTTTCGCTTGTGTAAAATCATTTGTTTTACTGTTTGTAAAACATAGCTTTTTGGAGCTGTTTGATTTCGTCTTAAAGCATCTTTTACAGCGACCAAATATACTCCTAAAGAGTCTTCTTTTTGAAAAAACCTGGTTTTTTTTAGAAACAAATTTTTATCATCTTGATCTAAAACAGCCATTTTATCCATGACATCCTCTAGCCGAATCCAAATAGAATCATTGAAGTTAAAAGACTTCAGTTGAATTTCTTGCGAGATAAGGCTGTCAATATCTTCTTTTTTATTTGACTTAAACAAGGTGATAAAATCTTCAGGATTTAATAAATCATTCCCAAAATGGATGTACTTAAATTTTACCAACTCTTCGTTTAACTTAAATATTTCTTTATTTTCATCGTAAAAGTTGGTGATATCCTCATCCGTAACAACGGTATCAAGATATTGACCGACCGCAGCACTTTTATATTTATCAATAAGTATATCTTGTCGGTATTGATCGATGAGTTCTTTTATGCTCTCTTCATCATCAAGATTAATTTTTGCTTTTTGTAATAATAGTTGGTCTTTAGCCCAGTTGTTTATATAATTTCTAACGATCAGCAGACTGTCTTCTTTAGTGAAATCATTCGGCAGCAACGCTCTTACATCATTGTCATATAAATAGGCGTCATAAACGCGTGCAATCGCTTCTTGGCTATCTTGTTTTTTCGAACAGGATAGTATCACAAACATGCATAGCAAACTATATATAATCCGTTTTACCAAAGCTAATTCTCGTTTTCGTTTATTATTCTTTTAAGTACCTTTTTTTTAACTTTTACTTTATAAGTGTCTCTTAATTCACTAGTCCAGTTTGACTCCAATTCATTTTGAAAATCATTTATAACCAGTCCTTTAGCCTCTTTAAGTTCTTTCAATGAAGGTTCAATGACCTGTCGCACACTTATAATTACAAAGTGATTTTTATCATCATTATAGACCTGCGATACACCCGTAGTAAAAGTATACTCTTGTGGTAATTTATCATCTCCTGCCTCTAAAACTCCTTTCGAAAACAACACGTTAATTGTTGCGCCTTCATTGACTGCAGTCTTTATTTCCTCAGTGGTTTGTCCTTGTTCCAATAATTGTTTTACTAAGGCCGCTTTATCTTGGTGTGTACAAGTAGCTATGGTAAGGTTTGCTCTTTCTTTCCATTTATAATTACTGCGATTTTCATCAAAGAAATTTGCTAATGCTAGCGTATCTTTTTCTGCTTTCGTCCAGATTTTTTCTTGCAATAAATCAAATAGCAATAATCCGTCTCGATATTCTTTAATGGTCGCTGCAAAGCCGGCATCTGTATGCTCTAAATTTTCTTTGTAATAATTTAAGATCTCTTCATTCAAAAAATCTTCATAAGCTGTTTTTAATGTTTTCTTATTTTGAGATTTATCATAATCAATCAAATCTTGAAGCAGCACATTTTTTTCGTTAATTGTAAAAATAGTACTAGATATATTATTTGAAATTAGCGCTGTATCATTTTTCATATACGCGTTATAATTATCTTCGTTGACTTTGATCGTATATTGCTTTTTTAAGCCTTCAGCAATAGATTTACCAACAATTGCCACCCGTTGACTTTTCGCAATCTTTTGAGTGAGGTTTTCTTCTAATTCGTTAAAATCTTTAACCGGATACTTTTTAAGAAGTTTTACGATATGCCATCCGAAGTCTGTTTTAAAAGGTTTTGAAATGTCACTTTCATTTTTCAAAGAAAATGCAATATCAGAAAATGATTGTACCATTCTACTCGCAGAAAATTTAGCCATTTTCCCACCTCTTGCAGCCGTATTCTTATCGTCAGAATATTGTCTCGCCAAGAAATCAAAGGCGTCACCCTGATTTAATTTGGCATATACTTCTTTAATTTGTTTTTCTGCAAATGTTGTGTCAGCAGGATTGTTTTTAATCATAATATGCGCAACTTCCACCTCACCTTTGGATGGTCTTTTATCATTCACTTTGACTATATGATACCCAAAACTTGTCTTAAATGGCATCGAAACATCTCCTATTTTATTGTTGTACGCAGCATTTTCAAAAGGATATACCATTGCAAATGTTGTAAAATATCCCATATTACCCCCATTTTTTTGAGCTGAAGGGTCCTCAGAATAACCTTTAGCAACTTGATCGAAAGGAGCACCGGCTATAATCTTATTACGTGCTTCAGTTATTTTGGTGTAGGCTATCAAAGTGTCAGCAGGTTTCGCCTTTGGATTTAGACGGACTAAAATATGACTTGCGCTCACCTCTGTTTTCAATCTATCATAAGCCTCTTTTACTAAAGCCTCTGTTACTTTATCGTCTTTCAAATAGGGCGCAATTAACTGTGCTCTGTATTTTTCAAGTTCACTTTTGTATGAAGCTACTGTGTCTAGTTTTAACTCGTAGGCTTGTTTTAGCTTTAACTTGTAATTAATATAAAGCTCTAAATACTCCTCTATTGTTTTTTTGTTCTCATCCTCAACAATATCCCTGTTCTTATTAAACACTGTTAAAAATTCAGAAGTTGTTATCTGTTCATTGTCAACAGTAAACAACACATCTTGACTTTTTTGAGGAAATAACTGTGCAGAAAACAATAGAAATACAGCGGCAATAGTTCTTTTTAATCTCATAAATAAATGCATCTAAAATCGGAGAAACCAACTAATTTTAGTACCTACAAAATTAGCTGTTATTTTTAATTTTCTTGTTAAATATATCACAAAGAAATAACGCCTTCAACTGTCGAAACTTCAACATACTTTTCAATGATTGCATCTGCACTTTTCATTTGTAAAACTACAGTGATACTATTATATTTTCCTGTTTTCGAGGGCTTAGTGGTAATAACCGCACCACTATGATCAAAAATTTTCTCTATTTGGTCCAATTTTTCTTTGTCTGACGGTATGATAAATTTGTACATATATTCTGCAGGAAATACCGTTGTCTCTTCTAAGGTAATTTTTAATTTTTTATAGAACTCTTCTTGTTTTTTCACTTTCTTCTTTTAGTTCTTCATGCTCAAATATAATACCAATATTGATATTGGTTAAATTACTGACAAAAATACCGATATTATTCTTCTTAACTAAATAATTTCCTTTCTTTGTTATTCATAACAACCCATAATGAATGCAGCAGAAAATTGTCATAACGGGCGCTCCTGGAACAGGTAAAACTTCTATCATTAATAAGTTAGAACAAGATCGATTTTTTTGCTATCATGAAATCATTAGAGATTTTACGTTTGAAGCAAAGCAAAATAGTGATGCTAACACTTTTAATTCAAACCCATTAACTTTCGTAAAAGATCCTTTTGAGTTTAATACTAAAATTTTGAACGGTCGTATTGATCAATACCTTGCTTCTCATAAAAATGAAAATGATCTTGTATTTTTTGATCGGGCCATCCCGGATGTTCTGGCGTATATGGATTTTTTCAATCAACCGTACACAGCACCTTTTACAAAAGCCTGTGAAGAACACGTATATACCAAAATATTTATCTTGCCGCCTTGGGAAGAGATATATATTTCAGATAATGAACGACTGGAAAGCTTTGAAGAAGCAAAGCAAATCCATTACCATCTCGAAGACACCTACCGAAAATACAATTATGATATTGAACTAGTGCCTTTTGGTAAGGTAGAAGACAGAGTCGCTTTTGTGCTAAACTCAATTAAAAATGGATGAGCACACCTTTAAAAATACTTCAAAAATATTGGAAGCATAGTGAATTTAGAAATTCACAAGAAGCCATTATACAAACAGTACTTTCATCGAAAGATGTGATCGCCTTCTTACCAACTGGAGGGGGGAAATCATTGTGTTTTCAAATACCAGCGCTCATAAATGAGGGTATCTGTATTGTCATCTCACCACTTGTGGCATTAATGCAAGATCAGGTATCAAGCTTATTAGATAAAGATATCAAAGCAGTTGCATTGACCTCTTCGCTTTCGCGGAATGAAATCGTTACTATTTTCGATAATCTACAATTTGGTAATTATAAATTTTTATACTTGTCGCCAGAACGGCTGTCGTCAGAATTCATTCAAGAAAAAATTAGTCAACTCAACGTCAATCTAATCGCTATTGACGAAGCACATTGTATCTCAGAATGGGGCCATGATTTTAGACCGTCGTATAGAAACATACAAGTACTAAGGCAGTTGCATCCAACAATACCCACTATTGCTTTAACTGCATCTGCAACGACGGTAGTTTTAAAAGACATTGAAGATAATTTACAACTCACAAATACTATTACCTATAAAATATCTCTTAAAAGAGAGAAATTAGCCTATAAACTTTACAACACTGAAGACGTACGTTTTGCCATAAAACAACTACTAACAAAAAATAAAAACCCAGCAATTATATATACCAGTAGTAGAAAGGCAACTAAAAATATTTCATCATTTTTAAACTCCAATGGGTTTAAAAGCACTTTTTATCATGGCGGATTAACTGCTAATGAAAAAAAAGAAGCATATCATAATTGGTTGAACGAAATAACCCCCATTATGGTTGCCACAAATGCATTTGGAATGGGTATTGACAAAGACAATGTAGCAACTATTATTCACACGAATTTACCCTTTAGTATAGAAAATTACCTTCAAGAGGCAGGCAGAGCTGGAAGGGATGGTGCTACAGCCGAATCTGTAATAATTTACAATGAAGCTATATTATTTAACTTTAAAAATAGATTTGAACAAGGGCAAACGTCTGTCGATTTTATAAAGGATGTATATCTAAAACTAAATCAATATTTTCAAATCTCTTATGGAGAGAAGCCCTTAGTGCCATTCTCCTTTAATTTTCAAGAGTTTTGTCAAAAGTATGACCTTCCGAAGCTAAAAATAAATAACGCGATTCAACAATTGCACAATCAACAAATTATTCAACTAGATGAGCACTATCATCGTAAATCAGAACTAACATTTACCGTGAGTCATAACGCGTTAATGCGTTATTCTGATAAAAATGTACAACGAGGAAATCTCATTAAACTGCTTCTGAGAAGCTATGGAGGTATTTTTAATGATTCTAAAAAAATTGATGAGTATCAACTGGCGCAAAAATTAGGTGTTAATGCATCGCGAATAATAAAGCAGCTAAAAAGTATTGAAGACGATGGTTTTATAAAATACGATTCTGTAACTGCAGATAGTTATATACAATTTCTGGTGCCAAGAGAAGATCATCGAACGATTAATAGTGTTGCAAATAATATAAAACGTCATCAAGAAATAAAACTAGATAAAGCAAAAGCGGTTATAAAATATATGACCAATACCAAACAATGCCGAAGTCGTTTACTCTTGAGTTATTTTAATGAATACGCTACTGAAACCTGTGGTATTTGTGATATTTGCTTAAAGACAAATGCTGATAAAAAAACAGCAGAAGGCATTGCGAGTAGCATTCTACAGCTATTAAAAGACGGTGTGAAATTAACTTCTAGAGAAATTGTCAATCAGTTAAATACTGAAAAAAGTAGTGTCATTAGCACCTTACAATTACTATTGGATACCAACAAAATTGCCATAACTTCGCAACACAAATTTGAATTGAAAAAAAATGAATGATTTACGAATCGTTTTTATGGGAACTCCTGATTTTGCAGTAGCAACTCTTGAACAATTATTAGCACACAACTTTAATGTTGTAGGCGTAATCACTGCTCCTGATCGCCCTGCTGGTAGAGGAAGAAAAATCACCATGTCAGCTGTAAAAAAATATGCTTTAGAGCATGCGTTACAAATCCTTCAGCCTACTAATTTAAAAAGCGAACCTTTTTTAAAAGAATTGCAGTCATTAAATGCCAATTTACACATAATCGTTGCTTTTAGAATGTTACCCGAAGCGGTATGGAAATTACCAAAATTTGGCACCTTTAATTTACACGCCTCATTATTACCGGCATACCGAGGAGCCGCACCCATAAATTGGGCTATCATTAATAATGAAAAGAAAACTGGTGTTACTACTTTTTTTATTGATGAAAAGATTGATACAGGTGAAATAATATTACAAGAAAAAACTACTATTGGTAAGACTGAAACTGCTGGGGAACTACACGATCGATTAATGACTTTAGGTGGCCAATTAGTTATTAAAACTGTCAAATTAATAGAAAAAGGGACCATAAAGACCATAAAACAACCTAAAAAAGAGGGAAAAGAAGCTCCAAAGCTCTACAAAGAAAATTGTAGAATTGAATGGCAAACATCTCGAAAAAAAATATTCAATAAAATAAGGGGCTTAAGTCCTTATCCCGCCGCATGGACGGTTTTATTAAATGGTGAAGAGCAAACTGAATTAAAAATACTTAAAGTCCAAAAGCAAAAAGAAGAGCATCATTTAGAAATAGGCACCATAATAGCAACTAAAAAAACATTAAAAATTGCTGTAAAAAAGGGATATATTATTATTGATGAACTTAAACTTTCTGGTAAGCGAAAAATGAAAACACAAGATCTTTTGAATGGATTCACTTTTTTACCCAATGCTAAAGTACTATAAGTCAATATTTAATGGCTTTCATCATTTTTTAGGCTTGCGTTTGAATGGTTATTAACAAACAATCGATATTTATCAACAAAGCACCGCACTTTCGTGCTTACTTCTTGAGCATGTCCTCATAAAATATATATTTGTTCGGCTGAAAAGCTAACATATTATTAAACCAATTTTAAATTTTACATATGAACAAATCAGAATTAATTGAGTCAATGGCTGTTAATGCAGGCATTTCTAAAGCTGCTGCTAAAAAGGCTTTAGATAGCATGATGGACAACGTAGAGGGTGCACTTAAAAAAGGCGAAAAAGTATCTTTAGTAGGTTTCGGCTCTTGGTCAGTTACTAAGAGAGCGGCAAGAGATGGAAGAAATCCTAAAACAGGAAAAACAATAAGAATTGCTGCGAAAAATGTAGTGAAGTTTAAGCCGGGAACAGAATTAAAAGGTTCTGTGAACTAAGAAATAAATCAAAAAAAAGCCAGCTTCAAAGCTGGCTTTTTTTTATTCATACATTTTATCTCTCAATTCTTTGATCTTATCATCTTGAAAGTACTCATCGAAAGTCATATACCTGTCTATAACACCTTTCGGAGTTAATTCAATAATTCTGTTTGCAACTGTTTGAGCGAACTCATGATCATGCGTAGAAAATAAAACAGTTCCTTTAAAGTTTTTTAACGAATTGTTAAATGCCTGAATTGATTCTAAATCGAGATGATTTGTTGGTTCATCAATCATTAAAACATTCGCTCTAATCATCATCATTCGCGAAAGCATACAACGTACTTTTTCTCCTCCAGATAATACATTACATTTCTTCAAGGCTTCTTCGCCACTAAAGATCATTTTTCCTAAAAATCCTCTAATAAAAACCTCTTCACGCTCCTCTTCTGTTTTTGCATATTGTCGCAACCAGTCTACCAGACTTAAATCACTTTTAAAGAAATCGGCATTTTCTAACGGTAAATATGCTTGATTCGTTGTCACTCCCCAAGTAAAGTTACCAGCATCTGCTTTTTTATTGTCATTGAGTATTTCATAAAAAGCTGTAACTGCTCTAGAATTTTTAGAAAGAATGACAACTTTATCACCTTTCGTTAAATTAATATGCACGTCATCAAACAATACTTCATTTTCAAATGTTTTTCGAAGACCCTCTACATTTAATATTTGATCACCTGCTTCACGCTCGCGCTCGAAGATAATAGCAGGATAACGTCTACTTGAGGGTTTAATATCTGAAATATTCAGTTTTTGAATCATTTTCTTTCTACTCGTAGCCTGCTTAGACTTTGCTACGTTGGCAGAAAAGCGTCGAATAAAATCTTCTAACTCTTTCTTTTTATCTTCCGCCTTTTTGTTTTGTTGAGATCGCTGACGTGCTGCCAATTGACTCGATTCATACCAAAAAGTATAATTACCTGAATAATGATTTATCTTACTGAAATCAATATCAGAAATATGCGTACATACCGCATCTAAAAAGTGTCTATCATGAGATACTACAATGACTGTGTTTTCGTAATTAGCTAAGAAGTTTTCAAGCCATGTAATTGTTTCATAATCTAAATCATTTGTTGGCTCATCCATAATTAACACATCCGGATTTCCGAACAATGCTTGTGCTATGAGTACACGCACTTTAGATTTACCGTCTAAATCTTTCATTAAGGTATAGTGCATTTCTTCCTTTACACCAAGATTAGAAAGGAGTGCAGCGGCATCACTATCAGCATTCCATCCATTCATTTCTTCAAATTGAACTTGCAGTTCTCCAATTCTATCAGCATTTTCATCAGAATAATTTTCATATAATTTATCCATCTCTGCCTTAATGGTGTATAAAGGTTTATTACCTTTTAGCACAGTATCAAGTACCGTAAATTCATCATATGCGAAGTGATTCTGTGAAAGCACTGACATCCGCTTTGACTTATCAAGAGATATAGTTCCTGATGTAGGGTCCATTTCACCAGAAAGTATCTTTAAAAAAGTAGATTTTCCTGCGCCATTTGCACCTATGATTCCATAACAATTTCCTTGAGTAAATAGGGTATTTACGTCGTCAAATAAAACACGTTTACCAAATTGTACAGATAAGTTCGATACTGTTAACATTACAACTATTTTGAA
>RCNB010002176.1_pt1 | contig 12111 bp, 12 predicted proteins | sample 2041321 | NCBI WGS metagenome assembly RCNB01 (sample SAMN09708232, study PRJNA481090) | Marine sediment metagenome, whole genome shotgun sequencing project. | reverse complement strand
TCTTAAGGAGGATGAAAAAAAGACTATTTTAAGTAGGAACTTCCAAATGCTAAAGGAAGGATATCTTCGAGGGATTCGCATTTAAATATTTTACCTGAAAATCCCATCATTAAAATAGATATTGGTGAATTTTGTTTTTGTTCATATTCAGCAATGGCCTGCCTGCAATTTCCACAAGGCGCTGCAGGTTTGTCTACTTTATGGGTTTTAGATGATGCACTAATGGCAATTGTTTTTATTTCAACTTTGGGGTATTTTGCACCTGCCTGAAAAAGTGCTACCCGCTCTGCACATAAACCTGAAGGGTAAGAGGCATTTTCCTGATTATTTCCTATCACGATTTCCTCATTAGCTAATAGGACTGCTGCCCCAACCATGAATTGCGAATATGGAGCATAGGCATTTTCTCTGGCCTCCACGGCAATTTGCATGAGTGCTTTTTCGCTTTCGGAAAGCTCATCCAAAGTATCAAAAACCAATAAATCGAAGGAAATCCTGCGTTTTTCCATAAAATCAGATAAATGTCCAGGCTAACCTGAGTTAAAACTAAATGTACTTTATTTTAGATAGCTGTGCAAAACTGCATCTTACCTAAATAAAAAAAACCTGTCCGGGGACAGGTTTTTTTTATATGTCTAATTTTTTTTAATCATTATAGAATTCTTCCCCTAAATTAAAGGTTAGCGCGAATCGTAACGTATTTTCAAGAGGATTCTTCACTTTGGAAGTAGAGAAGAGGTACGAAAGATCTATCTGAACCGATTTGAATTTAAATCCGGCTCCAACTGTAAAGAATTGTCTTGATCCTTTAAATTCACTTTCATGAAAATAACCTGTTCTAAACATAAAAGCATTTTGATAGGCGTATTCAGCACTAAATGCCCAGGTTACCTCCTGAAGTTCTTCACTAATCCCATCAGGTGCATCACCGAATGACTTGAACACTCCTTCAAAAAATCCAATCTGCTGATATATATCATTATCTGCGGAATCTATTACCCCATCGTCATTGAAATCCTGAGGGGTTGGTACTAAGAGTTTATTGAATTCCAAATTTAAGCCCAGTACATTATCCTGATCAAAAATAAAATCAAAACCTCCGCCTATACCCAGATTTGTAGGTAAAAAATTGGTTTGACCACCTTCATCATATTGCATTTTACCTCCAAGGTTTGAGATATTAAAGCCAGCTTTCCATCTGCCATCAAAACTACTATAGGCCACTTCCCTGGAGCGAAAGTAACCGGCAATATCAACTGCGAATGAACTTGCCGCCTGTGAATCTACATCGCCATTTTCGGGTAATTTAAGATTTGAATTAATATATCTACCCGCAATAGCCATAGAGAATTTATCGCTAAGCTTTAATGCATATGAACCATCTACAGCCAATTCATTAGGTTTGGCTATTGTACCCGGGTCTCCGGCAAATTGTCTTAATTCAATTTCACCTAAGGTAAAATAACGCAAACTAAAGGCAAATGCGCTCCTATCGTTTATTTTATTATAAAAACTTCCACTTAATAAGGAGACATCTGTAATAATGCTTTCCAGATAAGGTGTATAACCTAACCCTATCCCCATTTTGCGTTCAGCAAATGCGAACTTAGCAGGGTTCCACTGCTGTGAAAATGCATCAACTGACGTGGAAACGCCCATATCTCCTAAGCCACCAGACCTTGCATCTGCAGCTATGGTTAAAAAGGGTACTGCTGTGGTTATTACCCTATTCTGCTCCTGTGCGGATACCTTAAACACAAAGGCAAATAAGGCTAGAATAACTAATTTTCTCATTTTTCTCATGTAACGTTGAATTAGTCCAAAATCTAAAATAATTACTAATTAATAATCACTTTATTTTGTCTTATTACTTGTTAAGTAACGAGCATTTCAAAAATATCTTGCATTTAGAGGTATATTATTTTTGAATTTTGTCCAATAAATCTGAAAATCAGCACTTTGTTCAGATTACAATTTAAATCTAAGTTCATTAGATTAAAGGTGTGAAGCAGTGATTGTCCTTAATAATTTAAAAGAAATGTTTCTATCCATACTATATTATGTTTTGTGCCGTTATCAAAATGGACAAGGTCCTACTAAATCTTGCCTGTGCAAATGGGCAAAAATATTTTCGGAACTATAAAATATTATGCAATAATCATCGTTTTATAACCCGAAAGCGACACAATTTTATTTAAATATTCTATCAAATGGCGATAAATGCTGTTTGATATTGAACTTAAGTCCTAAATACAGATGAAAAAACAGTTGATCAAAGTTGTACTTTCTTGTGCAGTGATAATGGGAAGTTTTACATTTAATAGTTGTAAAAAATCTGCCTCATCATCATCAAAGAATGTATCAAGAGCTACAGGCTGGAAAATAAACTCCAAAGAGGGTGGTTTTCAGTACAATTCTGACTTTAAAGAACAAGCAACGGGTCCCGGACTTGTTTTTATAGAAGGAGGTACATTCACAAAAGGAAAGGTACAGGATGATGTAATGCATGACTGGAATAATACTCCTAGCACACAGCATATTCAGTCTTTTTATATGGATGAAACTGAAGTAACCAATGTAATGTATAAGGAGTACCTTGATTACCTTAAAGCGGTATACCCACCAGAAAATCCTAAATATGCTAATATTTATAAAGGAGCTCTTCCGGATACTTTAGTCTGGAGAAACCGATTGGGATATAATGAAACCATGACCAATAATTACCTTAGGCACCCGGCATATTCTGAATACCCGGTAGTTGGTGTGAATTGGATACAAGCGGTTCAGTTTGCCGAATGGAGAACTGACAGGGTAAACGAAGCAATGCTGGAAAAAGAAGGTTATTTGGCTCAGAATGCAAAATACCAGGCAATGTCCGGTGAGGTGGAAGGCACTTTTAGTACAGAAGCCTATCTAAACCGTCCAGAATCTGTATATAACGGACAAATAGATTCATTACAAGGCAAAATGAAAAAAGATTCTGTTTCCAACTTTGCCACGAGAAGTACTGGTATTATAATGCCCGCATATAGGCTGCCTACGGAAACCGAATGGGAGTATTCTGCTGCTGCATTACAGGGAACAAGGGAATACAATAATTATAGAGGTAGAAAAAAATATCCATGGGAAGGCGATTATACAAGAAATGGCCAACGAGTGGGAAGAGGTGATCAGTTAGCAAACTTTAAGCAAGGCAAAGGTGACTACGGCGGAATAGCCGGTTGGTCCGATGACGGTGCTGATATCACCGCAGAGGTAAAATCATACAAACCCAATGACCTTGGTCTTTATGATATGGCAGGTAATGTTGCCGAATGGGTTGCCGATGTTTATCGACCAATCGTGGATGACCAAATAAGTGATTTCAACTACTATAGAGGTAATATTTACATGAAAACGGCGATAGGCGAAGATGGAAAAGTAAATATTCTGCGAGACAGTATAATTTTTGATACTTTACCTAATGGAAAACTTGTAGCTGTAAATTTACCCGGAGAAATTAAAATGGTAGCTGTTGATGAACAGGAAACCTATTTAAGAACCAATTTCTCAGAAAGTGATAACAGAGGCTACAGAGATGGTGATCCTGGTTCATCCAGATTCTTTGACCGATTTGCAGGGGATGATGATGAGGATCCGGCTCGAAAGATGTATGATTCTCCAAAACACAAAGTAGAGCGTGATTCTGCCGGACAAATAATTCGCGAGTATGACAAAAGCAATAATAGGTCGACACTTATAAATGATGAAGTCAGGGTTTATAAAGGCGGTTCCTGGAAAGACCGAGCATACTGGCTAGATCCTGCGCAGCGTAGATTTTTACCACAGTACATGGCCACAGATTATATAGGATTCAGATGTGCGATGTCAAGAGTTGGATCTAAGGCAAAGACTAAAAATAAAACGGTAAGAGGCAAAAAAGCCAAATAGTTTTATATGTAGAATATGAATTGAGCCCTGATGTTAGCATCGGGGCTTTTTTATATATTTGTTTTATGACAATTGAGAAATTGCACCAACTTTTTTTAAAGTATCCTCAGGTCTCCACAGATACACGTAACATTCAACCTAATTGTATATTCTTCGCCCTTAAGGGTCAAAATTTTAATGGTAATAAATTTGCATCTGAAGCCATAAGGAATGGTGCGACATATTCTATTGTTGACGAAGCAAAATATGTTAAGGGTGAAAACATTTTATTAGTGGATGATGTATTAGAAACGCTTCAAAAATTAGCTAGGTTTCACAGAGATTTTTGTAAAGCGAAAATCATTGGGCTCACAGGGAGTAATGGGAAAACCACAACCAAAGAATTAATATTCGCTGTCTTATCTAAGAAATATAATACGGTTGCCACCAAGGGAAACTTAAACAATCATATAGGAGTGCCGCTTACACTGCTTACCATTAAAAAAGATACAGAATTCGCCATTATTGAAATGGGCGCAAATCACGTAAAAGAGATCGAATTTCTGTGCAATATTGCACAACCTGATTATGGCTATATAACTAATTTTGGGAAAGCCCATCTGGAAGGCTTTGGAAGTGTAGAGGGTGTTATAAGAGGTAAAAGTGAACTCTACGACTACCTAATTACGAACAAAAAATTTATTTTTTTAAATGCAGATGATATTATTCAGGAGAAAAAATTAAGAAGTTACCATAGAAAATTAGGATTTAGCGCTTCCGATCATAATTACTTCAGGATAAATTATTTAGGGGCACGTCCTTATGTGAAGCTGGAAACAGAAGAAACCAAAATTAACACTCAGCTAATAGGCAACTATAATTTTAATAATTGTTGTGCTGCAGTGATTATGGGAAAATATTTTAATGTTCCATTGGAGGATATTAAATATGCAATTGAAGCCTACCTTCCGCAAAACAATCGTTCACAGATTATAGATAAGAAGGAATATCGCATTATTCTTGACGCCTATAATGCAAATCCGAATAGCATGGAAGCGGCCCTGAACAATTTTAAGAACTTTCCCGGGAGTGAAAAAGTTGTTTTTCTGGGAGATATGTTTGAACTAGGTGAAAAAGCCAATGAGGAACATCAAAAAATTGTTGATCTTGTCTCAGGGATGAATTTCGATAGGGTGTTTTTGGTAGGACAGAATTTTTACAAAACGAAGTCAGACTTCGCAAAATTTGCAACTTTTGATGACTTATCCAGTTTCCTTAAAAGTAATAAGTTAAAAAAAGGCAATCTCCTTATTAAAGGATCCCGGGGCATGGCCCTGGAAAGAATTCTGGATTATCTTTAAACCAGTAATTTTTGTGGAGTGTATTGGATTCGAACCAACGACCCCCGCCCTGTCAAGGCGGTGCTCTAAACCAACTGAGCTAACACTCCCAATGCCATTTAACACCTAAAATTTGCTTGATAATAGGTCAAAACAGGATGCAAATATCGTAAAATTATCGGAGCTATCAAGTACCTCGACAATGCTTGTATTTAAATAATCTATCTTATTTTTATATAAATTATAATATTAATTATGAAGATCATTTCATGGAATGTTAATGGTATCCGGGCTATCATTAAAAAAGAATTTTTTGAAACTGTCAATGTTTTGAATCCTGATATCCTTTGTATTCAGGAAACTAAGGCACAAGATATTGAAGTAGAAAAAGCTTTATTACCTTTAAAAGAGCATCATCTTTATTGTAATTCCGCAGAAAAAAAAGGATACTCCGGGACAGCGATTTTAGGTAAATCTGAACCCATTACTGTCAGTTTGGATATGGCAATATCAGAACATGATTCGGAGGGAAGAATAATCTGCGCTGAGTATGCCGATTTTTACTTAATTAATGTTTATGTCCCCAATTCGGGACAGCAATTAAACCGATTGCCGTATCGCCGCCAGTGGGATGAAGACTTTCTGAAGTATTTAAAAGAAAAAGAGAAATTAAAACCGCTAATTGTATGCGGGGATCTGAATGTTGCACATCGGGCTATCGACTTAAAAAACGATAAATCTAACTATAATAAAACCGCAGGTTACACGCAAATAGAAATTGATGGAATGGACAATTTTATAAATTCAGGTTTTGTGGATTCATTCAGATATTTAAGTCCGGATGAAGTGGCATATAGCTACTGGAGCTACCGTTTTAAAGCTCGTGAACGTAATACGGGCTGGCGAATTGATTATTTTCTTATAAGTAACTCCATAATGCCCAAAGTGAAATCTTCAAAGATACTACCGGAATTTTTTGGTTCTGACCACTGCCCTATTTTACTGGAAATAGAGCTATAATCTGCTAAATCTCTACATTCTTTCTTCTGAGTTTTTTAACCAACTTTCCTACGGAAAGCCCCTGAACAATTATGGAGAAAATTACCACTACGTAGGTCATAACCAAAAACAATTCTCTATCCATTTCTGCTGTGAGGCCTAGTGCAAGGGCTATAGATATTGCCCCTCGTAATCCCCCCCAGGTCATTATTAGATTGGTATTGGGAACAAAATCAAGACGAGTTTTAAACACATTTACTGGAATAACCAGGGAGGCATACCTGCAAACTAAGGCAATTGGAATGGCGAGGAGTCCTGCCAGTACAAATTCTATTTCAAGATCCAAAACCAACAATTCCATTCCTATTAGAACAAAGAGTATGGTGTTTAAAAGAATATCTATCAGCTCCCAAAACTTGTCCACATAAATTTCTGTAAGTTCGGACATTGCCTCTTGCCTTGCTGTATTTCCACCTACAATCAATCCTGCAACCACCATGGCTAAAGGTGCAGAAATGTGCAAATATTGGGCAATAACCGTGCCTATCATTACAGCTGCTAAAGTTATAATGACTTCAATATCATAATCATCTATGGACTTCATCAGCTTAAATGTTATCCAGCCCAAAAAAGCCCCGAAAAGTAATCCCCCGCCAACCTCGTGAACAAAAAGAGTAAGAACACTCGTAAGAGAAAAGTCTCCTGCGCTTCCATTAGCTAGTCCGAAAATCGTCAGAAAAATTACGACCCCAACACCATCATTGAAAAGTGATTCACCTACAATCTTGATTTCCAGCCTTTTAGGCACATTAGCCTTTTTTAATATACCTAAAACGGCAATAGGATCTGTCGGGGATATTAGCGCCCCAAAAAGAAGGCAATTAATAAATTGTACATCTAATCCTATTCCCTGTAGCATAAAGTATACTGCTATTCCTATGAGAAAAGTAGATACGAGAACACCAAAAGTTGCAAAAAACAGAATAGGCCATTTTAGTTCTTTTAGTTTTTGCAAATCGGTATGCAGGGCACCGGCAAAGAGCAAAAAACTAAGCATAATATCAAGCAAAACAGATCTGAAATCTATATGTGTTATGATGTAGCGCTCCGCGTTCAATAAGGTATCATCAAAATAACTCAGTGCAAATATTCCAAGTGTAAAAAATATGGTAATAACTGTAAGCCCTATTGTGTTTGGTAGCCTAATGAACCTTACATTGAGATAACCAAAGACTGCAGATATAAATACAAGTATACTGGTAATGATAAAGTAATCCATAGGGCACGAATATATTCAAATTCTGGCAAATTTTGAATCTGAGGGCAAATATTAAATTATGATAGCAATGTAATGTTCTAAGTACTTGCAAAACAGTTTAAAAGTCCTCTAAAAATTTCTCTTCAAGGTTTTTATCGACTTCATTTTTCGATTTAATTAAATATTGAGTGTGACTGATCAAGATCATTCCGAATAGTAGATGTCGTGATTACCTTCGCAGTTCAAATGATGTTTAACCTTAAATCTAATATTATGACACTAGTTAAATTTAAAAAAAGGGCAAGACCTTTTGGAAACCTAATTACTTCCGATTTTTTTGATATGGAGAATTTCTTTGACGACAAATTTTGGAATCGTGAATTATTAAATGATCGTTTCTGGAACGCAAGAGCCGGAGAACCTGCTTTAAATATAATGGAAAAAGAAGATCACTTTGAAATTGAATTAGCAGCACCAGGTTTCGCTAAAAAAGATTTTGAAATTACCATTGATGGAGGATACCTTAATATCTCTGCAAAAAAAGAGTTTACTAAGGAAGAAAAGGATGAAGATTACACAAGAAAAGAATTTAGTTACAATGCATTTGAAAGATCCTTGCTTTTACCAGAAAATGTAAAAGAAGAGGAAATTAAAGCCAAATACAATGACGGAATTCTAAGCTTCAAACTAGAAAAAAAAGAAGTTGTCCTAAAGGCAAAACCAAAAGTAATTGAGATTAGTTAATCTTTCAGTATTTGCTTAAAATGCTCTCCGTCTAAGTTAAGATCTTTAATTCGTCCATGTAGTAGAAGATCTCGATGGGGGGCATTCCTTTTTACCTGATTTTAAAAAATGACTTAACAAATTATTCCGCGCTAATCTTTTTATGGCATTTGAAGATTATCTGTTTTCTTCAAAGCCTTTATGGCAGCCTTATATCCCAAATCAAATACGGCATCCACATCAGTTATGGAAAATGTACTGTGATTTATCAAATCTTTGGGTGATATTACCAAATTGCAATCTCCAAACTTAGAAAGTGAATCTTTAGCAGAGCGTATCTTATAGGCGCGTTCCAATACATTAAAAGAGTGTTTTAATTGTTCTATCCCTACTTTAAGAAAAGGATTGACATATACCCCAATGATCTGATCACAATAGTTTTTAATGAGATCTACAGGGAAATTGTTCAAGGCTCCACCATCTACATAATACGAATCTGCAATTTTCATTGGCGTAAAAACACCTGGAAATGCCGCTGAAGCCAATATTGGCCGGATAAGTTCTCCTTCAGAAAAAACCTTTAAACTACCATCCAGAATGTTAGTGGCAGTAATGAATAAAGGAATTTTAAGACTCTCAAAATTATCTGCAGGAAAGAACTCAGAGAACTTGCTATAAAATTTTTCAGTATCAACAAACCCTGGTTTGCCAATCGCATAGTTATTAATACTAAAAATATTCACCTTCTTTATAAATTCGAGGATTTGTTTCCAATCTAAGCCCCCCGCATACAATGCGCCAATTATGGCACCGGCACTGGTTCCTGCTATATGAGTAATCTCGAAACCATATTCATCTAAAGCCTTTATTACCCCTATATGAGCAATACCCCTAAATCCTCCCCCGGACAATACTAAACCTGTATTCATAAAATAGCCGTACTACAAGCAAAGGTACCTTTTTACCAGTAAGAAAATTAGGATAAAAAAAGACCATAAGTATTAGTTTTAACACCTATGGCCTTATTAGAAATCTTTAAAAATTGCTATTCTGACAGTCTTTTTTTAAACACCTTTCTTAAAACAAAGGGAATCATCACCTTGGCAACGAAACCATCAAAACTTCTAATTAAATTAAAGGGATAGAAATAAGTTTTAAGCTCTTGTATTCTATACTTCGTATACTCCTTGTTAATTTCTCTTTCCAGAGCAAGGATTTTCAAATCCTCATCAATTTCCCTAAACGAGTTGTATTTTCCTATCATGGTCCCTCAAAAAAGTATTTAGAAAATAATTGCAACAAAGGCTTATTTAACCTGTCGCGAAATAGATAGCCTATAATCGCAAACAACAGATATAAAAACCCAATTATAGCGAATCCATAAACCATATTATCCATTGCGTAACCCATGCTAAAAGAAGCCGCCAAGCTCAAAAATATTAAAGCCAAAATAGCAATGGTACCAACCAGCAAAACCTTAGCTAAATAGGTAACCAAAACCATGGATATCTTAAAACTTTTAAGCTTGGCGTATTCTATGCTATGCTCCACATAGGAGCTGACATTTTCGTCCAATTCAGAAATATTTTGTCTTAAACCTTCAAAAGCCATAATAGCCTACTTCTGTAATTGTGCATTTTTCTTTCTGATCTCTTCAAGCTTACGCTCCAATTGAACAATAATTTCATCTGCTTTGTAACTCATAGTAGAGATGGTATCCTCTAATTTTTGTTCAAAAACTTCTTTCTTCTCATCTGCTACTTTTGTAAGTTCTTCCTTGGCATGGGAAATTCGTTCAGTTAAATCGTGGGTGGTTTCAAGTGCTTTGTCCTTTATTTTTTTTCGGGTTTTAATCCCTTCGTCAGGAGCGTATAAGATTCCAATACCTGCTCCTATTGCTGCTCCTGATAAAAGAGCTAACAAAACATTACTACTGTTGTCTGACATGATAAATTTTTTTATAGGTTAATACTAATAATTGGTCAAGGTAGGACATAGACTTTCTATACGAAATGATCTTAATCATTTCACCAAGAAATTTTAGCGTATTTTTTTGTTTTCAGGAGGTTTTTAGCAATTGGAAGGCTTGCTTTGCAATTTCCAATTCCTCTTTCGTGGGGATGACCAAAATTTTAACCTTTGAAGAGCTTTTATGTATTTCCCGAACTTCAGAAGATTTTAGGTTATTCTTTTCTGTATCCAGCTCAATTCCAAAAAAATCCATCTCAGAACAAACCAGCTCTCTAAGATAACTTGAATTTTCACCAATACCCGCAGTAAATATTAAGGTATCCAGTCCATTCATGGCGGAGCTGTAAGCGCCAATATATTTTTTAATCCTATATGCATTCATTTCCAAAGCTAGTTGACATTTCGCATCACCTTCATTAGCTTTAGTCTGAATTTCCCGTAAATCACTATAACCAGTAAGTCCCAGCATTCCACTCTTCTTATTGAGCAAATCATTTACTTCCTGCAAACTGTAACCCAGTGATTCTACAAGATAAAAAATCATGGAATGATCAATGTCCCCACTTCTGGAGCCCATGATAAGTCCATTTGAGGGAGCAAAGCCTAAACTATGGTCCGTGCTTTTTCCATTTTGGACGGCAGTAATACTGCAGCCGTTACCTAAATGAATACTAATAATCTTTGCTGCTTTTTTATCCAAAAAGCTAATGGCCTTTTCTGTTACGTATTTATGACTCGTGCCGTGGAAGCCGTAAAGCTGTATTCCGTGATCCGTATAAAATTCATCCGGTATCGCATATTTACGAGCCTTCAAGGGAATAGTTTGATGAAAGGCGGTATCAAAGACCGCAACCTGTTTGGCATTTGGAAATAATTCTTCAGCAATCAATATCCCTTCCAGGTTATGCGGATTATGCAATGGAGCTAACTGACTCAAATCTCCAATCTTATCTTTTACTTCCCGGGTAATAATTGTAGTTTCAGAAAATGCCGTTCCGCCATGGACTACCCTGTGTCCCACGGCATCTATCTCGTTTACGTTGGCAATGGCACCGTTAGCAGGATCCAAAAGCAATTCTATAACCCGCTTAAGCCCCTTTCTGTGAGATGAAAACTGCAGTATTTCATTAGTCTCGTAATCAGCCTTTGAATACTTCAAATTTCCATTTTCCAGTCCTATTCTGTCTACCATACCAGAGCATAAAACGTTTTCTGATGGCATATGCATTAGCTGAAACTTTATTGAAGAACTCCCTGTATTAATAATTAGAATATTCATTGAAATGATTAAATTATAATGCCTGGGCCTGGATGGCAGTTATAATAACTGTATTAAATATATCGTTAACCGTACTCCCCCTGCTGAGATCATTTACAGGTTTATTTAGCCCCTGAATTATTGGTCCAATTGCCAGGGCACCGGTTTCTCGCTGCACTGCTTTGTAGGTATTATTACCCGTGTTAAGATCGGGGAAAATAAAAACGCTTGCCTGTCCGGCCACTTCCGAGTCAGGCATTTTAGTTTTACCTACATTTTTGTCTACGGCAGCATCGTATTGGATAGGACCTTCAACTTTAAGATAAGGCGCTCTTTTTTTGACAAGCTCCGTCGCTTCGCGTACCTTTTCTACATCGGCTCCCGAACCGGAAGTTCCGGAAGAATAGGAAAGCATAGCAATTTTAGGATCTATTTCGAATGCCAAACTAGTAGCGGCAGATGTAATTGCAATTTCGGCTAATTGTTCTGCATTCGGATTCGGATTTATTGCACAGTCCCCATAAACCGAAACCCGGTCTTCCAGACACATAAAAAACACAGAGGAAACGATAGAAACATTGGGTTTGGTCTTAATTAACTGAAGTGCTGGTCTAATTGTATGTTGCGTTGTATGGACAGCCCCTGAAACCATG
>RCNB010002565.1_pt1 | contig 12112 bp, 9 predicted proteins | sample 2041321 | NCBI WGS metagenome assembly RCNB01 (sample SAMN09708232, study PRJNA481090) | Marine sediment metagenome, whole genome shotgun sequencing project. | reverse complement strand
TAATATTATATTTAATTCTTTAAAAAATATGATTTTAGTTCTTTTTAATCCTTTTTTTTAAGACTCTCATTGAATTCACAAACTCTTGTTTCATAATGGTCTGATATAACGGGTAACGTTTCTTGAACGGTATTTTTTCATATCCTGCATACACATCTGGAGCATGTGAATCTCCCATTACTTCTGAAAAAGGTATAATAATTTTCGACAGCACCATCTCGAGGTTATTGTAGTTATTAATTTCTACAACTATTGGTTCCTGTTCTTCTTTTTTACTCGCTTCTAAACCCATTATTCTCTCTATTCTTATGTTTTTACAGCGTAATATTGGGAGACGTATTTAAAAAAAAATTTTTGGGTTAAGACATCTTTGACTTAAAAGAGCCTACATTAGTATAAACATTTATATACTAATTCGACAATTTCGTATTATTCAAGGTGAAAACAATTTCTGAAGAAGAAAATAATAAAAAAGGAAAGGTTATTTGTATATCTCTTCTGATTTTGGGGTTATTATGTATTATTTATTATTATTTTATAATTTTATTCATTGAAGTTATCCAATATTATGGCCTGTTATTTTTGGGCTTTCTTTTCTTTGGAAGCATATTGGTCTTAATTGGGATTTGGGTACTAATTAGAAAAACGAAGAAAAAACAGATAAAATGATATATACACCCCCTTTCTAATCGCATTCTTCGCATTTATCTGGAAAAGGAAAAAACCTAATTCAAATTAGAGTTAATTAAATTAATGCGGTTGGCAAAGTAAAAATTGCGATTTAAATTTCATTAGGATTCTTGTTAACTTCTTTCAGATATCGTTTAATAAACAAGCGTTGCTGTTTTAAATAGCCTTTAAGGCGACCTGAATTAATATCGGGATCGCTTTCAATTATTTTTTGAATGAACTTGAGTACCTCTAAATTTTGCTCTTTAGTGTGCTCGAACTTCTTAATGACATAATATTCCTGCCCGTCCTCAGATTCCATAAAAACTAAGAATTTAATCCTTACTTTTTTTGAGAAGTTCAGGTCGAATGGATCGTTTTCGGTTTCAGAATCCATTATGATGATACTAGAAATTGAACAGTTAAAAAGGAAAAAATTATAGTAAAGAGAGTTTAATTTTTACTCACAATTTTCTTACACAAATTTATTCCTAATCCCGTTTTTCTATTAAGCACATAAGGATTTTCTTTTTTTACCTTAGTAGCGGTATGGTATCCTGCGTTATACAATATCCTCGCTCTCGCTCTTGCCACATTGTCTAATCTTAAGACCAAATCAAATAATTCTTCACTAATCCCGTAATGCACTCGAATTTTAAGCGTTTCTGACATTTCCGCTACTTTAACCATGGTTTCTGCGATGTCTGGATCGGATTCGCTTAGGTGGACGGCGATAATCCCAATGAAAGCTATAATACGCTCTAAATTGTCTTTTGTGCTATAAAGATCGCCTGCCATTATCTTATGTCTCTCTAAAATGGCGTCAATTGATTCTTCATCACACCATTCCAAGATAGGCTGGAGCAGTTTGTAGTTTCTGACTCTTAATTCCGCCTTGAGCACCTCGTAGGCTTCTTTTACGATGTCTCGATATGTTTCTATCGCAGTATTCTCGAGTTTGTACCTTATTAAAACTCCTGAAACGGGATAAAGATACAATCGGATAATGAGTTTTCCAAACTGCGAGCATTTTATGGTTCCATCGTCTTGTTTGATGATTAACCCTTTATCGAACAAGTAATTAAGCACATATTGGTTTTTTACTGACTTAGGAACAATGTCTTGAACATATTTCTGGAAGTTCTGGTCGGGAATGCCGATTAAATGTAGTAAAAACGCAGTGATGTGGTCGCAAAATTCGAAAGAGAATTGATCGTCAGAGTAACTGTTGGATATCCCATTTTCAAACCCGCACGAGCACCGTATCCCTACGTCGATATCAAACTCCGCAAAAAATACTCCGAAATCGGTTTTAATGTAGCCCGAAATGTTAGACTTAGTTAATTTAGTAATCTTAATCTGATGGTGGCGATTGGATAGGTTATTGACTTTTTTAGGATCGGAATGAAGTTTTAGGATGTTAACGGGTGTAATTTCTTTAATCATCAAGAGCTGATCGATGGGAATTTGCTGCCGTTCCATTTTATTTTTAATGCTGTACCAAAAATAAGTTTTTTCGAAGAACTCTTTTATTTTATCTAAGGTGATGGATTTTTCCTCGTAGATTCGCAAAAGCACCTGTTCTTTCAAAGTGTTAAGTTTATTAAGTCCCGAAGTTAAATCGTTGTATTTAGGCGTATAAGTTTCTGAGGGAAACCCGTTCTGGAAGTAATGATCCTCTATCCAGTCCCGTTCGTCTACATTACCAGCAAGTAAATAGCCAAAACCTTCTGAATCAAGTCCTGGTCTTCCTGCTCTACCGAGCATTTGAAAAACGGAATTGGCGGAAAACGGCATGAAGTAAGAAAATCCATCTCCGTTCTCATAAAAGCCAGAAAAATTTTTAATGTTGTGGCCGGAAGTCACATATCGCTTAAAATCCTTAACTATTACGATTCGGGCAGGCATATTAAGACCGGCACTTAGGGTAGTGGTACAACATATTATTTTAATTATGCGCTTTCGATAGGCGTCTTCAACGAGTTTCCGCTCTTTTGGAAGTAATCCCGCGTGATGAAACGCCACTCCGCATTTAACTACTTTTTTAAGTTCAGCGTGCCTTCCTTTTATTTTATTGAGTTTTTCCTCCACTTTCTTGCACGCCTTTAACTCAATCTCGGAGATTTGTGCTTTAACCAGATTTTTAAGGTTTTGGGCACTCTGCTGGGTCGATTTTCTTTTGTTGAGGAAAACTAATATTTGTCCGTTGTTTTCTAAAGTACCCTTTACAAGTTTTTTGATGGTGGAGTCTTTGTTTTGTGTAATTTTTATTCTATAGTGTAAAGGAACAGGTCGTATGTCGGAAATTATTAGTATAGTATCGTTACCGAGAGAAGAAAGCCAAGAATTAAAAAATTTGGGATTTTTAATGGTGGCTGAAAGCCCTATTATTTGCGGTTGGTGTAAAAATTCATTTAACCTCACGATGAGCGATTCCAACCTCGGCCCACGACTTGACTCGCCGATGATATGTATCTCGTCTATGATGATAGTCGAAATATCGAAGATCCATTCTTTATCGCTAAAGTTCCGCAAGATTGAATCCATTTTCTCATATGTTGTAACAATTAAATCTGCCTTTTCTAAGCGGAAATCGTCCACATCGTAGTCACCTATCGATAACTCAGTTTTTACGCCGAAACGTTCGTAGAATTTCTTGAAATGAACATATTTTTCGGTGGCAAGCGCTTTGTAAGGCACTAAGTAGATCGACTTCCCGAACTTTTGAAAGACATTGTTTAAGGCAGACAATTCTCCTATCAAAGTCTTCCCGCTTCCCGAGGGCGCACAGACACAAAACGACTTTCGAAAGAACAATCCTTTTTGTATCGCTTCTTTTTGAATTTGCCGGAGCTTAAAGATTTTTTGCTCGAATAGTACTCGAAGGATGCGCTCGTCCTGGATGAATTGAAATATTTCTTCTCCCTTTATTTCTTCCTCTGCTGTACTTTTAGAGTTGGTGTAATTAGTAAGAGACATATGTCGTGGTTTTTTTGCAAATAGCCGTATTGTTGATTCCCATAACAGTTTCTGCACTCGATCAAATATAAAGGAAAAACCTTATGAAATTATGAATCAAAAAAAGTCATAAAATCAATGACAAATACATTAATTTTTATGCGTAATCTTTCTTTTAATCTTCTTTAACGATATGACCGGACATTTCAAGTTCAACTTTTTATTCAATAACAATAATAGCGAATATGTGATTTATTACTAATTAATTAAGTATAGTGTATATCTATAAAATCAGCATTAAATAAGACTTAGAAGTGATTTTATGGGATTTATAAAAACACCAGAAGAATTAAAAAAACTAAAGAGAAATTCTTTCGATTTTTATGATGCCGAATTTGTATCAATGTATTGGGAGACAAAACCAGAAATTGTCGAGCGATTATTACCTCCTCCACTTAAACCGGCAAAATATCCAGTAGCATGTGCATTTATCGCTAATTACCCACGAACTAATTTTGGAGTAAGCTATAGAGAAGGTGCGTTGTTTTTATTTGCTGAATATGATAATATCACTGGAATGTATTGCCTTGCCATGCCTGTAGATAACGATATGGCCATGATTGGAGGTCGAGAAGTATTATTAGAACTTTTTTTTCTTTATAAATGTTAGAATTTTCATAGAAGAGATACTTATGACAGATGTATATGGCACCCAAGAAAATATTGTTAGTGAACCTCCCAGAGATGATCTAACCAAAATCAAAGGTATTGGTGCAACTACTGCCGAAAAATTATACAAAGCTAAAATTGTAACGGTAAAGCAACTTACCAAGATTACGCCCGAAAAGTTGTCGGAAATTCCCGGTGTTGGATTAGCTACCGCTACAAAGATTATAGTTGAAGCTAAAACTTATTTAAGTAGTTCTCCCCAAGTTGTCCCTTCAGTAACTAACAAGATATCCCCAGAAATTATTGATAATTACGAAGTAGCAGAAGTCGTAGTAGATGAAATCGAAGAAATCAGCGGTGATTCCCCAGAAGAAGATAATAAAGATTTTGCACCCTCGCAATCTAATCAAAAATGGTTTTCTAATAAGTTCAATTACTCGAGATTAACAGCATCTTATCCTCCAATATCAAAACGGGCTAAAATCTTAAACGATACAGTCGAAGAAGAAAACATCGTTATTGAAACCGACGAAAAAGACAATTTAAGTGTACGCACTGAATATGAAGAAGAATTTACACAAGAAACCATTCCTAAAATACCTATTAGACACGATCAACAAGAGACAAAAAACTTTTTAGAAGATGAGGACGTAGATTATACTCCAGCAGAGCCAACAATCATCGACTTCAAAGAATCGGGAGAAAATCCTTTCGAAAGTAATATTCACCAACAAATTAGCAACATATTTAAGGACATTGGATGTTATGAAATCTCGCGCTCATTAGAATCTTTAAATCATTTTTCTACAAAACTCGATTATCTCGGATGCAAGTTAGTGGAAGTTTCAGACGATCTTAAGTTTCTGTTCCTATTTCCTGTTAATTGGTTCGACCAAGAAGGAACGGTGTTACTTGACAAAACAAAACTAGAATTAAAATCGCACGCGATAAACAATGATCTTGAAGCTTACAACAATCTAGAGCAAATCAGCCAAAATTTACTACAAGTTACGGATTTAATGTACGAAGATTTAGCTACATCTCAAAATATTCGGGAATTTTTCCAAAAATACTTACAAATTACACTTTCTTTAGAGAGAGGGTTCGGTAACAAAAGTTTGATCTTTCTTTCTGGATCTACCCAGTACAAAGTCATTATCGAACCTATCCTACTTTGTAACAATCCTCCGAGAAGTATGGAAAAAATGCTTGCTTTCCCATACCAAAGAAACAAGAATCTTCACGCCGTTACCAAAGTCGACTTAGCTCCTTTAATTAAGTTCTTAGAAAAGAAATATCAGATGGTTGAAAAGAGAACGAAAAAAACAAACCCAATTAAAGATTTTCGACAATCGGAAGAAAAACTTCGCACTAGAGTTAGAGCGACGTCCATTCCGATCTTCGGGTACTCAGTGGCGCTTTTTATTATATATTTTGCAAAATTATATTTCTTACTGCGCTTGTTTAACACCATCGGGTTAGCCGTCGTAGGGATTTACATCTCTTTATTAACATTTTTTTATTTCAATTTTTACCGGAACAAAAAACAACTCGCAGTTCAATTCGAAACTCCTTATTACCTGCAAAACTTAGAATTTAACGAGATAGATATGCTTGATTTTAAGGAAGAACTCACAGACGAGTTGCTAACTCAGTTCAGTTACGAATGCATGGGAAAAGACTCTAAATTCAGAGTACTTGAGCAGAGTGAAGCAAACTCTTTAAAACACAGCGTAGAAGCAAAAATAAGGGAACCAGAATTCCAAAATTTGTTCGAACCTGAACAAATAAAGGCTGAAATCCTCAATAAATCAACAACAAAATACGGGAGCAAATACTTGTCTTTTTTAGACGACCCATAAATTTTTTTCTTTATAAATTCTCGTCGATTTTAGGCTCTATAAGTAAAAAAGAATAGAGTTTAACGTGACATGACGATAAATATCAAGTCAGGATATAAAATAATTTTCTTAATTGGCCTTATCTTTAGCTTCGCTTCGGTGTTTTTAGATTGGTATTATATCCAAGGCGTGCTTAACAGCAGTGGAGAACCTATTATGTCTTGGATTTACAATACCTTGTTTGGATGGAGCACTCCATTTACAGAAGGGAATCTGTTTAACGAATCTTACAAACCACAAAACGCAACTATGCCCGTTGTTATTGTAATGATTTTTATCGTTGCGATCTTCCTTTCAGCGTATTCAACGCTTTTTCACGACGCAGAAAAAGGTGACAACCTGTTAAAAGTAAAGAGGTTTAATTTTATTACTATTTCATTAGTTACCCTTATTGGATTTTTCGTGTTAGTGTTCCCTTTGTTTTTTTTATTACCAAACGATCTATATTATCCCTTTATGGTTTATATCGATTACGAATTAGAACTCACACTTAACTATTCGATTGGTCCTGGATATTGGCTTCAAGTAGTCGCCTTCGGATGTACGTTTCCGTACGCGTTGTTCAATCAGTCAGTAATAAGTACTTTCGAAAAGGAGCAGAATTCTCCAGCAGAAGTGATAAAATCATATATTGAAAATGTGAAGGAACAATTTGATTTAGATAAATTAATCGCTCAAGAAGAATTGGAAATTGAATCCACTCAAATACAGAGGAAAAATGAGCCTAAGAACGAGGTAGATCAAATTTACGAGGCTTTTTTAACTACGAGGGGGAGAAAGTGAGCGAGCGGTTGCTTGATGTTAAGTTAAAGCGACTGATTCAGCTTTGTAAGGAAACGGGCAACTTTAAAAAGCTAGCGGTGGTAAGTTTTGTGCTCATAAGCAACGCAGTTGACGAAATAGGGATTAAGTTAGGCATGCGTACGAGAGAGAGGGGCTCAGCCGAACACATTTTTGAATACATGAAACTCGTAAACAATATTTTTGCCCTTAATTTCAATGTATCGGTGTTTAAACCAGAACTAATAGAGAAATTGTCCCAAAAAGAGCTTTTATTTTTGAAACGACAGGGGGATATAAATCTTGAACAGGTAAAGGGTGTGATCGAATCGTATTACGAACTTCAGAAGCTGGAAGTCCCCAATTTACACGAAAAAATTAATTCGGAAGCTTTGAACCGAAATCGAACGGTATCTATGTTTTCTTTTTTATCAGGTGGTCAACCTAAAAAGCAAAAAAGCGAAAATACGCTTAATCCGATGTTAATGCAAAGGTTCAAGGACGAGGAAAAAGCGCTCCAGATACAGCTTGAGCACAAATTCGATAAAAATACCTTCGAAAAGATTTTACATCTAAAAACTGTACGAAACAAATTAGAGCAAAAATCGACGGGAAAGATCGCGATATCGGGGGCTTTAAAGGACAACATATCGTATCGCCAATCAAAAGAAAACATCGGGCAGTTCATGGTAATTGGACTTATTATATTGTTCGCAATGATTGGAGTCGTAGTTTTAGTAGAATCGTTCATGTATGGCGTCTTATCGATGTCGATCAGTAACACCACCCTCATTTGCGTGGGAGTAATAGTAATTTTAATTTTCATTAACAAATTGTATTATGGAAAAAGGTGAAATAATAAATGGTAAAATCGTATGGAGAATTTTTAAACGGAGATATTAGTCAGGATAAGATAGGAAAAGAAAATAGCGCAAATGGGAAAAAAAGCGATGAGAAAAGCGATGAGAAAAGCGATGAAGACCCTTATTATAGTGTTTGGAATGTTTTTCCATCGTATAAAGATATAAACAATACCGACACCCTCAAAAAAGCGATATCGTTTGTTGTAATAGAATTTGCGTTTTTTGCATCATTGCTATTAACTACCGTCAATCTTATGCTCTCAATTAGCGCCACCGTTGTAATCGGAGTAAGTTTTGTGCTGGTGTTCCGTAAAAATTTTTTTAGTTTGCGCCACTTGTTAGAGTTTGGATCGTTTAACCCCTTCCAAAATTTAATTTTCTGGCAAACTGAGTATGATAAGTCTGTGCTCTATTATACTAACCGCGCAGATATGGTAACGACGGGAGTAAGTACTCTGAAAGTTGGAGTGATGGCCGAAAATGTAGGACCGAGTTTACTTACTTTTATTAAAGGACTGCACAAAAATCGAACTCCATATACTTATCAAGTTATTCACAAACCGCTCCAGATGATCGATAGCCAAGTTCACGGTAAAAAATCGACTTTTGAGACTATAATTCTGTTTTCCACTTATTATAGAGTTAGCGGGAGGATTACTAAATCGAAGCTTACTAAGTTAGTAAACGAACTTCGGTTAAGCACTATTGCGTTAAAAACTGGTATTTCGTCGAACTTTCACCATTTTCAGATATCGTCGTTGACCGGACAAGAATTAGTTGAATCTTTTAGGAGTACCGTTTTAAAACGAGATGTTCCGATAGAGCCCGATTCGAAAAAAATTACGTGTAAAACCGTGCAACCTAAGTTAAGTGCCTCCATAACAAAAGCGAGTTATGTAATAGCGTTAGTAGTATTATTAGATTTATCTTTGCTATTTTTTAACTTACCTTTGTTTTATAGATTTTTACTAAACATTGGTATCATTGCTTCACTGTTAATCGTGTGGTGGCCGGAATTGTTTTTTCAATTGTCAAAAGGTAAGCTATTTAAGCTACAAGAAATTGGAGTTTTCGATCCTTTCGCTAAGATAGAGTTTTACAAGTCGAGAAAAATTCCTGAAACTATTTTTTATCAAATCGAAGGAAAGACAACTGGAGGGATTAAAATGGCAAACCTCTACTTTTGTAGCCCGCCACCGTATTGTAACCCCTCCAAGTTTTACGAATCGCTCAATAGAGAAAGTATGCCATTCACCGTTTCCTTACAATTAAGACCGTTAAATTTTGAGAAATTCGACGAGGAAGGGTTTGAATATTTAACAGAGCGAGAAAAATATTACTTGATGAAACGCAGAAGCAATCCAGTACAACGCGACGATTGGCTCAGACAGCGAGCGGGTATCTGGAGTGCGATTGCTACTTATTCTACTTCGGTCGTATCCAACTCCCCCTCGCTTACGTATGAAACTATGGACGCTATCGAAAGACGGTTAATACGACAGTTCGAAGTTTTAAAAACTGCTTTCGGGAATAATTTTATGAATTACAAAATAAAACCTTTAAAGAACAATTTACTGGAATCAGGATTACTATTTGAAACTCTTAGGAACAAATTTTTTAGACGAAACGGCACTCACCTCAACTATTTGCTATTTCAAGGTAAAAATTTAACTTTTCTGACGAAAATTTCCAATCAGTTTAAAAAAGGAGTAGAAACGCGGTTAGCTGCAGAGTTTAACACTCCTCTACAGCTTACTAACGAAATTACCGTTGGCTCTACGATTAACACGGAATACTTAGAAAGCGAAGTGCCTGCAGGATTTCTGATCGAGCAAGTACGCAACTTATTCGTCACGAACGGGACTAACTCTAGTCGAGAGCTATTAACTCAGAAAATTGTGGTAGAGTTGGTTAAAACGGGCTTTCCTTCAGTGATCTTCGATTTTACGGGTAATTGGTCAAAGATCATGCAAATATTTCAAGGTTCAATCTACGAAAATCAGTTTATCTACCACAAATTAGGAAAAACTTTTGTGGTTAATCCGCTCCGGTCGGAGATACCTTACGATAAAAATAACCCCGCGTATCTCGATTACATGTTTGACGCCTACGCGATGTGCTTTAAAAAAGACGAGCGAACCATAGAAACTTTTAAAAACACCATACTTCGAAATCCCGACATTGACGTTTCGACTCTGGTTTTAGACTTAACTACACAAAGGGACTGGGAGAAATCTTCGGTATCAGAAACCCTGCTTTCTTTCTTTAAGGAGTTCACCCCCCAAGAATCTTCTTTTATCCAACACCAACAACCTCAAACGCAAGACGCCGCCCAAGCGCACGAGTTCATAACTAACGATAAAACTGTGATTATTGATTTTTCGGAGGTAAGAGATTACGACAAACAGTGTTATTTTGCCTTTGTAGTATTGTCAAAAATGATTCATTACTTAAAGACTGGAGAATCGTTCGTTCCAAAATTTATTGTGTTGCCTCATGTCGACGTAATTTTTGATGGCTTTTTTTTAGACAAAAAAATTCAATACGGCAAGATCGACAAATTTTTCACACCTTTAGTCGACAATGGTTTTGGAACCGTCTATTCAGCGTCTCAGATACGATATTTACACCCTAATGTGTTCAATTACTTTGATAACATCGTAACTTTTCGAGCGTCAGATAAAAGAGATGTAGCGGTGCTCAACGGTCAGATGAATTTAGAGAACCTGCACGGAGTCGGTTATTATAGCAATCGTAGGAACGAAGGGTATCAGACAAGGTACATCGCAGCAATGAAACAAAACGAGGCGGTAGTGAAGCGAGAGGATGTCTACCAATCGTTCCCAGTAAAGTTAGATTTCGAAGAATTACAAGAAGCTAAACCTTTATCGTGGCAAGAGATCGTGAGCTACATGAGAGAGCAAGGTTACGACTTAGAAAAAACTGAGAAAAAAATTATGAAAAGAGCTCAAACTACTCTATTCGAAAGCGATTTTGCCGGATATAGCGATTTAATAGAAGGTGTCGTTAAATTTTTAAATAACCTCCAAGCCGTAGATAAAGTAGGTAATCTTTACAAAAAGAAGGTGAGAGAAGAACTCCGAAAGGTTTTAAAACCTTACATCGTAAAAATTACGAAAGACAAACAGAGGGAGAAACAGATCGTTGACGATGTGTTTGGGATTTTGGTGAGCAAACAATATTTAACAGAAAATCACCCTCAAAGAGCCAGCGGTTCAGAGTCCATGCAGACATCTTTTGCGGTCGGACCTCATTATCAAAGAGTTTTAAAAGATTACTACGATTCTCGCGATAGTTCCATAATTACTTACGAACCGGTGGAGCTTGAATCCGAGCAAGCGTTTAATTCAGAAAACACGCCGGATCCAGATGGTTTAGATCCAATTAAGATAAGAAAAGCATTTTCCACCCATTTTGCTCCTATTCTCTATTACGAATATTTCACTATGCACAAAAATATGAAATACAAAAAATACGAAAAAGTTATTAAAACTGCTCGCGAATTGCTTCCAAAGTTCTTACACCGCGTCTACAAAGAATATTATAGCGTTAACTACGCAATAACTTCAGAAGATATTGACAAATTCGTTGGTAAATTCGGGAATGTTGAAGAATTTCCGTTATCAGGAAACAATTTACGACAATTTTTAACTCTAATAGAAAACATAGAAGTTACCCCTCAAACAGCAGTAGAAGAAACTTGTAAAAATATCTTCGAAAAATATTCTTCGATATTCGACAGCTTTAAACAATATGTTGAGGGTAATTTGGGGTCGTTATAATGGCAAAGAGTCAAGAATTAGCAGATTTTGAGCAAATAGTAGAAAAAATTATCTTTAATGTGGACGAGCTAGAAAAACTCAAAATTGCGATAAAGAACTTTACCGAAGGGAAAACCAGTGCAAAGGAGTTAAAACATTTACTTCTTCAATGTCGAGGTCGGATGATGGAAGATATAACGGATTTTACTTTTCTCTTTGCGGAAAAGAGAACCCAAAACTTGTTACAAAACGAAATAAACAAAAAACGCCCTATTTCGTCGTCCAATGAAGAAATTCAATTAAGAAAGGAAATCAAGGAAAAAAACCAACTTCTAGAGACCGTTGCGAAGCGAATTGATCAGTTGGTATCCAAGTAAATGAATTTTTTATTACAGCAACGTTTTCCAATTATATGTAGCTAAAAAACTCAGCTAAAAGGTTAAATAACCAAGAATTGTGCTTAAAAATGATTATCAGCTTGACTTTGGAA
>RCNB010002175.1_pt1 | contig 12113 bp, 15 predicted proteins | sample 2041321 | NCBI WGS metagenome assembly RCNB01 (sample SAMN09708232, study PRJNA481090) | Marine sediment metagenome, whole genome shotgun sequencing project. | reverse complement strand
CGTCAAAAGGGAGCGCAGAGGTAGGGACATCTGGCTGTGCATGGCAGTTTTGACAATTTCCGGGGTCTCCGCTGGATGAAAAAGCACTGATCCATTTATATCCCGGGTGGTCGGAATCAGTATGCCTGATCAACATTAACTCAATATCTGTTTCACCGGGCTGGTAAGTCTTTTCTCCTCCACCAATATAATAGCCAGACTTCCAGGCAGTTACCTTCACCGGAGTTTCTGACTGCAGGTCATTAAAAACAAAACTTCCATCCTCATTTGTCAACACAAACACTTCTGTTGACTGGATTCGAACGACTGCTCCCCCAAGTGGACCATATTCATCAGACACAACTCCAGACAACACTCTGGGTTGTGTCGAACAGGCAGATAAAATTATCAATAATAAGGGGAAAACCTTCCAAAAACTTCTAGGCAATTGCATTCTCCTTGAATATGAACGTTAAAGAAATATTTGAGACGGAAAATATTCTCGCGAAAGCAATAAGAAGATCGGTGGTCTAGTTAATTATATACTGATAGTGTTGGGAAAAACAAAGAAGGATTAGCGAGAATCAAATCGCTTATAGATTTCGCATAATTAAACATAGATATCTGTATCACTCTGCAACGCCGTATTTGTGCTTTTCCGCCAACAAGAAAAGCATACTACTGGGATCCCAATGATGATCTGAAGACATTTCATCATCAAATCCCAGCACTTCTGGTCCATAACCAATAAGCCCGGCCGGGTATTTTAATCCTGGGAATTCATCTGGGATAATTTGTTTGAGTATCTCCCTGAAAGGATCATCTGGTTAGATCCTCCCGAATCGTTTCAGCGCCAGCAGGACCACCGTAGAGAAATACGGCTGCCAGTAGGGCAATCCGTGTTCATCATCCCAACCGCCGTCCTCCCGTTGAGAACTTTCGAGGTGGTCCAGGAGGCGGTCTACCAAACCGTCCGGCGCCTCTTGAGCGACGATTGAATCCGGGCCAGGAGCAAACTGAAAGAACGGAAATATTTTACTCATCTCACCCATCTTCTCATGGGCCAGGGTAGTCCGGTAAATATTATCCAGGGTTGCGGCTCGGTATTCTTCAATATCCGGGAAGTCGTCCTCATTCATGAAATAATCGTGGGCATGATAGGACATAAACAACCAGCTGTTGGATCGGATATCTTCCAGGGTGAGATTATTCCGAACCCAATCCCTGGTCTTCTGGCGGACATTTGGTGGACAAATATTCAGTTTGAGAAGATTACCCGTAATGGAATCCGGTTTGTTTTGGCCTTCACCCCACCATTGGGCCCGGGGATAATCCCCCAGCCTGGAAGGGTTTTGTAAAGACCCCTCCTCATTTTGAATCATCTCCACCCAGTCTGGTGTCCCCTCCAGCAGGGAACCGTGAGGCAGTCCTGTATCCCGCAAGATCGTGAGCAGAAATTCCACCATCAGCGGATTGGACATCGGGGCTTTGATATCATGTTCCAAACCATGGCCAAAACCACCATCGTTGTTCTTATATCCAGACAGAATCCTTTGGACTCGATCAGCAGGTCCGCCATCAAAGAGATAGTCCCACAAAGCGCGCTCCCACAGATTTCCATGGGCGTGTATAAAACAACGGGCATTATCCAACGATATCATCCCTGCACCTCCCACATTAAAATAAAAAGGGCTGCTTTCGCAGCCCTCAATAATTTTCGTCTTATTGCGCTTCGCCTTCGGCAGAGCCCTGCATGGACTGCAGCGCCAGGTAGCGTTCACCAAATTTCTCAATCTTCAACACCTCATCATCGTATTGAGAATAATGGCGCTCTTCGTCAGCCACCAACCCTTCGAACACCTGCCGGGATCCAGCGTCATTGCCGGCTGAACATTCATTTGCCCAGACGTTGTAATCCTTGACACTGGCCTCTTCCATTTTTCGAGACTGCTCCAGCATCTTCTTCACGTCCTGGATCTTTTTTACATCTTCGGCAGCAACCAATTCAACGTCGCCATTCAGGAAGATGAGCCTTTCTGCACATCTTTCGATATGCTCCATCTCCTCAATTGCAGTCCGAATAAACAATCCAGCCAGCTGGCCATATCCCTGATCTTCACAATGGAAATGGAAATACATATATTGGTGAACTGCATACAATTCATCGGCTACTGCTTTGTTCAGCAGCTCAACACTCTTTTCGTACATTAGAAGCTCCTTTTTTTCGTAATTAGCTTAATTATAACCCACGCCAATCTATTCTATTTATCCCCTATAAATAGTTCTGGGCTATTTAGGAGTCGCTGAAATTCCTCATAAAATAATCCGGCGTGTAATCCATCCATCAAAGCATGATGGCCCTGAACAGATAAGGGCATGACGGTCTTCTGACCTTCTTCCCTGAATTTACCCCAGGCAAAACGGGGAACGGAATCGGATGGGGATAGTTTAGTTGGATGCATAAAACTGGTAAACGATACCCAGGGAATTGCGGTCATAAACAACATGCTGTCATCGTGGATCTTTTCTTTCAGGGAGGGTTCAGTCTGTATCCGGAGTATCTCTTGCCGTGTTTCTGTAGTAAAAGTTAAAAAATCATCTTGATAGAAAGCTGTACAGAAAGCAAACAGATCGTCTTTACTGAGTATTGTCACTGAAGGATGGACAATCTCGTGTTCAATGGGTCCTCTTTCTCTGACCCGCTGCCGAAATTCCGGGATGCCGTTTGCTACCCGAGCCACCAGGTACATAATAGAAGCGGTAAAGGAAATTCCTCGATCCTTAATCAATGGCAAAAATTGTGTGATGTCCATATCAGCACAGAGACTGAAATAAGGATAATCAAATTCACGGAAGAATAGGTAGTGGTCCTTGCGGGGCCAATTTTCCAAGGGAATTATTTTCATAGTCTGCTCCTCAAACTACCTTTATCTTAACCGCCTCTGGCGAGTTTTGGAAGGATTAAAGAAAAACCCGCCCCTGGATAAATAGCGGGCGGGAACTTAATGTAAATATTGACGGATCTATTTTACAGCTTCGATAGTTGCGGAGAGGACATAATCCTCAATCGGAATTCCGGGAGTCCACTTACTGATAAATTCCCTGCTTTCATCTTTAGGGCTGATTTCGACATTATTAAATCCTGCCTCTTTTAGGATTTGATCCAGTTCATCTACCTGCAGCGCGCCGGCCACACAGGATGAGTACAGATCCATGTCATTCTTGATCTCTGGGGGTATTTCCCCCGAGGCGACCATATCAGAGATGGCCAGCCTACCGCCAGACTTTAACACACGGTATGCTTCTTTATAAACTGCGGATTTGTCTGGAGATAGGTTAATGACACAATTAGAAAGGATCACATCAATGCTGTTGTCGTCCACCGGCATGTTTTCGATCTCGCCCAGGCGAAACTCCACATTTTCAAACGCGCCTTTTACAGCGTTTTCCTGGGCCCTCTTGATCATGTCTGGAGTCATATCGATCCCGATCACTAATCCACTTTTTCCAACTTGCCTGGCAGCCAAAAAACTGTCAAAGCCAGCTCCGCTTCCCAGATCCAAAACAACTTCTCCTTGTCGTAGGGCAGCAATAGCCTGCGGATTTCCACACCCAAGGCCCATCACGGCATTCTTGGGGACACTGCCAATTTCCTCAGCTGAATAACCCATCATTGTCGATTGGGTTTGCGGTTGGATCAGATCAAATGGATCGCTAACATCATCACAACAAGAACATCCCCCAGCATCATTATCACTGCTTCTCGCAATCTCCCCGTAGCGTTCCTTTACGGAATCCTTGATCGCTTTATTTTTAGAACTGCTCATTCAATCCTCCACGTCTTTTTGGGTCTTCTTAAAATTTCTTCTGATAAATATGGCAGTAGGGCTGCTTATTCTTCTTGACATAATAATCCTGATGATCGTCTTCTGCCTGCCAGAATTTTTCCATAGGAATAACCCGGGTCACCACAGCATAGCCTTTCTTCTTGAGCTGATCAATCAAATCCTCGGTTGTGGCCTTTTCATCTTCTGAATTATAAAAAACGGCCGAGAGATACTGCAGCCCGATATCCGGCCCCTGGCCATTTGCCTGGGTGGGGTCATGGATCTCAAAGAAGAATTTTGTTAATTCTTCAAAACTTGCCTGCTCTGGATCATAGGTGATTTCCACTACTTCCAGGTGACCGGTCTGTCCAGTACACACTTCCCGGTAGGTAGGGTTGTCCACAGGACCGCCCATATACCCGGAAACAGCACTCTGCACACCCGTTTTGCTTTGGAAAAGGTGTTCGACACCCCAAAAACACCCACCAGCATAATAAGCTTTGGCTTCAGTCATAGGTCAATCCTCCGGTTTAAACACTAAGGAGATGGAATTCACACAATGCCGTGTATTCTTGGGAGTTATTCCCTCACCAATAAATACGTGGCCCAGGTGTCCATCACAGTTAGTACAGATGATCTCCGTCCTCCTGCCATCCGCATCCATATGTTTAGTAACGGCGCCCTCTACTTCATCATCAAAACTAGGCCAGCCGCAGTCGGATTTGAATTTATCAACGGATTGATACAACAACGCATCACATTGCCGGCAATGATAACCACCTGTTTCATAGAAGTTATCGTATTCCCCAGTAAAAGGCCGTTCTGTACCTTTCAATAGTATTACCCTATGTTCTTCTGGAGAAAGGTTCCGATATTTTTTTTCCATAATCGCCTCTTTCTTGATTTTTTTGTTTGCTCTTTAGACTAAGGCTGATATTTATATCTTACCCCTCAAAAAACGGCCTATCTCTATTATTTACAACCCACGGATTATCCATAAGGATAGTAGTAGATTGATCACCACCGCCAGATAATAATAAATACCTATTCGTTCATATTTTAATTGACCGTCAATCTCCTGCACAACAAAATCCAGCCAGCTTTTAGTGAATTTTCCGGTCTTTGCACGATAAACAAGATGGACAAATAGGCTCAAAGAAAAAAAGATCCCAACAAAAGCCAAGGTCTTTTGCGCTCCAAAAATGAACACGCTTGCCGCCAAAGCGGTCGCCAACAGGATTACTTTGACGATTTTGTACCAGCGAGGCTGCAAGGTATGGCCTTTTATAAATTTGGCATCATACACTATTGCATCTAGAAATTTTCTCACTGTTGTGGTCCCTTTCAATTTACCTTATCCAGGGTAATAATGCCCCGGTGCGGCTCTGGTAACTCTTATATCCCTTATTGAAAGTAGTAAGGGGTTAATTGGCAAATGATATGTTCAACTAAAAAAGGATCCCAGCAAATCAATAAATGACTGGTCAATTACTGATCTTCTCTTCTCTTCTTTCTTCTCCTTCTCGTCGTCCACGGGCTTCTTCCTCAGCACACCTCGATCTCTTCCGGGGGCGTTCACAACCTTTGAGATCTCGCCGTAATCCAGCCAGATCAAATCATCTGTGTGACAGGTATCAATCACAATATTACCCGGACCCATATATTGGAAGGTTTCCATCTCTTTATCACAGATAAGGCAAATGGTCCGTCTTTCCAGTTCTACAGGGTCGAAGGTGTTATACGGTTCGGAAGGAGCCTTGGCTTTAGCCCGTCCAGAATCAATCGCATCCCGGAATGTGGTCCGGTTGAACATCAATCCCTGGCATTTTGAACATTGATAGCCTTGATAAAAGTCATCATATGTCATCAAATTTAATACGATTTTGCATTGAGGGCATTTGATCCCTTCTGGATTTTCGCCCAACACCCGCAAACCTTCTGTGCTCTGCTCGGGAAAATGGTAGCTTTTGCAGTATTCGCAAAAGTAATAGTCCCGTTCCCGGAACAATATCGTTGGCGCGCCGCAATGTGTACAGTTCATAAGATCTCCATCCTATCTTCAGAAATAACCGACCCAACTACCCGTAGACCAATTTTCAATCCAGTGTTGGCTATTTTGTCATTGTAACAGGCTTTCCAGGATGATCTTCCCCAGCCAGAATCCCCAGGCCGGATAGCAAATTCCCAACAGTAAGGATCCCCCATAGAATAGTGGGTCCTGTTGGCCTCCCTTTATAAACCCGCCAACAATCAGCAAGTATCCAACTCCGGCTGCAATCCCGAACCCAATCAGGGCAGTTGGCAGCGTTCTGGCACCGATCAAGGAAATATTGACCATGATCAACCAGAAGCCAATTGCACCACCTGCCGGGAAGAACTTTTGAGATTCCTCAAAGCTAATCTTATTCGCCAGCAGCCTGATTTGACAGTAAGCAGAAACCAGGATCCCCCCCAGGCCAAAGGTGCTGCTGATAAGTCTGGCAAAAAAACTGGGAGGTGTGATCAATTGGTTAAAGAAAAAAACCAGGGGGATCATCAGCAGGACCTGAATAACACTGAAGAGTTCATTGATCTTTCCAAAATTCTTATCAACACTAAAAAATAAGATGCCGGTCATAAAAGTCAAAATAGTGGCAGCCGCACTAAGATGTGCAGCCCAGCCGTAGACCGAGATATTAACAGCAGGGGTCATTTCGGGACTCCATAATAAATTATTTGGATGAGTGCTCCAGCCGTGATTTATTCGCCCCAGTATTCAGGGCGATCGAGGGCCTCGGCACAATTCACCTGACCCTGATAAGAACCCCAGCCGTCTGGGGTAAAAGCCTGAACCATCCAGGCGTCTGTAAATTCCGGGGAAATATAATACGGCGGTTCAAATCCTGCCGAGACAGCTGGTTTAAACCCGTGAAGGGGATAATAAGATGGGTGACCGAGCACAAAGACCAGGTCAACACCTTTTTTTTCCAGGATCTCCTGTCCTTCCTTTATCAGAATGCCGCCAATTCCCTGTTTCTGGTACTCTGGGATCACCGCCAGGGGAGCGAGAATTGAAACACTAAGATCAATTTCAGGGACCAAATAAGCCCTGGTAAACAGAATATGACCAACTGCTCGTTGTTTATGGAATGCCAGCAGCGACAATCTAGGTTCTGCAGTGGGATCGTTCAGTAGATTCTGGACCAATTCGGCTTCTTCCTCAGATCCAAAGGCGGCTCGTTCCACTGCCAGCAGGTCTTCCAGATCTGATGAGTTGGATTCACGAATTATCAAGTCTGTTTTCATAGTTCCCCTACTCTACGGGATATGGATTCAGGATCGATCATCAACCAATTGTTGTGTTGATCAACCAGCGGATTCTGTCCAAGGAAAGTACATAGTGAATTATTACCAATAAGAAAAGGACCAGGGCCATGCTGTTCGCGCCGGACGCGAGCAACCCCCAGCATGCTAATCCGAAGATTCCAAATTCCAGTATCAGCCGCAACCAGCCGGGCACAGGCACAGGCGATTTGCCGGATCGGCTGGGATCAGCCGGAACCGCGAAGGTACCCCAAACCACCGCACTTAACAGGGGAGTCAAGATAACGAGCAAATAACGAACCCAATTTCCCCCGGTATTCCAGCCCCAATACCCGAAAGCAAACAAAGCTGCCAGCTCAAGCAGAAAGCGAAAAATCAGGTTAATTGGATTTGATCCCATATTCAAATTGAATACCCGTATCTACTTTCCCTGCTTGATTAAAACAAAACGCCGGTTCCCGATCAGTATGGATTATATAATAATTTCTAAATAATCCAATCAACCAATCGAATAACCAGCGTAAATTTTATTTTGGATATTTTTTATACTGGTGCCAGGGTACCCGCAAAAATGATCCAGGCCAGGATCGATTTTGAAACCAGGCTAAGAACGATATAAGTTCGCTCTCCAAACAGATAATCTTTCCAGGGTCCAACCTTTTTATACTGCAATACCATATTGATGGCAAAAATATTGAAGAATACAAATAGGGTGGGGTTGATGATATACACAAAGGTTGGGGGACCTTCTCCGCCGGAGTTGACCGAGCCGAAGAAATACAGGAAGATCACGATCCAGGGAATAATACCAGCGATGCTTCCGTAGATGAAGGAAATCCAACTGGTTTTCTCAGTATGCTGATTGTGATACTCCATCATGATTCCAAACAGGTTCATCATGGCGTTGAGGCCAAAGATCAAAATGATGGCACCTAAATCCCACAATCCGGATAACATGCCAATTAAAACGATCATCAAGGATGAACTTAAAGCATATTCATAAAAACGGGTGGGGTTCATGCCTTTGCTTAGATTTTCCAGATACTTATTCTTTCCGATTGTCGCCAGGTAGAAATGGGCCACAGCCGAGATCAGCAAAAAGGCAGCCACTGCTGGTCCAAACCGCAGATTGTAAAGCAGCTTGGTTTGAGGACTCAGGGATAAGGTTTCCAGGTTAAATCCCAGGAAATTGGTGAAGATCGGATATGTTTTATCGTTTGATAAAACGATCATCAGGATTCCCTGCACCAGATGCAGAAAACCCATTATCAGATTGAAACGGACTAATCGAGCTAACTTCCCCTCCTGTTCGGTTTTGGTGGCTGTAGTTACTTTTGACATTTTGTCTCCTCTACTATTAAAAAATTTTCAGTACTTATGTTTATGCCTACATTATATATACAATACCTATACAATATATGGACATAGTAACTGACAAATGTGTTCTTGTCAAGGGTTTGCGCAACAATTCGGGCGGGGGTGTGTGCGGGGCAGTTAAAGAATGGAAACGGGATCAGGATTCCAATTGTTTTGTGATGAATTGGAACTCGCGTTGGATACGTTGTTTGCTAACACCCATCTTCTTTAGGGAATAATTGTGTGTGCTTTTATAAGATTTGGCTTTCTCCGCTTCTGCTCGTAATACCTCGGCGAATTCCGGACTGATCTCGAAATTGAATCTTTGATAAATATCCCGGATCGTCCCTTCTGGATCTGCAACCAGGTCCTTATATAAGACCCTCACATACTGATTAGCAGGCAGCGACTTTAAATATTGGTGCGGGTATAAATACCAGTGTTTGGAATGTTCAATGACTGATTCCTGAAGGTTGTATTCTTTTTCCGGATCGCCATAGGTATGGCAGTGTTTCGAGTAAAGGCTGATCGTGGAAGGGATAACCTGGAGCGGGTTGCGGACGATATTGATGAATTTTGCGTCCGGGAAGTATTGATGCAGGGTTTTAACCTTAGGTGAGTAGCTGGGGTTCTTGGAAATATACCGCTTGCCACCATGAGAGTATATATGTTTCCTGACAATTTCGGAATAATAATCCATGTCCCTTTTTTTAACCTCTGCCGGGACCTGGTCGTCGTAATAAATGTATTTTTTGATCAATTTAGGGAAAGGGAAGAAGGCCAATAGATCAAATGATGACCAGACGTGAAAAAGGACCTGTCCATCCTCCTCCGCTTCATCCAAACCAATTTTATGCATATATGTTTCTTTTTCCACAATGCGGTTGAATAATCCGATCACCCATCTGGCAGGATTACCTACCGCATGATTTAACTTCATCAACAACTGATAGAATTTTCTACCAATCACTGAGGGGGCCATGTAAAGCTCCCAGCTGGTAAAGCTGGTCGATTGATCATCTTTGGTTATTAATCGGTGCAGGAAAGTAGTGCCTGATCGGAAATTTCCGACAATAAATACCGGCTCGTTGACTTTCTGCTCTTGATGTTCAGGATAAAACAGGTTATCAAACAAATAAGCGATCCGCATGCTAAGCATCCAGGCCGGCCAGAATAAAAAGATGAATAAATTGATGGAAAATCTTTTAGGGGATAATCTACCAGGTGTGCCTTCGGATTTAAAGAAGGCATACTGGATCGTTTTCAGATAGAGTTTAAAGTTGAATCTCATTTTTGATTAGTAAGAGGCCATTTAACGTAATAAGTATAGCATAACCTCTTTTACTCCTTTCTCTAGTAATTTTTTCACCCCTCCCTTACTTGCCATTCTTTCACCTTCCTGTATAATGAAAGCTAGCGATATTAATAAGAAGATGAAAGCGGAGACTAGTACCTGGTCCCCCCATTCAGAGAGTCCCCGCCGGGTGAAAGGGGATTGGATGGGACCAGAGAAATCCCCTTCGCATCCACAACCAACAAGTTGAGGACATCGCTTCCGTAGGGGCAAATTGCCGTAAGGGAGCCGGAGCGGCCGTTATCTCGCAGCCAATGAGACCGCATCGTGCGGTGAAAGCAGGTGGCACCACGACCACCCCTCGTCCTGCTGGCGAAGGGGTGTTTTAATTAAAGGAAGACAGGAGTATAGTTATGTTAGATATTCAATTATTCCGAGAGAATCCTGATCTTGTGCGGCAGTCATTGATCAAACGACATCAAGATACTTCAGTAGTGGACGAAGTAATCAAGCAGGATGAGAAAAGGCGAACCTTGCTCCAGCAGGTGGAAAATTTAAGGGCAGAGAAAAACCAGGCATCCAAAGCCATTGGGAAAACCAAGGATCCGGATGAGCGTCAGGAAAAGATCTCCGCAATGCAAGCTCTGGGCGAAGAACAGGACAACCTTGAAAATGAATTAAAGGAAATCGAACCTACGCTCAAAGCTCTTTTAGGAACATTCCCCAACCTGGTGGATGAACGTGTGCCTGAAGGATTGGATGACACCGATAATCAGGTCCTCAAAACCGTTGGAGAGAAACCCGACTTTAACTTTGAACCAAAGGCTCATTGGGATCTCGGTCCCGAGCTTGGTATCCTTGATTTTGAGCGAGGCACAAAGCTATCCGGTACCAGATTCTATATCTTGAACGGCTTGGGCGCCAGGCTGCAGCGGGCCTTGATCAGTTTTATGCTTGACACCCATACAAAAAATGGTTATCAAGAGCGCTATACACCCTTTATGGTTAAAAGTGAAATTGTTTACGCGTCTGGTCAGCTTCCCAAATTCGAAGCCAACCTTTACCATGACCATGAGGAAGATTTCTGGTGGGTGCCGACAGCCGAAGTTTCCTTAACTGGCCTACATAAAGATGAAATACTGGATGAATCTGAACTGCCTATCTCTTACACAGCCTACACACCTTGCTTCCGGCGCGAAAAAGTGAGCGCGGGCAGGGAAGTGCGTGGTATTAAGCGCGGCCATCAATTTGATAAAGTAGAGATGTATATCTACTGCCACCCGGATGACTCCGAAGCCCAGTTTCAGCGCATGTTGGCAGACGCAGAAGGTATTTGTTCAAAACTAAATTTGCCTTATCGTGTAAATAATCTCTGTACAGGAGATCTTGGATTTGCCGCCTCTTATACCGCTGACCTTGATGTCTGGGCCGCCGGTTGCGGAGAATGGCTGGAAGTCTCATCGATCTCCAACACCCGTGATTTTCAGGCCCGAAGGGCTGCCGTCCGATATCGTCCCGAAGAGGGCAAAGGCACTCGCTTTGTTCACACTTTGAACGGGTCGGGGTTGGCTTTACCCCGGGTGATGATCGCTGTGTTAGAAAATAACCAGCAAAAAGATGGGTCCGTCGTCATCCCCGAAGTTCTTCGTCCCTGGATGGGCGGAGCTGAAATTATTGAGCCTTAGTGAAAAGGAGACCTCGGAGGTCTTAAGATTTCCGAGGTATACAAAATGCCTAACTGGTTGAACTTGTCTCTTAATATCTTTATTTATCTGATCATGGGCGTAGGTCTGTTCGGGATGGTGATTCCAATCTATCCTGGTGTGGTGATCATCTGGGCAGCGGTAATGATTCATGCTCTGGCTACCGGATTTGCTGTTCTGGAAATCTGGGTCCTGGTCGTTCTAACGTTGTTGATGATCGGCGGCACATTGGTTGATAACTTGCTGATGGGCGGTAAGGCGCGCCAGGCCGGCGCCAGCTGGCTCTCGATCGGTGGAGCACTATTAGGTGGTTTGATCGGCACTTTTGCTGTTCCTCCCCTTGGCGGCATCATCGCCGCACCAACACTGCTCTTTTTATTGGAATACGCCCGCGTCAGGGATAGCCAGGAAGCCTGGGATACTACCAAAGGTCTGTTAACCGGGTGGGGGTTATCTTTTGTGGCCCGTTTTTTGATCGGCTTAGCAATGATCATTATCTGGATCATCTGGGGCGTTCGGTAATACAAACTCACGGAGTTTTGAAAACTCTGTGAGTTCTTGTTAAATTTGACACTACGTCCCCCATAATCTACACTTAAAGTGTGGATCGGGTTAGATTTTCTATTTAAGGTTAGATAATCTAAACCAACA
>RCNB010005353.1_pt1 | contig 12114 bp, 7 predicted proteins | sample 2041321 | NCBI WGS metagenome assembly RCNB01 (sample SAMN09708232, study PRJNA481090) | Marine sediment metagenome, whole genome shotgun sequencing project. | reverse complement strand
GGTCGGCGACCTGCATGCCTTCTTCATCACTCATTTCCGGCAGTGAATAGAGGCGGTCACGTTCCTGTGATACTTCCCACAGTCTTTTGTAGCCCATGATCACCGTATCGAGAACCCGATACTCTTCATAAGCAAACTGATCCTGTGAGAGCTGTCCGACTCGGGCGTTGGGATCGACGGAAACGTTGCCTACACTGGGTTCCAGCTGACCTGCCAGTATCTTCATCAGTGTGGATTTGCCACTGCCATTGGCGCCGATCAGACCATAGCGATTGCCATTGCCAAAGGTCACGGAGACATTTTCGAACAGGGGTTTAGCGCCGAACTGAATCGACAAATTTGAAGCAGAAATCAAGGGAACGCACCGGATATAGGGGCCAGACAGTGATTTTCGGCGTCTGGCCAGAGTTTGGGGGCCGGATCATAACAAAATTGCCCCTCGAAATGCAGTCATGATTTAATGCAGGTCGACCCCTTAGTTCGCCCATAACCTATGGCAAACCCGATTCGACTGGTGTCTCTGGATGTTTTCCGGGGGCTGACCATTGCAGCAATGATCCTGGTGAATAACCCCGGTTCATGGGGCTCCATCTATGCTCCCTTGCGACACGCAGAGTGGCATGGGGCCACACCAACCGACTGGATTTTCCCGTTTTTCATTTTCATCGTCGGTGTCGCGATCGCGTATGCGATTGGTCGCCTGAAGGACGAGGACGTAGGCAGGGCAACGGTTGTGCCGAAAATTCTTCGGCGGTCGTTGCTAATCTTTGGTGTGGGTCTCTTTCTATCGGCCTACCCACATTTCGAATTCTCTGCCATTCGCATTCCCGGCGTATTGCAGAGAATCGCTCTGGTATATGGCATCACAGCGTTGTTGTTTCTTTGGCTTAGTCCACGTCAGCTGTTCTGGGTCGGAGTTTCTTGTTTAGTGGGCTACTGGGGGTTGATGACGTTGGTGCCTGTGCCCGGTGGTTATGTGCCGAATCTGGATGCTGCGACGAACCTGGGCGCGTGGCTCGATCGGACACTACTCGGTGGCCATCTCTGGGCAACGTCGAAAACCTGGGATCCAGAAGGCCTGCTCGGCACTATTCCGGCACTCGCAACAAGTATCAGCGGCATCCTGACGGGCGTCTGGTTGCGCGGCGACAAGGGCCCTTACGAAAAGGTCGCTGGAATTTTCGTGGTCGGCACAATCTTGTTAGCTGCTGGTACAGTCTGGGGCATGGTCTTTCCGTTGAACAAACCACTGTGGACGAGCTCTTACGTTCTCTACACAAGCGGCATCGCGATGTTGCTTCTTGGCATTGTGTACTGGTGGGTCGACATTCGGGGTCATCATTGGGGGACACGGCCATTTGTCGTTTACGGCGTAAACGCTTTGGCCATTTTCACGCTTTCCGGCATCATCGGCAGAACATTGAATGCCATTCAGGTAACCAGTGCCTCTGGCGATAGCGTCAGCGTCAAGACCTGGATGTGGCAGTCGATGTATCAACCACTATTCGGTTCTCCGTATAACGCGTCACTGGCGCATGCGATCACGCATGTGCTGATATTGTTAGCGTTCGCCTGGTTTTTGTATTCACGCAAGATATTCATAAGAGTCTAAGAATGAAACACACAGCTTTATTAATCCTTTTAACAACATTTCTCCTGTCGCTTGTTGTCGCTTCGGCGCATGCGGAAGGGTTGAATGCGGACGAACAGCGGATAATCGAGTGGGTTGATGCGAATACGGAGGGTGCTATCGACCTGCTGGAAGAGACCGTGAATATCAGTAGCGGCACGATGAATCACAATGGCGTCCGTGAGGTTGGCATTGTGATGGGCCGCGAATTGGACGCACTTGGGTTTGCGACGCAGTGGATTGAGATGCCTGTCGATATGCAGAGAGCGGGGCATATGTTCGGCCGCAGAGAGTCTGGCGCCGGACCAAAAATTCTGATGATCGGTCATCTGGATACCGTATTTGAAGCGGATGATGGATTTCAGTCTTATCGGTGCGACGGCGATATGGCCTATGGACCCGGGGTCGATGATATGAAGTCCGGCAATGTTGTCATCATCTACGCACTGAAAGCGCTCGCCGAGGTTGGCGCGCTTGATGACGTATCGGTGGTAGTTGCCTACACGGGTGACGAGGAATTCTCGGGATCCCCGTTGGCGAAGTCCAAACTGGATCTTATCGAGGCGGGGAAGTGGGCGGATATTTCGCTGGGTTTTGAAGGCGCGATTTCCTACGACGGACAGGACTGGGCGACTATCGCACGACGCAGTTCGTCGAACTGGTCTCTTGAGGTGACGGGTAACCAGGCGCACTCATCAAAGATATTTACCGAGAGCGTTGGTCACGGCGCGATATTTGAGGCGGCCAGAATTCTCAGTGAATTCGACGAGAAAGTACGCGGAGAAGAGTACCTGACGTTCAACGCCGGAAATATTCAGGGTGGTACCGACGTTACCTATAACTTTGAGGAAAATAGAGGCACAACGTTCGGAAAGACGAACGTTGTGCCGCGAAAAGTGATCGTCGACGGCGGCATCCGGACAATCTCTCAAGAGCAGCTAGAGCGCGCACGCGACGCAATGCGGAAAATTGTTGCTAATAATCTTCCGGGCACTGATGCCGTGATCAAGTTTGAGGATCGCTATCCGGCCATGGCACCAACCGAGGGCAATCGGCAATTGCGATCCGTGTTATCGGATATTAATGAGGACCTCGGTAGAGGCCCCATGCCGATTCTCGACCCGACAAGAAGAGGGGCGGCCGACGTATCTTTTGTCGCACCGTATTCGGATTCGCTTGCGGGTCTGGGTGCGAACGGTCATGGCGGCCACACGCCGGATGAGAGTCTCGAATTAAGCTCCATGCCCGTTGCCATCAAGCGGGCGGCGTTACTGATCTATAGACTCGCCCATCCGGAATAGGCTCAGGTCTGGCCTGTGCGAGCGGTCGCGATATAATTCCAATTCGTATATAGCCAATCCGAGGTCACGCAAGAATGGCAGCGCGATCTCGTCATACTCATAGTTGTCATCGTTGAACGTTTCGTTCTCGTTCGTATAAATTGTTGCCGCCAGCAAAAACTCGACGCCATTCTCGAAATCAACGATATAAGCACTATCGGTGAGGAAACCGTAGGCATCGCCAGGCTTGTTGAAAATGCGGATATTCTCGGAAATGGACGGTGCTGAGCCACCGTACATAAAGAACTTCACATAGCCAGGTGGATACCGCGAAATGTCAGCGTAATCGGCTATTCCGCTGTCACCGGGGTAGCCTGACATGTTGCGATATACAAATTGATGATCGTCATCGGTCAGAACGAAGCGGCGTTTGGCCTCAACCGCATCCGGGAACATCAACGCCCGTGTTACATCGTGAAGATCTTGTAACGGAAATGCATTGTTAACACTGAAGTCCTTGGGGCGTTCCAGTAATTTGCCGCCGACCATCTCGGCACGGCCAAGCAGGATGGGCGTTTCGCCTTCGTAGCTTATCTCGCTTGTCTGCGCGGCTTGTTCGTAGATGACGGTATCGTCATTTACGAACGTTACCGGGTTCGTAATTCGGTTTTCGTCCGGGTTGCGAGTGACCTCCAGCCGATGAAATATCCGCGTGTCTTCGTAGCCTTTACGATGCAATGACTCATTGAGTTGTTCCTGACCGATAAACTCATAGAGTCGGTTGTACGCATCGTTGTCACTCACAAGCAGGATCTTGCGAATATAATGGCCGATCGTTGGCAGACCTGTTGGTGACGATGAGTCTGTTGTTGCAGGTGTTTGCAGGTCGGTGGCTGTTCCCGTCAACATCGTTGTGTCTCGTGTGAGTCCTTCAACGTCGAGCTGGCGGAGCTTCTCAAGCGCCAACAATGCGGTAGGCAACTTGACCGTACTAGCCGGATAGAAGTATTGATTTGAATCGAGGCGGTAATTAAATGATGTGAACGTCGGCCGATTGTCTGCGTCACGGTCAATCTGCGTGTAGATGATCTGCACGCGGTACTTCTCCGGATCCTTCAGCACAGTAGCGAATCGCTCGGGCTGCGAGGACATCAGATTCTCGAGAGAGCCGTCCCATTTCATACCATTCTCACATCCACCAAGCAGTCCTAATGAGGCCAGCACCAAAGCGAGCGTTTTCAAACGCATTACAGCACTGGCTCCATTGGCAGTATTCGATTGAACCAGGCATTGAGCCGCCTCCCTCGACTGACTACAAAATCCGGATTGAAGTCCAGGGTCGTCGGCCAGCTGTTGCCCGGGAGCATGTCATTTTCAATGCTCTCGGTGACCTGACGCGCCAACTCGACACTCTTAATAAGGGCGCCGACTTCTGTATTCAGGTTGGCCGATCTTGGGTCTAAATTAAACGTTCCGATGAAAACGGTCTCGTCATCGATCACCATGCTCTTTGCATGAATCGCGAAGATCGGATCATTGTCTGCTATGCGCGGATAGCGATCGATCAGCTTCTTGCTAATGTTTGGGTCAATGTTTGGGTCATCCATGAACTCATAAATCTCAACGCCGGCTCGCAATAGATTCTTGCGCTGACCTTGATAGCCGCCGAACGCCTGAATATTGTCTGTCGATGCCAGAGAGTTCGTCGATATTCGAATGCGTACGCCGCGATCGACCAATTCTTTGAAGAGATCAATTCCACCTTCAGGCATCACCAGATACGGAGATTGAATAAGGATGGATTTCTTCGCGTTCCGAACAGCATTGAATAGCTCGTCGGTCGAGTTACCGCCACCACCCAGACCGGATTCCCCATCATTCTTGCCCGGAACGTCACTAAGAAATACCACGTCTTCCCAACTCATAGTTTGCAACAATGCCGGGAAATACTCACTGGCTCTTGCTATGGCTTCTCGCACCTGAGGTTCGAAGTTTCGAGGGTCAGCTGCGTAGGCGTGCAGCTCACGGGAACGACGGGCAATATCTGCAGGAACAATTTCCACCGCTTCATCCGGGAGAATATCGGCCACCGGCACCGCCAGCTCGCTGTTCCAGAACTCCTCGAAGTTCTCGCTCATGTCCGATACCGCTCGCCCCAACAAAAGAACGTCGCGGTCCCGAAAGTTGTATTCATGATCGTAGTCGAAATACTCGTCAGCCATATTGCGACCACCGGTTATTCCGGCGACGTTGTCGAAAATCGCAGTTTTGTCATGCATGCGTTGGTTAATTTCACGAAAGTCGGTCACGGCATTTTTGAGGCGCTTCCAGAAGCTGACACCCACTGTGACATTGGGGTTGTAAATGCGAATGTGCACATTTGGGTGCGCGGACAATAGAAGCAGGGTTCTATCCAAAGCGTCGATAAGAAAATCATCGACGATAACTCGAACGGTCACACCACGTTCAGCAGCGCCCAATAATTGCTCGGCGGCAAGAATGCCGATGTTATCGGTACTCCAGATAAAATATTGGACGTCGATCGACTTTGTCGCGTGTTGCGTCAACCAGGCGCGCCCGATGAGTGCTTCCTCACCTTTTTCTAAAACGTAGACGCCGGTCTTTGATTCCATTCGAGAGGTACAGTCAACGCAATTTTCGTCAACCCAGGTCGTAATGGTCTGCGCGTAGCTCGCTGCGCCCTGCACGAGAAGCAAGGAGCATAGTAGTAGGAAGCGTACGGCTTTATCCCAACGCTGCCGAAGAACTGCAGTTGTTTGTTTTGTCGCGGCGATACTTGAACCTTACAACGGCGACCCCAGCACCGTAAACACAGCAGATGAAACCAACCGCTATGTAGCCGAACGACACCGGGATATCCAGACCGAGGTAAAGGCCGTTCGCGACGAACAGCAATCCGAGCAAGAACCAGAACTGCGGGATGCGTTCGTAAACAGGTGTTGGTAACCACATTGTCACTCTTTCTCCAGGCCGGTGAACCTCGAATATGCACCCATGCGAGCACTGACTATGAGATATTGGCCTCAGATTTAGTCAAGTTGGTCAAAATTTTTTCATTTTTGAGACGTAGTACTCTATTTCTCGAAGCAGGAGCGCGCTCATGCAAATCTGGTCTCAAGCGAGTGAAATGGCAGCAAAAACGCCTGCCGAGCGAAATCGATACGTCGATTTCCTGCGGTCAATATCGATTCTGGCCGTCATTATCGGTCATTGGATGATCGCGACAGCCTACGTCGTCAACGGCGAGATGGATGCCGGGCACTTGCTCGCGGGTCGGCCGCAATTGCATTGGCTCACCTGGCTTTTCCAGGTAATGCCGATCTTTTTCATCGTGGGCGGCTATTCGAATGCCGTTTCGCTGGAGAGCGCTCGACGTAAAGGGGTCGGTTACGCTGGCTGGCTGTCCGCTCGCCTCAACCGTCTCGTCGCGCCGCTGCTGGTGTTGCTTATCGCATGGGGCGTGATGGCGATCGCGATGTCGACGTTTGGTGCGCGCGCCGAGGTTATTCAGTACGTATCGCAGGCGGCGTTGATTCCTACCTGGTTTCTATCGATATATATCGTTATCGTCATTCTTGCACCGGCGGCCTACGCGTTTTGGAAGAAATACGGTTTTGCATCGTTTGTGATCTTCGCAGCAGGTGCCGCCCTTACAGACTACGCGTTTTTTGCCGCTGATCTACATTGGCTGGGTTGGACGAATTACTTATGGGTCTGGCTCGCCGTCCACCACCTCGGATTTGCGTGGCGTGACGATCGCTTAGGGGGAGTTGCAAAGCGATTGATTTTTTCGGCGGTTGGTTTTGCAGCGCTCTGGTTTCTAACCACCCCGTCTGGTCCCTACCCACTGGCGATGGTCGGTTCGCCGGATCCTGGGCTGAGCAATACGCTGCCACCGAAGATCACGCTGCTGGCGCTGGGCATCTTTCAATTCGGCTTGCTTCTGTCGCTGGAGGAGCCGATGCGCCGGGTATTAAATGGCTTGCGCCTCTGGACGACAACGGTACTGATCAACAGCATGATCATGACCGTCTATCTTTGGCATATTACTGTCATGGTGGTTTTTGCAGCGCTCTTATATATGGCCGGAGGAATTGGTCTGGGAATCGAGCCCGGGACGAGCGACTGGTGGTGGTCACGACCCGTCTGGATCGCCGTTCTATTCGTTCTATTGCTGCCCATCGCCCTCTTGCTTTCGCCACTCGAGCGTCGAGGCCGCCCGGCTGACGCCCCGATACCTGCGGCGGCACGGCAAATAGCCGGAGCGCTCATGGTCTGTCTTGGCGTGGCTTTGCTTGCCATGTACGGCTATGGCGGGGGACCGTACGAGCGGCTGGATCTCGCGGCTTTCTCATTGGTGATCGTTGGTTCGGGTATTAGTGGAGTGCTGCCTAAGTTCAGGTAAGTACGCACAGATCTTTCGATCAATTTGGCAGTCGACACTCCGGATCCAGATCGTCTGGCCGGTTCCACTTCGGATTTTCAGCTGTGCTGAATTCCTTGGCGTTGATGCTGCCGGATCTTCCCGCTAACCATTCGACAAACGTATCCCGAATCAGTGGTTTGGAGTGATCGACCGGATAGCCGCCGTCTGGCATGACGTTGGTGAAAACTCCATCGCCACCCGTGGCGAGGTAATCACTGAGCGCAATTGTAATACTGTCTGTATCGCTAACTTCTCGGCCATCCGCGAGAACAATATCGACCGACTTGATTTTATTTTCGCAGGCAACATAGACGGTCATTCCGGAGAAACCCATGCTGAGGCCGTTATGATGTGCCTGCTCGGCGACAACCTGACGCAAATCGGCACCGCTTAGATCGATAATTACGATTCTATTCTCGAACGGTGATACTTCGTAAACATCGCCAAACTCAAGGTCTCCAGCGGGCAGGCCGGCGCGAAGGCCTCCAGCTATATTCTGGATCACAATGTCGACGTCAACTGATTCCAGCAAAGCGTCGGTAAAGAGATTTCCCAGACTCGACTCCGGATTTCCATTCAAGGTGAATGGTGTCTCGAGGTGTATGCCGACCTTGGTCTCCCTCGCTAATTTCGCCTGTCGTTTCGCCTCAGCGGCAATTGCAACGACTGCGGCGTCCGCTTCGACTGGCTGCCCTTCATATTCTGCGTCGGCAACCGCAAGGTGCGGAGGGAAGATCTTTCGTTCCAAAATTTCGCCGGACTTTCTGCCGATAGAAAAATCAACGCGACCGAAGGCCCTCGTACTCGAATAGCTTGATGTTATTGCTGTGCCGTTGACGACGTGCGCGAGACCTTGATGTACGTGGCCGGCCACGATGTAATCGACCAGACCCGTAGGCAGTTCGCGCGCCACCCTGAAGATTTCGCTATTCTCATCGCACGACGAAAGGTCAGCAGGGTTTTCGAATCGTGTGCACTCGCCTCCGGCGTGAGCCGCAACAATGATGAGCGTCGCGCCATTGGTGCGTAGCGCATTAGCTTGTTCTTCAATCGCTGGCACTAGCGGCGCAATTTCCAGACCACCGACGTTCAATGCGATCGTTCTTTGAAGTGCGCGTTTGGTTGTAACGCCGATGATTCCGACTTTGATGCCGCTAACGTCGATCAACATCGACGGCTGAACGTTTTCCCAGTCGACAAGCTTTCCTGTTTGCAGGTCAACGAGGTTGGCGGCGAGTATCGGAAACTCCGCTTCGGCGGCGCGTCGTTTCAGTGCACCGCGTGGGTCGTGTCCGGGCTCCGACGGGGTTGCAGCCGGACCCTCGGGTCCGAAATCAAACTCATGGTTTCCGATCGCAGCTGCGTTGTATCCGAGCGCATTGTAGGCGCTGATCATAGCGGCCCCTTCGGAGAGGTTAGATTCCAGCGTTCCTTGCCACATATCGCCGGCGTCAATCAGTAGAACCGCGCCGCCGTCATTCGCGCGTACATTGCGGACGGCGTTGACGTACCCCGAAATTGTTACGATGCCCCCCCGGTCGCCTTTCTGCAAAAGCTGGCCGTGTACGTCATTAGTGCCGATAACTGTAATCGTGAATGCGTTCGGCGCAGAGCACCCGGCAAAGAAAAGCAGTGCGAAAAGTATAGTCAGAATTCGATTCATAGGTTCTGACTATACTAAAGAAAAGACTATTCGTAACGTAGCGCTAGTATCGGATTTGATCGAGCGATGCGAATGGCATGTCCCGCAATCGTGCCCCAGGCGAGCAAGACCGCAATAAGGCCGGAGGCAAGCAAGATCGGAATGGGTGAGCTGATTCGATCGGCGAAGAAGTTCAGGTAACCCTGGGAAGCAAAATAGGCGCCGGGTAAAGCGATTAACAATGCCCACAGCACTGGGGTTGAAAACTGCCAGACCAGGAGGCGGGCGATCTGCGTCGAGCTTGCGCCCAGCACTTTGCGAACACCGATTTCCTTCGTTCGCTGCGTCGCCATGAACGCGGCGAGCCCGAACAGCCCGATCAACGCCAGCGACAATGCGACAAAGGCAAAGATGCCCAAGGCCAGGTTCATGTACTTGAGTACGTTGTATATGTCGTCGAATACCTCATCCAGAAAACGGCCTTGCAGCGGGTATTCTGGAATCACTCGGTCCCAAACGTCTTCGATCGCTTCAACGGTCTCCATGATGTTTCCGCCGCTAATGCGGACAGAGCCTATCCGCAGCGACGACGGCGAGTACTGGAAGATCCAGGGTTTCTCTTCATTGAATAGCCCGACGATGTTTTGCGTAGGCACGACGCCGACAATGACATATTCCTTTGTCGTTGCTTCCTCGTCCGTTGAGTAGATCCGCTGATTTATCGCATCCGCAGGATTGACGAAACCGAGTTTGGTTGCCGACATCTCATTGATAAGAACATTTAACGACTCGATTTCATCAGTTCGTTCATCATTATTGATATCGCGACTCAGGTTTCTACCGGCGAGCAGGGGGATGTCGTACGTATCCAGGAACTCCGGCGACATCCGCATGTTCATGAAAATGATGCTCGCTGATTCATCTCCTGGTATCGGTGACAAAGTGTTCTGCGAATTTGTCTGCTCATACGGTACTTGCGACGAAAAGGCGACGTGGTCGATATTGGGTAATGCTTCGAGTTCGTGCCGAAGCGTATCCAGCCGATCACTGATGCCTTCCACGTTCAGTCGATCCATCGTGTAGATTTCCGAGCGAGGGAAAATGTAGCTGCTTTCCTTTACCTTTTCGTTCTGCAAAAAGACGATCGTTACCATTGCGAGCATGAAAGCGGAGATAGCGAATTGCGCACCGATCATGAACGACCGGACCAACGAACCCTTCTTGCCCTTTCGAGCAATATCGCGAAGCGCCTCAATCGGATTCGTCCTTGTGATCAGCCAGGCCGGGTAGAGGCCGGCTATCAGGCCAACCAGTACGGTTGTCACTAGCAACCACGGCATTGTTGCAGCGTAGTTAAGTGACATGCTCTTGTTCGCTGCGTTGTTAAAAAGTGGAATGATCATTTCCAGCGCGGCGATGGCAATCACCATTGCGATCGTCGCGATAACAAGACTTTCGACGAGAAACTGCGTTAGCAACTGGACTTGTGTGGCGCCCATCGTCTTGCGCATGCCAACCTCTCGCGTCCTTCCTAAAGATTGCGCGGTTGCGAGATTCGTATAATTCACACAGGCAACAGCTAACACCATGATGCTCAGGAGCGATATGACCGATATGACCGGCATTCCGATCATGTCCCAGATAGCGACGTTCGCGTAGGACAGTGGATGAACGTCAAAACTTGCCAAGGCCTCTCCCTCGTCCTCGGGTACGAGGGTGTCGAATATTCTGTTTGCCTGGGTTTGTAACCAAGCCTGATCCAGTGAGTCGGGAAGCAGGACGTATGTCATATCGCCAACAGAAAGGTTATTCCAGTCACCCACATCTGCGTCGTAATCGCGCAACCTGTTTAAGGCGCGAAACGGAGCGACCACACCAAAATTCTGATTCGTGATCACCAGCGAATTGAAGTGTGAATTTAGCGGCGGATCTACGATCACCGCAGCGACAGAAAAATCATATTCGTTATCGAATGTTATTACTTCGCCAAGGACGTCCGTTCTGCCGAAATACTTGATGGCGACCGTCTCCGTGAGCAACAGGCCCGACGGATCCTCCAACGCCGTTGAATCACCGTGAACGTATTCGAAATTGAAGATCGTTAGAAGCTCTGGATCCGCAAAGCGCATTTGCTCGTAGTAACTCTCGGCGCCAGTCGTTAGCAGGTATTCACTGTTTCGCGTCCGCGCAACGGCGTCGACGTCTGTCAACTCAGCCTTAATCAAGGGTGCAACGGCCATGAATGTGGAGTTGAATTTATCGACTCCGGCCCGTAGTTCTGGCGCCGCCGTGCCACCGATCGTGTAGATACGATCGACATTCTTAAACATCTGATCGTGAGTATTCTCATACTCAACTAACAATCCGCCGAACACGTAGATCGTCAGGCCAAGTGCGAGACCAGAGATGTTGATAACTGCGAAGGCCTTATTCTTACGAAGGTTTCGTAGCGCAACGATGATGTTATTCCAGAGCATGATGTTCCCCGATTGGAATTTGGTCAGGCGGCCTTAGGCGGCGCGCGTGTTTTCCGTGACGATGTGGCCGTCGAACAGATTGACCGTTCGGTGAGCGTAGTCAGAATGGGCCGGCGAGTGAGTAACCATGACAATGGTTGTTCCTTCTTTGTTCAGCGATCGAAGAAGCTCCATCACTTCCTGGCCGTGAACAGAGTCGAGGTTACCTGTCGGTTCGTCGGCGAGAATCAATGGTTGGTCGCCAACTACCGCACGCGCCACGGCAACACGCTGTTGCTGTCCACCCGATAATTGACCCGGCATATGATTTGCGCGATGTGCGATACCCATACGGTCCATAACTTTGTTGACGCGTTCCTTACGTTCCGCGGCCGGCATGTTGTGATAGAGCAGAGCGAGTTCAATATTCTCAGCGACACTCAGTTCATCGATAAGATTGAAGTTTTGAAAAATGAAGCCGATGTTCTGTTTGCGAAGGGCGCTACGCTGGGTCTCGTTGTAAGAGGCTATGTTTTCGTCGAAGAAGAAATAGTCGCCATCGGAGGGGTTGTCCAACATTCCGATGATATTCAACAAAGTCGATTTACCACAGCCAGAGGGCCCCATGATTGCGACAAAGTCACCCTGTTCGATTTCGA
>RCNB010002172.1_pt1 | contig 12116 bp, 11 predicted proteins | sample 2041321 | NCBI WGS metagenome assembly RCNB01 (sample SAMN09708232, study PRJNA481090) | Marine sediment metagenome, whole genome shotgun sequencing project. | reverse complement strand
CGTGGTTGACGGAAGACTGGGCGCGCTCGGTCGTAACGAACATCAAGGGAACCTTTGCATGTGCGCTTTCGCGAATTTGTCGCAGCAGGTCGAAACCCTGCCCGTCGGACAAGTGCACCTCGCTCACGACAACGTCGTACTTCTCCGCGTCCAAGCATCGAAACGCCCCCGCGACGGTGCGCTCGATATTGACCTCGTATCCCTGGCTGGCGAACTGCACCTCGAGCACAGCCGTCTCCTCCGGGTCCGGATCGACGATCAGGGCACGGTTCCGAGCTGACATGATCTGCGTCTTCATGCCTTCGTCGAGAACGATGTGTCGGAGCCAATCGACTACCGCCGGGTCGAAGGTCGTGCCCTTGTGAGGCTCGAACGCGCTGCACGCATCCTCGGCGGAAATCCGGCGTCCGAGGGCGTTCGACTTCCCTTGAGTGAGGTCGATATAGCTCTCCACGACCGCGAGCACGCGGGCCCCGAGTGGGATGTCCTTGCCGCTCAAACGCTCCGGAAAGCCCCCGCCATCGAAGCGCTCGTACCGGTGACGCAATGCACTGACCGCCGTCTCTGGCAGGGACACGGAGTCGAGCAGCCTAGTGGGAGCGGTGTATACCCGTCGGGCGACTTCCCGTTTTCCCTCATCGAGAGCCACGTCGAAAGGCGTCACATGCGAGTCGGCCGAAACCCCGACGTCATGGAGGTAGGCTGCGATCAAGATACCCTGAACCTGCGGCTTGGTGAGTCGGATGCGCTCGCCGACCTGCTGACAAATGCGAGCCACCCGCACGGAATGTCCGCCTCGATCTTGGTTGAGCTGTTCGATCAGCGTCACCAACACGCTGAGCGTCTCCAGGTACACCTCAGGGTCGACGTTGAGATTATCACCCTGCGCCGGCGCCGCGAGCTGTTCGATCAGCGTCTGCCCCGCGGTGACTCGCGACTGGGTCTGCGGAGGGGGCCCCTCGCTATCGAACTCCGGCGATTGATCGTTGGCCGGTCGCTCGGACTCGATCGACTGCACGCCCCCGGGGCGAATGAGAAGTCCATCCTTCTCCTCAAACACCTGACCCCAACCGGGCACGGGGTCCGAATCCCTAGAGGTCCGAACCTGCCTCGATGACGCACCGCTGAGGAGCATCTCGAAGGAACGATGGTCCTGATCGTAGTGCTTGGCGATCGCAGCTCGAATCGCCGCCTCACGGGCGACGTAGACCTTCACTTCACGCGCACCGGTCGCGAACTGCATCTGTTGACGAACATCATCGTCCGTGATGTCTGCAGCGACGACCGACAGCGTCCGAGTCCGCTTGTCGTACAGAATCGGGAACGCCATGAGCCTCTTCGCAAGCTTGCGAGGAACTTTCTGCAGAAGCAGGGGATCGACCGCTGCTTTGGCGAGCCGATCGGATCCCACGAACCGAGTCCGATAGACGCCCGCGATATACTTGAGGAGATCGGCCTCGCTCATCAGCCCCAGCTGAAGGATCGCCTCCTCGGCGGTCGACTGAGTCCGTTGTGCGTGAACGAGCACTTCGTCGTAGAGGCCGGGGGATACGTGTCCCTCGGCGACGAGGCGATCCAAAGTCGCGACGCCACGGATTCGTGCCGACTGTTCTTGCGAAGCCCCCCTGCTCACAGTCCCTACAGCCTAGCGGACGGAACGACGAGCAGCCCACACGAACGCGGAAATGTCGAAATCGACAAGAAAGCCCGGCCTGCTAGAGTCTGGCCCAGTGAGGTGGCAGCTGGGAACCTGGCTCTTTTTGAGCCTGATAGGGATGGGTTGTGCCACGACAGGCGCACTCCAAGGCGGCGTCTACAAGAGCGAGCAGACTTCTTTTCGCATCGGACCGGTTAGCCCGGACTGGACACCCGTCACCGTCGACCACCAGAACGACGTCGCTTGGCACAACCAGGCGAAGGGCGCGGTGATGCACGTCGACTCCGACTGCGACCCTGGCCAGGACATTCCACTGACCGCGCTTCGCAGCCACTTGATGATTGGCTTCACCGAACGCAGCGTCATCAGTGAAGAACGCGTCCCGATGGACGGACGCGAGGCGCTCCGCACCCACTTCAACGCCAAGCTCGACGGCGTGCCACGGGACATCCTGCTGCAGATCCTCAAGAAGGACGGCTGTGTCTACGACTTCGGATTGATCACACCAGCCGGCCCCAGCTTCGACGATGCGTTGGCGGACTTCGACCAGATGCTCGCGGGCTTCGGCACGCTGACAGGTCAACCGTGACCTCCGCGGCCCCATCGACGCGGCCTCGCAACTTGGTGAACTGGGCCGACCATCAGATTCGTCGTCTGCGATCTTTCGTGGAAGAAGTCGGCGCCGCAACGCTCCTAGCAGGACGGGCGTTTCGGACGCTGTTCACGACGCGGTTCGACATGGCCGAATTCATCTATCAGCTCGAGCAACTCGGGGTACGAAGCCTGGCGATCGCCGCAGCAACCGCGATCTTCGTGGGTATCGTCATGACGATTCAGTTTGCCATCTCCATGGAGGCGTTCGGCGCCAAGGACACACTGGGCCGCGTCATCGCTGTATCCGAGGCCCGCGAGCTCGCGCCCTCCCTGACGGCTTTGGTGGTCGGGAGCCGCATCGCGGCGGGGATCGCCGCGGAGCTCGGGTCCATGATGGTGACCGAGCAGGTCGATGCGATTCGTGCACTTGGGGCCGACCCCATTCGCAAGCTCGTCGTTCCACGGCTGATGGCCTGCATCGTCATCATGCCGCTGATCACGTTCATCGCATTCATTCTGGGCATGGTCAGTTCGATGCTGGTCGCCGCACTGTCCTATGGGATCCCCATGGAGTTCTTTGCGTCGACCGCGCTGGACACGTTGAGAATCAACGACTTCATCAGCGGCGTGTCGAAGACACCCTTTTTCGGTTTCCTGATCGCGCTGCTCGGATGCTACTTCGGCCTACAGACGCGCGGTGGTACCGAAGGGGTCGGCCGGTCCACGACCCGGGCGGTCGTGGTCGTCTCCATCAGCATTCTGATGGCTGACGCCCTTCTCACCCAGATTTTTGTGAGCTTCGGCACTCTGTAGACGGACTCAGATCCAAATGAGGGCGTCGAACGTCCAACTCGATATGGCACGCTGGGTATTCATCGGAATTCTTCTCGCCGCGGCGGGTTGTTCGTATGAGGGTCCCGCGCCCGTTCGGTCACACGGACAAGATCTGAGCCCTTCCTTACTCAGCGCGCGGCCTCTCGACCTATCTCGGCTCGCAGATACCAAGGACTGCGCCGACTGCCACTCCGATGTCGCCTCCCACTGGATGCACAGCGCACATGCGTATGCGTCCTTCGACAACCCTTGGTATCGGGCCAGCATCGATACGTTTCGCGCCGAGCGCGGGAACACCGAGAGTCGGTTCTGTGCAGGATGCCACGACCCAATGCTCTTGATGTCGGGCGCCATCGACGGGAAAGTCGAACCGGACGACGAGCTCGCCTATGCCGGCGTCACCTGCCTCGTATGCCACAGCGTCGAGTCGACACGCCCGGACGGCAACGCGAGTTTCACGCTCTCCGACGCGGCCATACTGCTTCCGGATCCGGCCAATCCTGAAGAGATCGAAGCGCACCGAGCACGCCTGACGATGGAGCCCTTGAGGACGGCAGCGCTGTGCGGCTCCTGCCACCGATCCTTTTCCGGCGCCGCGATCGGAAACGAGAACCACCTGTCCGGGATCGATGACTTGGGCGATTGGGCCTCGTCGGGGTTTGCAGGCGCCGTGCAAGACCGCCTCGTCAGTGTCGAGGAGCGGACCTGCCAGGGTTGCCACATGCAGAGCGTTGATGCGTCCGAGGCCGAGATGGCCGGTGCAAGCGACGGGACGATAAGTAGTCACCGCTGGGCTGCTTCTCACACGGCGTTGGCTGCCCAGCTGCCGGCCCCCAAGCACGCAGAGCAGGCGAGCGCTGCACTCGAAGGCGCGGTGATCGTCGACATCGGCGCAGTTCGGGCCGGTCAACGCCGAACGCTGCTCCCACACGCCTCGCGGATCCGAGGCGGCGAACACCTAGTGTTCGATGTTCTGCTCGAGAGCCAAGGCGTCGGTCATCGATTCCCTGGCGGGGTCCGCGACATGCACGACGTGTGGGTCGAAGTGGAGGTTCGCGACGCTGGTGGCCGATTGCTCGCGATCTCACGCCCGTCCGAGGACGGCAACGACGACGTCTTCTTGCTCCGCGCGACCGTGTTGGACGCATCGGCTAAGCCCGAGATTCTACATCAGGTCCATCGTTTCTCCGCACCCGCATTCGACAGAACCCTCCCCGCACACGACGCGCAGGCCGTTCGCTACTCGATGACTCTCCCGCGTGGCCTCGACCTCCCGCTGCGCGTTCAAGCCCGATTGCGGCACCGTAAGCACAGCCTCGAGTTCCAAGCCGTGGCGTGCGCAGCCAGCCAGACCGAACGTGGAACCGGTTTCGCGATGGGCGCGGAGGCACGGGGTAAAGTCGCGCTCGATCCGTGCTTGGAGCAACCGATCACCGAGATCGGCGGTGCCACCGTGTGGATGGGACGCGGCGCCGACGAACGAGAGCCGAGCGGGGGGGCGGCCCGACCGACAATCGATCGTCTACTCACCCAGGGGCTGGCGCTTCTGCACGCCAAACAGGAGCACGCGCATCTCGCGAAGCCGAGTATCGATCGGGCGCTGCGGTTGGCGGGAGAGGCGGAGTTGCCGAGGGAGCAAGCGCAGGCTCTGATCCTTCGTGCTCGCCTCTCGGCGATCCAGGGGCGACCCAAGGAGACGGCCGCACTGACCCGGCGGGCGGAAGATTTGATCGGACCGAGCCCGGTGTTCGATCGAGTTAGGGGCGATGCGTACGCCCGCGCCTGGCGATGGAAGGCTGCCGTCGATGCGTACGAGCGGGTCGCTGAGGCCGCCCCTCTCGACTCGCGGGCCTGGAGAAACCTCGCGCGCGCGTACGGAAGCCTATCCGACGACGAGAATGCACTTGCCGCCGCCAACACGGGCCTCCGTCTCGCACCACGAGATGAGGGATTGCTGAGAAGTCGGGCCCTTGCGCTCGAAAGCCTAGGGCGCCCCGAGGCTGCGCGCGCAAGGGATCAATGGCTGTCTCACCGGACCCCTGATCTTCAGCCGCAACTACTCGCGGCTTGTGAGCAAGAACACCAGAGGTGCCGTCGCGACCGACAACCGATACCGCACTACACCCTCTTACCTCCTCGAAAAGCGATTCACTCAGGCGGCGATCCCGGATAGGATGTTGGGTGATGGGCAAGCAGTATCAGAAGAAGAGTTCGACCACGAAGCGGCGAGACAAGAAGGGACACGGTCCTTCGCGCAGCACGGCTGGTGGACCAACCACGGGAGTGATGGGCAACATGATCGGTGGTTTCCGTCGTGCTGTGGGCTCCGACGATTCGAAAGATGGCAAGGGCGTTAGCCTTCTTTGGACCGCAGTGCTCGTCACGGCGGCCATCGCGATCATTGCATGGAACTTCGCCCGCTAGTCGCGAATTGCCCGCCAGCGCAACCAGTGGTCCGCCAGCACTAGTGCGACCATCGCTTCGCCCATCGGAATGAATCGCGGCAGCAAGCATGGGTCGTGACGACCGGTCGTTCGGATGATCGTGGCGTCGCCGCTCGAAGTGACGGTGTCTTGGCTGCGCGGCAGACTGCTGGTTGGCTTCACCGCGGCTCGGAGCAAGATCGGCATGCCACTGGAGATGCCGCCTAGCATTCCTCCGTGACGGTTAGAACGCGTACGAACGTTGCCCTCCGCATCTGTCTCGAACGCATCGTTGTTCTCGCTGCCTCGGGCCGCCGCGACCGCGAAGCCCGCGCCATATTCCACTCCCAACACGGCAGGAAGACTGAATAGCGCCTTGCCGAGGTCGGCCTTGAGCTTGTCGAACACCGGCTCACCGAGACCTGCTGGCACGTGACGGGCGACGATCTCCGCGACGCCGCCAATCGAGTCCTGGTCCTTTCGCATCTTCTCGATGAGCTTGATCATCTGGGCCGCGGCTGCAGGATCGGGGCAACGAACGATGTTTGGCTCGCCATCCGGAAGCGTTTCGACCTGCTCGAGCGACACCTCATGAGGGATGGTCGCTTTGATATCCCCGACCTGCGTGACGTATCCCACGACCTCCCCACCAAACGCGTGTGAGATCAGCTTCTTGGCGACGGCACCCGCCGCGACGCGCGCCACAGTCTCCCGAGCGCTGCTCCGACCGCCGCCGCGATAGTCTCGCCTACCGAACTTTGCATCGAAGGTGTAGTCGGCATGCCCTGGGCGGTATGTATCTTTGATGTTGCCGTAGTCGCGCGAGCGCTGATCTTGGTTGCGAACGATGATCGCGATCGGCGTGCCCGTCGTCTCCCCCTCGAAGACGCCGGAGAGGATTTCGGGCGCGTCGGGTTCCTTTCGCTGGGTGACGATCTTGCTCTGACCAGGGCGGCGGCGCGCCAGGTCGGGGATGATGTCTTCCTCGGAGAGCGGAAGCCCTGCAGGACAACCATCGATGATCACGATGTTGGCGGGACCATGGCTCTCGCCCGCGGTGGTCACTCTGAAGACTTGGCCGAACGTATTACCCGACATCAGCGCTCACTTCTGCGAGCCTGCGTTCCGGCCGATCGCACGCCCGACGAAGAATGGTCCCATCTGTTGAATGTACTGGGAGGTTTGCACCGTCCCGCGCATCGACTGAACGACGTGCGAAAGCGGGTGGAGCTCCGCGCCAACCAAGCCGATCAGGAACTCGTTGTCGTTCGTGTCGAGACCGTGGCAGGCAAGGCGCACGTCATGGGCAAGGTCCTGCTCGCCGTAGGCGCGTCCGATGGTCGCGTGCTCGCGGAGGATGCCACCCTTCTCTCTTCGTTCGAGCTGCTCGAACGCACCGGTGCGGCGCAACGGGTACCACACCGCCCAGTTCCACTCCGGGTTCAATACCGTCTGGCGCGGACGGTCGAGAATCCAGAACGGCAGGTCCTGCTCGTAACCGCTGCTGTACGTCCGTCCGATCATCGTGAGCTCGGGGCGGAGGGTCCAGTCGCGTAGGGGCTCGTTCTCGAAGAGCGGGCGAACCGCGTCGACGAAGAGCGCCGGGTCCTCACTGAACGTAAGGAGGGCGATCCCACGAGGGTCGTTTGCATCCGCGTAGACGACTGCTGGAATGTCGGATTCCTTGAGCGCAGACAGCAACGCGTCTTGGTTAGAGGCCACCGAAGCCCCGGTCGGCACCTGATAGACCAACAACTGCATGAATAGGCGGCGATCCATGAGCTGCGGCTCCCCGTCCTTGGGGGCGCCCCGCTCACGTGTGTCGATCGTTGGCAAACCCTCCGGCGCGCCGCCGCGATGTCCTGGCGAATGACCCATGAGGGGCTCATAGCGCTTTTGGGACCCCGCTGCACAGTGTAGGCTCGCCAAACTTCCTCATGATGCGCGCGTTCAAGATCTTGGCTGCGATTTTGGTCCTGGGCCTTTTGGCTCTGGTCGCTGTGGCCTACTCGATGAACGAGCCAAGACCCGTGGGGCAACCCGGGCCGGAAGCCGATTCGCTCGCGCGGTCAATGGAGACCGCGGTCCGGAAGGACGCCTGGGACAAGACGGGCGCTGTGCGCTGGTCGTTCTTCGAGCGGCACCACTACGTGTGGGATCGGCAGCGCGACCTGGTGGAACTCCGCTGGGGAGATTCGCGAGCACTGTTTCACACCGCAGATAAGAGCGGCCGTGTCTGGAGCCGAGGAGTCGAGCAGCTCGACGCCGATGCCAAAGAGGCCCTAGCCACTGCATACGCCTACTGGATCAACGACTCCTTCTGGCTCAACCCCGTGGTGAAGTTCTTCGACCCGGGCATCGAGCGCTCGCTAGTTAAACTCGATGATGGGCGCGACGCACTACTGGTCAGCTACACCTCGGGCGGCGTGACGCCAGGTGACGCCTACCTGTGGATGAGCGACACCGCCGGCCTGCCGACGAGTTGGCGCATGTGGGTTCAGATCATTCCCATCGGGGGTATCGAAACCACATGGCAAGGCTGGGTCGACCTGACCACCGGCGCAAAGGTGTCGACCGAACACGAAGGCTGGAATCGAGTGATGACGTTCATCACCAACGTCGAAGGGGCCGATACCTTCGACGCGTTGGGCGTCGAACCCGACTTGTTCGATCCGATTCTTCAGGACTGAGCGCGCCGCGTCACTCCGAAGACGCCGAGCACGACGAAGATCGCACCTACGATGCTGAGCGCGTTGGGGTACTCGCCGAAGAGGAGAACGCCCCACGCATACGCGAGCACGATCTGGAGGTACGTGACCGAGGAGGCGCGGCCGGCTCTTTCGAGCTTGAAGCCCTTCGTGATCTCGATTTGACCGAGCTGAGCGGCCACTCCGATGCCGAGGAGAAGGAGCCACTCGAACCCCTGTGGGAGAACGAGACCCTCGACCGCGAGAATCGGTAGCGATGCGGGCCCTGTAACGAGCGGGAAGTAGAGCACCACAACCATGTGATGTTCCGTGGCACCGAGGCGGCGGATTACCACGTAGGCGATCGCGGAAAAGATCGCGCCGACGATGCCCACGGCGACGGCCACCTGGTCGAGAGGCGCGCCACTCTCGAACAGGAACGTGGGTTGAGCCACGAGAACGACGCCAGTCATGCTGCAAACCGTGGCCAACACATCGATCATGCGCAGCTGCTCTTTGAGCGCGAAGACCGCGATCAGCGCGGCCAGCATGGGGTTGCAGAACTGGATCACGGTCGCGTCCGCGAGCGGGAGGTGGGCGATCGCGTAGAAATAGCAACTCAGGCCCATGAAGCCTGCAAAGCCCCGCATCAGGAGGAGCTTCTTGTTGTTCCCCCACGGATAGATGCCCAGGCGCCGAATCACCCACCAGCTCATGACGAGCGTGACGACGACGCGAGCCAGCACGAGCTCCATGGTAGGAAGCCGTTCGCTTGCGAGCTTGGCGAACACGCTCATCACGCTGAAAAAGAGGGTGCCCACCACCATGTGACGGATCCCTGGCGTGAGACGATGCCAAAGTGGGAAGAGGGCCGGCACGCCGCGCGTTCTGTCTGCAAATGCGCTGGGCGCAAGCTGGTGATAGGAGAATCGCATGAGAACGCTGACGAGAAGCTTCGCGCAGGGACTCTTGGTCCTTGCACCGGTCGCCATCACCATCTGGATCGTCTGGTTCGTAGTCACGACACTCGATCAGTGGTTTGGCACGTCTGTACCCGGCCTCGGCATCGTCGTCGCCGCGGCTGGAATCACGTTGATCGGCTACCTCACCGGCAACGTCGTCGGCGACAAGCTGGTGTCATGGATGGAAGCAGGCATGCAGCGGGTGCCCCTGATTCGAATCCTGTACAACTCGATGAGAGACCTCTTTGGTGCATTCGTCGGCTCAAAGAAGAAGTTCGACAAGCCTGTGGCGGTAGAGATCAATCCGCACGGTCTCAAGGTGCTCGGCTTCCTCACGAGCGATGGGTTCGATGATCCCCACCTCGCAGGGCACGTGTCCGTGTATCTTCCGGAGTCCTACAACTTCGCCGGGAATCTGATCGTAGTACCGAAGGAGCGCGTGCATTCGCTCGATGCCGACGGCGCGGAGTTCATGGCGTTCATCATCTCAGGAGGTGTAACGGCCATGCACGCTGCCCAGACGATGCTGGACGTCCCCAAGTCCTAACGGGCGGGAGCGATCGGCAGGGGCCGTTGCTGGCGTCGGCGCTCATAGACGCTAGGATCGCCCTCGGAGCAAGACATGGCATCAGTAGTTTTCGAATCGCCGCACGACCTCAAGGACGCGGTCGGCAAGCACCTGGGATACAGCGAGTGGCTGACGATCGCGCAGGATCGGGTGGACCAGTTCGCCGATGCCACCGACGACCATCAATGGATTCACGTCGACGTCGAGCGCGCCAAGACCGGGCCTTTCGGCGCGACGATCGCGCACGGCTACCTCACGCTTTCCCTGGTTAGTTCGTTCATGCCTCAGATCTTCGAGGTGCGCGGATTCGAGTTCGCAGTGAACTACGGCACCAACAAGGTTCGGTTTCCGGCGCCCGTCAAAGTGGGGTCGCGCATCCGCGGTGGCGCGGAGGTACTCTCTGTGGAGGAGTCCAAAGGCGGCATCCTGTCCGTAGTGCGCGTGACCGTCGAGATCGAAGGCGAGGACCGCCCCGCCTGCATCGCCGAACCCGTCAGCCTCTACTTCCCCAAAAAATAGCCGCACCCCCCACTTAACCCTTCCAAAAAGGGGACTGTCCCCTTTTCCCAGGGGTTAATGGGCGCGGGGTCGGCTTGGATGTCGCTCCGGTGCCAGCGGGTTATGATGGGGAGATGAGACTCTGCATTGTGCTCGGCTTCTTGGTGGCGTCTGCGATCGGTTGTGGCGACAGCAATTCGGATGGGCCGGGCGGGTCCGCAGGCACAGGTGGAGTGGCCGGGTCAGGCGGGTCCGCGGGTACGGGTGGAGCAGCCGGGTCCGGTGGGTCAGGGGGTACGTTCGTGCCCCCGGCGGACTCGTTCAGCGTGAAGTGGGGCCCGACGATGGTCCCTGCTGGCACCGAAGGCACGCAGTGTGTGGTCAAGCGCGTCGGCAACGAGCAGCCCGTGTCCATTCATGAGATCCACAACAGCCTCGGAGCGACGTCCCACCACTTCATCGTGTACCGGGTCAACGACACAGAGGAGCGGACGGAGCCCTACCCCTGCGCACCCTTCACCGACACCCTCAATGACCCTCCATTGATCATCACCCAGCGCGCCGATGATCGGCTCACCCTTCCAGACGGAGTCGCGTACACCATCGAGCCCGGTCAGATGATCCGCCTCGAGCTGCACTACATCAACGTGAGCGCGGCTCCACAAATGGCAGAAGCCACGTCGACCTTCCTCCCGATGCCGGAGGAGGAGGTCGAGCATGAAGCCGACGTCATGTTCATGGGCGACACGAATATCCAGATTCCCGCGATGGCAGAGGCCACGTTGGGGCCGAGCTTCATTCAGGTCCCGACGCGGTTCCACGGCGTCAACTACTTCGCCATCACGGGCCACGAGCACCAGTGGGGCACCGACGTGTATGTCGAAGCTGCGCAGGATCAGGGGGGCCCTGGCACTCCGGTCTACGACGTTCCCAACTTCCAGTGGGACGAGCCGGAGACCGTTAGCTACAACGACGCCCCCTTTGCCATCCCCGACGGGGGGGGCTTCAAGCTTACCTGCGAATGGAACAACCGAAGCGACAGTACTGTTCGCTTTGGCACCTCCGTCGACGATGAAATGTGCTTTTTCTGGGCGTATTACTTCCCGAGCCGTGGCCCCCTCGTCTGCGCCACCGGCCTTACGGGTTGCAACTAGCAGCGCGCAAACTCTGCGCATTGCTCCCCTCTGCCCCACGCCCTGCAAGCAAATCCGGTTTCTGACCGGAAAATGTTAAAACGGTACGCGTGCGCCGGCGCTCTGGCGCGCGGCAACCGGGAAATGGAGGGAGCGCGTGATAAATAGCAACGACCCAAGGAAGCTGACCAGAGGCTGGGCGGCGACACTTTTGGCTTTGGCGATGGGGATCTCGTCCGGCGCAGCGGCGCAGAGTTCTCAAATCGACCTCAACCAGTTTCGGCCGGCTGAGCTGGCCACCGACGGCTTCGCGACCAGCACGCCAGACGGGCAAGGGCACGTTCGATTCGGTGTCATGGTTTGGATGGACTACTCGGACGACCCTCTCACGTTCGAGAACCAAGCTACGGGAAACAGAACCGATATCGTGCATCAGCAGCTCACGGGCCACCTGATGCTGAACCTCGGCTTGTGGGACCGTCTCGTCTTGTTCGCGGACCTCCCGTACCACTTCATGATCAAAGACAGTACAGGGAGTGCGCAACTCAAACAGCAGAACCTGGGCGACTTCTACTTCGGAGCGCGCGGGAATCTCTTTGGCACTCGAGACGATGTTTTTCAGATCGCGCTCCAGGCTGCGATGACGGTGAACACGGCGTCGCTCGCAAGCAGCGCCCAAACGTTCGCGGGCCAGGTCGACAAGAAGCCCTACCTCGGCGGATGGTTCGAGGCGCTCATCAACTTCAACGCTGGCGTGATG
>RCNB010002171.1_pt1 | contig 12122 bp, 11 predicted proteins | sample 2041321 | NCBI WGS metagenome assembly RCNB01 (sample SAMN09708232, study PRJNA481090) | Marine sediment metagenome, whole genome shotgun sequencing project. | reverse complement strand
CCTCTGTTGGAGTGGTAATTGCTTCATCATAAGCATTAGTGTGTAGTGAATTACAATTATCGTATATAGCGTATAAAGCTTGTAACGTTGTACGAATATCATTAAAATCAATCTCTTGAGCATGCAAACTACGCCCTGATGTTTGTATATGATATTTCAACATTTGCGCCCTTGGGTTTGCTCCATATTTATGCTTCATAGCTTTTGCCCAAATTTTACGCGCAACACGACCAATTACTGCATATTCCGGATCTACCCCATTCGAGAAGAAAAACGATAAATTTGGACCAAATTTATTGATATCCATCCCTCGTGAAAGATAGTACTCTACGTAAGTAAACCCATTGGACAAGGTAAACGCCAATTGAGAAATTGGATTGGCTCCAGCTTCTGCAATGTGATATCCAGAAATTGATACCGAATAAAAATTACGGATATTATTTTCAATAAAAAATTCTTGTACATCGCCCATTAAGCGCAATGCAAATTCTGTAGAAAATATACAAGTATTTTGTGCTTGATCTTCCTTTAAAATATCTGCTTGAACAGTACCTCGAACTTGTGAAATAGTTCTAATTTTTATATCTAAATAAGCAGCCGCAGGTAATACTTGGTCTCCAGTAACGCCAAGCAACAATAACCCTAAACCACTATTCCCTTCGGGTAATTCCCCATTATATTTTGGTCGTTCTTTTCCCTTATAAATCTTAGCTATCTTAGCTTCAACTTCTTTTTCTAAGCCTTGTTCCTTGATGTAAATCTCACATTGCTGGTCAATAGCAGTATTCATAAAGAACCCAAGTAACATAGGGGCAGGACCATTAATAGTCATGCTTACAGAAGTCATAACATCTGCTAAATTAAAACCTGAATACAATTTTTTTGCATCATCCAAACAACAGATTGAAACACCGGCATTACCAATTTTACCATAAATATCTGGGCGATAATCAGGATCATTACCATATAAGGTTACACTATCAAAAGCCGTTGACAAGCGTTTGGCAGGTAAACCCATGCTCACGTAGTGAAAACGCCTGTTTGTTCTTTCCGGACCTCCTTCACCTGCAAACATTCGTGCTGGATCCTCCCCAGTCCGTTTAAATGGATATAAGCCAGATGTATACGGAAATTCTCCAGGTACATTTTCTTGCAAACACCATTTTAAAATATCTCCCCAAGCTTGGTACTTGGGTAGTGCTATCTTTGGTATTTGAGTATGCGATAAGGACTCGGTATGCGTTTCTATTTTTATTTCTTTATTTCGAACTTTAAAACTGTATATTGGATTTTTATATCTATTAACCTTATCGCTCCAACCAATAATTACTTCCCAATTGTAAGGGTCAAGGTTCAATTTTACTCGATTAAATTCTGCTATAAGAAGTTTTATAAAATCGGTATTGTCCTCCTGAACTCCTGTACTGAGCGAAGTCGAAGTATGTTTCAGAATCTCATCATAATTTAATCCTAGTTTTCCAATGAAAGACCTTTCGACTGTGCTCAAGGTGGTATCGGTTACAGAACAAATAGTTTTATAAATCCCATAGAGTTTTTGAGCAACTTCTACTTGTTCAAACCCTTTTTTATCATAGGTTCGATTATTTTCAGCAATCTCTGACAAGTAGCGTGTTCTAGAAGGCGGAATTATAAAGATTTTCTCGCTCATCTCTTCAGAAATCGTAAAATTGGATTTTAAATCTGCATCTGCTTTTTCAACCAATTTATCCATAATCGCCTTATACAACGTATTCATTCCTGGGTCGTTAAATTGCGAAGCAATTGTTCCAAAAACCGGTAATTGATCTTGTGGTGTATCCCAAAGATTATTATTACGCATGTATTGTTTCTTAACATCGCGTAAAGCATCTAAAGAGCCTCGCTTATCAAACTTGTTAATAGCAACCAAATCGGCAAAATCGAGCATATCAATTTTTTCCAATTGTGTGGCGGCACCAAATTCAGGAGTCATTACATATAAAGACACATCACTGTGTTCAATAATTTCTGTATCCGATTGTCCAATACCAGAGGTCTCTAGAATAATCAAATCATACTCTGCAGCCTTTAAAACTTCCACAGCTTCATTTACATATTTTGACAATGCTAGATTAGATTGACGCGTTGCCAAGCTCCGCATATATACTCTGGGCGAATTAATAGCATTCATACGAATACGGTCTCCTAATAGTGCTCCTCCTGTTTTACGTTTTGAAGGGTCTACAGAAACCAACCCAACAGTTTTCTTCGGAAAATCCAATAAAAAACGACGAACAAGTTCATCTACTAAAGAAGACTTTCCTGATCCTCCAGTTCCTGTAATTCCTAAAACCGGCGTTTTAGATGTTTTGTTTTTCCTATGAATTATCTCCAATGATTCTTTAGCAACTTCTGGAAAATTTTCAGCTGAAGAAATTACTCTTGCAATTGCTTTAGGGTCCTTACTTGAAAGTACTTCAACCTCACCATTTAGTGAATCTCCTACAGCAAAATCTGATTGTTGTACCAAATCATTAATCATACCTTGTAAACCCAACTCTCTTCCGTCATCAGGTGAATAAATACGAGTGATGCCATAATCCATCAAATCTTTAATTTCTTCGGGAAGAATTACGCCTCCACCTCCACCGAAGATTTTTATATGTTCTGCCCCTTTCTCCTTGAGCAAATCGTACATATATTTAAAATACTCGTTATGACCTCCTTGATATGACGTTAAGGCTATAGCATTAGCATCTTCCTGAATTGCTGTATTGACTACTTCTTCCACACTTCTATCATGACCAAGGTGAATCACTTCAACTCCCGTTGACTGAATAATTCTCCGCATAATGTTGATTGCCGCGTCATGACCATCAAATAATGATGCTGCAGTTACAATACGTACTTTATATTTTGGTTTATATGGTGCAATTTGTTTCATCTAACGCTTTTTTCAATAATGAAGAAACTATAATGAATGTTTCATTCGTAATAAAACTAGTTTTTTGGTGTCGCAATTTACGGATTATTCAAAAAATATTAAGCTCTTTTAAGAATTATATAAGGTTTCACAACCCATAAATGGCACCCTCTTTTGCAAAATTAAAGCCTAAACTTTGAATACTATCCTTTAAAGGATGTGAATCCTTAATTGTTGGATTAGAGTGATTAAAATGGATAAAATGGATTTTACTTTTGGTCTCTTCAGTTTCATTTTCAAACAACGTCGTGGTTTCGGTTGTAAAAGGGTGCGGAATTTTACTCATATCCCTTTTCAGCTCTCCATCCCTGAAAAATGAAGCATCCAAAAATGCATAGTCAACTTTTTTGACTTCCTCAATAATGCTTCTCTCCCACCTATACCATTTATCAATATCTGGTATAAATAGTGCAGATTTATTTTGACCTTCAATTTTGTAACCGACAGTTTCAGAAAATTCATCGCGGTGTGGAACCAAAAGTGGTGTGACTTTTAATTTGTTGTTTAAAGTCAATGCAGAATCATTTTGCAATCTATTCAACTCTATATTTTTATAGGCTACCAATTGGCTCCAAGGACCATTCTCTTCTAAATACTGTTTCATTCTTGGCATAGTATATACAGGTATATTATCACCACCCAAAGCTTCAAACCCTAAATACATCAACCCCGTGTAATGGCCAATATGCGCATGTGTTAAAAACACACCATCAACTACTTTACCATTGTCTAAATGATTTGTTTTTAGATTTTGTGCTTGCTGAGTCATATCTGGTGTGGCATCAAACATCCATTTTTGTTCAGATTCTAAATCAACCAATCCTAGGCAAGATATTAATTTTTTGGCCTCTGTTTGGTTGTAAAATGCATTACAACATTCGTTTTCGCAATTTATCTGTGGATATCCAGCATCTTGCGCAATACCCAATACAGTAATATATTGTTTTGGTTTTTCAACCAATTCAGTTACAGTTTTGGTATTAGAATTACAACTAAAAAAAATTAGGGTAACACAAAAAATTAGGAATAGTATTTGTAAAGGTCTCATAGTAACACATATCTTTGCTAAAGATAAAAACCTTAAACTATGATTAAAAGAATTTTTGCCCTAATCTTTATTTTCAACTTAACGGCTTGTGCCGAATTGCAACAAGTTGTAAATCAAATGCCTCAAGGTAGCCCTATTGGAACTGCTGAAATAGCATCGGGATTAAGAGAAGCCCTTGATTTTGGAATAAACAAACAAGTGAGTAAACTAACCGCTAAAGATGGTTTCTTTAAAAATGAATTAGTAAAAATATTTCTTCCAGACGAGCTTAAAAAAGTCGATAAAGCTTTGCGAGATATTGGATTAAGCAAATTAGCTGATGAAGGATTGAAGGTGTTAAATAGAGCTGCAGAAGATGCTGTAAAAGAAGCTACTCCAATCTTTGTTAGTGCGGTGAAAGATATCACATTTGCCGATGCTAAAAATATTTTACTAGGAAAAGACAATGCTGCTACACAATATCTAACTAGCAAAACACAAACTGCGCTTTATGATAAATTTCATCCTGTAATTAATACCTCGTTCGCAAAAGTTGGAGCAGATGCAATTTGGGAGAATTTAATTAATAAATACAATACCATTCCCTTTACAAATGATGTAAACCCAAATTTAACGGATTATGTTACTGGCGAGGCTCTAAAAGGGGTATTTACCATGATAGCAGTAGAAGAAAAAGGTATAAGAACAAAACTATCATCTAGAACCACAGATTTGCTTAAAAAAATATTTGCACTTCAAGATTAATGCAAAACAACCTTTAAAAAAACCGAGTGATTATCATTCGGTTTTTTTATATAATCCATCAAAGGCTGTGGTTATATCCTTGCCGTTGGTTATAGTTTCCCAATATTACCTCACAGAACCATCTTGGTTGTGAGTCCAAGTGATAGGATGATAAAATGGTTGTCCATCTTTATTTGTGGTTTCATCCGTCTTTAATATCATTTGGTTGCCAACCTTATTTCCCTTTAAGTGTAAACTTCCACCTTGATTGTCTATCCAAATTTGCTCCCTTTATTCGGTTTTAAAATTATAGAAGTTATTACTTGTTCCAGTAAATTTTCCTTTAGCGCTTGTCCAATTTTCCCTTAAGATGCAACTATCTTGAATTTTATCTATACTGTTGGTACCTGCTGCAGTATCATCAGGGTTTGTAACCGTCTATTCTCCAATCCAAAAATCAAACTCGGCATGTTTTTCAGTGCAACAGTTACATTTCGCATTCTGGGGATTTAATGGAACTGAAACTAATTAATAGCATTGTAATTATACTTTTCATATGTTATTACTTTCGATGTTTTCTAAAAAAAATAAATACTTCTTAATCATAAACTAATATTAACATAACATTAAAAACAAACTTGTTCATTAGTTTTGAGTCCAGAACCAAGACACCTTTATCTTATTCTGAATTAGTTAGATAGTTAGAAACCGATTTCCTAATATGGAGTTGAATTATTATTTAAAAAAATCATAATTCTAATCTTTTAATTTTCAATTAAATACTGTATATTTAAATACTAGATTTGATTAAAAGTATGGACCGAAGTGAGGTAATCATAAGTCATCAAAAAAAACTCAGCAAACGCTATAAGCAACTTGTGGAACAAGCGTATAATTTACGCCAAACCGATCATGCGCTAAGTGATATATCTGAATATCGCGCTTTAAAGCTTTTGAATAAACTCAATAGATTAAAATACCTTTCTCGAGAAACATCTCAAAGTATTTCTTAAAATTTCACTAGATAACATCCAAATACTATTTTCCATCGTATTTATTAATAAAAGTGTTAATGAATTCGCATAACTGTAGAGTTGGTAAAATAAGACCCAATACAAATAAAGATTTAATTTCCAAAAAATCAGAAAATGGTTTAATTAAACTTGAATCGTATCGGAAAAAATCCTTTGGTGATTTTAAAAATAAACTTATCAGCTAAAAATATATTTTTGGTTTAAAGCCTCATGCTTAACTTCTATTTTAAAAATAAGAGTCTATCTAATTATTTAAAATAGTTTCCATTTGCAGTTGAAGTTCTTTCGCCTTTTGAGCTGCCGTCTGAGCAAAGTCGGCGCTATCAGAAGCATAAATAATCCCACGAGAAGAATTTACTAATAATCCCACATTTTCATTCATACCATATTTACAAACATCTTGTAAATTTCCACCTTGTGCGCCCACACCAGGTACTAATAAGAAACTATCTGGAATAATTTGTCTTATTTCAGCAAAATATTCGGCTTTAGTAGCTCCAACGACGTACATTAAATTCTCTGAATTTTTCCAGGTCTTTGATGTTTCAAGCACTTGTTTGTAAAGTTCTTTGTTGTCTACTTTTTTTGTTTGAAAATCAAACGCTCCCTCATTTGAGGTTAATGCTAATAGAATAGCATGCTTATTCTCAAAGCTTAAAAAAGGCTCAACAGAATCTTTTCCCATGTAAGGAGCCACAGTAATACTATCAAAAGCCAAATCTTCTAGAAATGCTTTTGCATACATGCTGCTCGTATTTCCAATATCACCACGTTTTGCATCAGCAATAGTAAAGATTTCAGGATGATTAGCATTTAAATAATCAATTGTCTTTTTTAAAGCCCTCCATCCCTTAATTCCACAAGCTTCATAAAATGCCATGTTGGGCTTATAAGCTACACAAAGATGATGCGTAGAATCAATAATTGCTTTATTAAAAGCAAAAATAGGGTCTTCTTCTTTTAATAAATGTTCTGGAATTTTATTTAAATCGACATCCAATCCAATGCATAGAAACGACTTTTTCTTCTGAATCTCTTGTACTAATTGTTGTGTATTCATCTTATAAAAAAAGCCTCAAAGAAGAGGCTCAATATTTTAAATTACATCGATGTTTGCTTTTAGCATTTCTGTGTTTTCTGCTAACATCAATTCATCAACTATTTTTTGAATATCTCCGTTGATTATATTTGACAAATCATAAAGTGTTAATCCAATTCTATGGTCAGTAACTCTACCTTGTGGGTAATTATAGGTTCTAATTTTTGCACTTCTATCGCCTGTTGAAACCATGCTTTTACGTTTTTCGGAATCTGCAGCTTGTTTTTTGGCTAGCTCTATTTCGTACAATCTTGAACGCAATACTTTTAATGCCTTTTCTAGATTTTTATGAGATGATTTTTGGTCTTGACAACTTACTATCATTCCTGTAGGTTCGTGATGCAATTTAATGGCAGAATAGGTTGTGTTAACTGACTGACCTCCTGGCCCAGTTGAAGTGGTGCGTTCAATTCTTACTTCTTTCATATCCAACTCAACATCAAACTCTTCAGCTTCAGGTAAAACAATTACAGAAGCAGCACTTGTATGCACACGCCCTTGTGTTTCGGTTTGCGGAACTCTTTGAACACGATGTACGCCTGCTTCAAATTTCATCGTACCGTAAACATCTTCACCCGAAACTTCAAAAATTATCTCTTTAAATCCCCCAGAAGTACCTTCATTCATGCTTACCACATCAACTTTCCAACCCTTGTCACTGCAATACTTATTGTACATGCGATACAAATCTCCTGCAAAAATACTGGCTTCATCACCACCAGTTCCTGCTCTAACCTCAACAACCACATTTTTGGCATCATCGGGGTCTTTAGGAATAAGTAAGAATTTAATTTCGTCTTCCAAAGGAGGTAATTCTTCTTGCGCTTCTTCCATTTGCATCTTAGCCATTTCTACCATTTCAGCATCAGATCCATCTGCAATTATGTCTTCGGCCTCATTAATATTATTGATAAGAGAAATATAAACATCACCCTTATCCAATATTTTTTTTAAGTCTTTATATTCTTTATTTAACTGAATGTAACGCTTCTGGTCTGTAATAATATCTGGCTGGATGATTAAATCACTAACCTCATCAAATCTTTGCTTTACTATTTGTAATTTTTGTACCATCTGCCTTAATAAATTGTGAAGCAAAAATACGATAATTTATGAATTCTCAATGCAAGAATGAGCCTCTGTACCCATATATAAAAATATTTATGTTTAGAAGTCGTTAGTAATAATAACATGCAACAATTATTATCCATATTAGCTTTCTATAGGTCATTTGTATTATGGTCATTCCTAATCAATATTATAATTACAATTGTTAATCCGTATATTTTTCCAGCGATAATCACTAAGCTACTTTTAACCGTTTTTGTGTGGTACTTTGTGCATGAAACCGGTGCAAAAAGAAAATTGGTTGTCTACAATAATATTGGGGTTTCAACTTTGAAATTGTTTTCAGCTCTGTTTATAATAGATATTTTATTTACAATAGCTTTTCTCACTCTTGTCAAAGAGTTTATATAAAAATCCTGAAGAAATTTAAATTCGATTGAAAGCCCGACGCCAAAAAGTTGTTTCCATTGCGTTTTTGCTCCAAAAACTTCCAATACTCCATCACCATCTTCGTCTGATGTGATTTTTACATCATCGTCATATTTTATGTGAGAGCCAAATGTTGCATGTACAAAATCATTAACTTTAAAATTGAGAATAATTTCCCAATCCACATCAATATTTCCAAAATCATTAAAATAATCAGAATAAAGGCTAATCAAATTTCTAATAGAAATATTCTCAAAGACCTCAGCTTCAAAAGAACTATTTAGCAAAATTTCAACTTCTTTTCGTAAGTGTCTTCCTTTTTTTATTAAGTTCCCTTGATCGTCAATTACAGCAGGAGTCACTCCAAACGCTCCAGCATTAGCTAAACCTTGATTTAAAACAAAGGTCGATTTTAATGTTAAAGGTGAAATATAAGCAGAAAACGATTCAATTTGATCACCATACACCGTACCAACCCCTAAAAAGACATAAGCTGGGGCCATAAATTTTGAAATGGGATGGGTATCACTGTCTGCATAATTGTAACCATTAGTAAACTGAGTTTTAAACTGAAGTTTGCTGAGTAATACCAATTTAAAACTTTATTTTTTCTAAATCCGAATCGTGAATGAATCTCTAAAATATCATCGGTTTTACTTAAATCTTGACTTTGCTGTTTATTTACCCCATATCTTACAACAACTCTATTTTCCCAAACCATTTGATTTTTTTTGAAATTTCGTTGAAATTCCAAACCCAATAATCCAGAAATAGAATTAGTCCCACCTCCATTCCAATTAACAAAAGTAACTTCACTAATATCTAAGCTTGCTTTGTTTATGTTCTGCCATTTTTTTCTATTACTATCTGTCGCTTCTAAGCTATCCACAACTAATCTTGCTACTCTTAACTGCCCAAAAGCTAAAGTGTTTATTCCTAATAATATTATAACTAGATGGGATTTTATAAAGTTTGAATACATACTCAAAAAAAAATAAGGTCACTAATACTCAAAAAGACCAAATTCACTTTTAATTGTGAGCTTTTTCGAGTCACTTGCTTCTACTCTACCAATAATTTGAGCTTCGACATTAAATGATTTAGAAATTCTAATGATGTCATTGGCCACTTCCTGTGATACATATAATTCCATGCGGTGACCACAATTAAACACTTGATACATTTCTTTCCAATCGGTTTTTGACTGTTCTTGTATCAATTTGAACAATGGCGGAATAGGAAACATATTGTCCTTAATTATATGTAAATCATCAACAAAATGAAGAATTTTTGTTTGAGCCCCTCCACTGCAATGGATCATGCCATGAATGGTATCACTTTTGTGCTTTGATAATATCGATTTTATTATGGGCGCATATGTTCTAGTTGGTGATAGCACTAGTTTTCCTGCATCAATAGGTGAATTCTCAACTTCATCAGTTAGTTTTGCATGTCCCGAATACACTAAATTTTCAGGAACTGAGGCGTCAAAACTTTCTGGATATTTATTTGCCAAATATTTATGAAACACATCATGTCTGGCCGATGTTAAACCGTTGCTTCCCATACCACCATTATATTCTTTTTCGTATGAAGCTTGGCCGTAAGATGATAAACCAACGATAATATCACCTTCTTGAATATTAGCATTATCAATAACATCGCTGCGCTTAATTCTTGCCGTAACCGTAGAATCAACAATTATTGTTCTTACCAAATCTCCAACATCGGCAGTTTCTCCACCTGTTGAATGAATAGTAACACCAAATCCATTTAACTCATCAATTAGTTCTTCAGCTCCATTTATTATAGCAGATAAAACTTCACCAGGAATTAAGTTTTTATTCCTACCAATGGTTGAAGACAGCATAATATTATCAGTCGCACCAACACATAACAAATCATCAATATTCATGATGAGGGCATCTTGAGCAATCCCTTTCCAAACTGAAATATCGCCAGTTTCTTTCCAATACATATAAGCCAAGGAACTCTTAGTCCCTGCACCATCTGCATGCATTATTAGACAGTAATCATCATCTCCTGTCAGATAATCTGGAACTATCTTGCAAAACGCTTTTGGGAACAACCCTTTATCAATATTCTTAATGGCATTATGCACATCTTCTTTTGACGCTGAAACCCCACGTTGGGCATATCTTTTACTAACCTCGTTACTCATGTTTTAAAGGTGGTTTTTGGTTGTGCAAAAATAATAAAGTTATTTAGTTTTTGTAAGGAATAATTGGATTAGAATTAATTACTGTAGGTACATTTTTACCCAACTTTATATGTTTACCACCTGTCCCGAGATAAAAGTTAATACCAAAACCCATTCTCCAAAAAGTATCATTTGCATCACCAGAAATTTTTCCATCCAATTCGTCTGTAAAGACATTATTATATTCTGCGAATAATTTTAATCCCAAAGATTCTGTAGCCAAGAACTCCATACCACCTCCACCTTGAATTTTTGTGTCAGATCGCTTGAAATAATTTGATGCATTGAAACCCCCACCAGCATAAAAAAATGGTGTGAATAAATTATGAGGAAAGATATTTAGCTCTAAATTCAAATCAAATGACATAAAGCCTTCATTAAGTATATCTTTATTGGCCAAATTAAACTTATGATAACCAAAATTAAGATTGACATAAGAACCAAAGAATCGTTTGTATCCTACATACATTTCAATTTCGTAAATTGGGTCTGGAAAATCACCATTTAAGACTGCGGAGCCTATGGCTACTGATATTACATTATTTCCTCTTATCTTAGTTCTATCATTGGAAGACTCATTCTCAACTTGCAGTTTTTCTGTTGTTTGTTGTGCAATAATTGGATTGCAAAAAAAGAAATAACAATAACAAAATATAGATATAAAACTAATTTTATTAATCCCCACTTAAAATTATTTATAAATAAATGTTTAACAAAATTAGATTAAGAACTATGTTTTTAAGGCATGGCAATATAACAAATGATTGAGAAACATCATTTAAAAGAATGCATTTAACTTAGAAACTCAAGGAAGGCATCTATTAATACATAAAAAAAGCTTTAATTAATACTGTATCATACATTGATATAGACATTAATTAAAGCTTTTTAGGTTCTCTAATATAAAAACAAGCTTAAGATGACAAATTATTATCATCAACCAACACAGTAGCGTTATCTTGAGAAACATTCTCTTTTACATCACTGGTGTCGTCTTGAGAAAATAAGAGGGTTGCAACCATAAGTGCAGCAACACTTAGCAGTAACTTCTTCATTTTTACAAAATAATGGATTAATAGCATTACAAATTTAAGCAAAAAAAGCTGGACTTTTGACGTGAATCACCTCAAATTGTAAGAATATTCTGTTAAATTCGTTAAATTGTAAATTAATTAGTTGAAATACGGAAATGGGTGCAATATTTTTTAAAAATATACGTAATAACACGTAGGAAGAATTATTCCTTAGTCTATGTTTTGTAATAAAAAAGCCTCAATAGAAGAGGCCTTTTTAGTTTAATTCAAGATTATTACTTAGTAAACAACAGCTCTCTATATTTTGTCAAAGGCCATAATTCATCATCAATTAAAAGCTCCAATTTGTCCGCGTGATAACGAATATCATCAAATAAAGGCTTTACCTTATTGCAGTAAGCACTTGCCTTTTTCTCAATATCCTCAATATTATTAGCCTTTTTCCTTTCATTTGTCATAGATGTAACATTAGAATTAATGCCTTCTAAATGATTAGAAATTTCT
>RCNB010002170.1_pt1 | contig 12122 bp, 7 predicted proteins | sample 2041321 | NCBI WGS metagenome assembly RCNB01 (sample SAMN09708232, study PRJNA481090) | Marine sediment metagenome, whole genome shotgun sequencing project. | reverse complement strand
GAAACTCCGGACAGTATCCGAACACGTTTATTCTTCCAGCTATTTTCACCGGTGAATTGGGTGGGGTGTGTGGCTTCAGCCGCGCGTGCAGGTGTTGATACTTTTGTTGAGTTTGGTGGAGGTATTGGCAAGGGTGAAGGTCCTGCCGAGAAAAAGCCCAATCTGCAAAGCATTATCAATAAGAATCTGCGGGCACTTGAACACGAGGCTGCGTATTACTCTGCTATTAATAGCGAGAGTCTGAAAGCTACTGCTGCAGAGTTAGCCTAGATTGTTGCAACCAAAGAAAAGGCCCGGTCACTTCACAGTGATCGGGCCTTTTTAGTTTCTGTTTTGGTCGATATTGGTTGGTTTAGATTTGTTCAATCTCAACCAGTGTCCCGACAAAGTCTTTCGGATGCAGGAACAGTACGGGTTTGTTATGCGCGCCCATTCGCGGTTCGCCATTGCCAAGCACACGTGCTCCGGCAGCAACTAGTTTATCGCGAGCAGCGATGATGTCTTCGACTTCGTAACAGATGTGATGCATGCCACCACTCGGGTTTTTCTCGAGAAACTTTGCAATAGGTGAGTCTTCACCTAATGGCAGTAACAGTTCGATTTTGGTGTTCGGTAGCTCTACGAACACGGTTGTTACGCCATGCTCCGGCATATCGGTGGCCGCAGAAACAGTCGCGCCGAGTGTATCGCGGTATACAGCAGTGGCGGCTTCGAGGTCGGGTGTGACAATCGCCACATGATTCAATCTTCCGATCATTTTTAGTCCTTATTGTTCAGAGTATTCTGGTGTTTCTCGGGCAGGCTTTGCACGCATGAGCTACTTGCCTAAAAAGCTGTTGATGATTTTCTGGGCAGCCGCTGTTGGGGATGTTTCCCCCTCTGTGACGCTCGCTTCAAGTTCTTTGAGCTGTGCAGCGATGGCTTTGTCTTGCTTCAGTGTGTCGAGCAGGGTATCCGTAACTTCGGCCCACATCCATGAGCGGGCCTGAGCTGCACGCTGCTCATCGAATTCGCCTGACTGCGTCACGGTATCTCTAAATTTGCAGACGATGTTCCATATGTCCGGTGTTTTACCGGCATCGAGAGCGGAATAACTTTCGACCGGAACCTGCCAGTTCTCGCTGCGAGGATGCAGAAAATGCAGTGCGTTGCGGTAGTCGCCAGCAGTGCGCTGCGCGAGTGCTGTGGTGTCGCCATCGGCTTTGTTCACGATAATCAGGTCCGCAAGCTCAACAATGCCACGCTTAATGCCCTGTAGTTCATCGCCACCGCCGGGAAGCAACAACAACAGAAACATATCGGTCATGCGCGCCACTTCGGTTTCGCTCTGACCTACGCCAACGGTCTCAACCAATACTGTGTCGAAACCGGCGGCTTCTACAGCCTGCATTGTCTCGCGTGTACGCCTTGCGACTCCACCAAGTGTATCTCCTGAGGGAGAAGGGCGGATAAAGGCTTCGGTGCGGCGGGAAAGAATCTCCATGCGGGTCTTGTCCCCGAGAATGGAACCGCCACTTAGTGCTGAAGACGGATCAACCGCTAATACAGCTACTTTGTGACCTTCATCAATCAGGTGATTGCCCAGTGCTTCGATGAAGGTGGATTTTCCAGTGCCGGGGGCACCGGAAATGCCGACTCGAATCGAGTTACCCGCATGGGGTGTGAGCAGATCCAATAACTCACGCGCTGCCGGACGGTCAGCCGGACGACGCGATTCAATAAGTGTAATCGCGCGTCCCAGTGCCCGGCGGTCTCCGTTTAGGACCGCTGTCGAGAGTTCCCCGACATCAATATCCGGCATCGTCTAAGCTCTATTCGAACTCAAGAATTGGCTGATCAACCACAAGGCTTTCGCCTTGCTCGGCCAAGACTTTTGAGATGACTGCATCTTCATCGGCACGCAGGCTGTTTTCCATTTTCATAGCTTCCACAACGGCAATTTCTTCACCGGCTTTAACCTCATCACCAACAGAGAACTGCATCTTAACCAGCAAACCTGGCATAGGCGAAAGTAGGAATTTAGACAGATCAGGTGGCTCTTTCTTAATCATGTAGCGATTAAGTTCTGCTGCACGCGGAGTAAGCGGTAGCACCCGTACTTCGGCACCGCGATGGAACAGTTTATACGCTGGGCCATCAGTATCAATTTGGAAGGTAACCTGTTTGCCGTTCACGCTGGCATGAATAAGGGGCTGACCAATAACCCAGTCTGTAACGACGCTATAGACATTCTTGCCCTGAGTGACAGCATAGCCATCCTCGGATGCAACCACGTTTACTTCGTTGTATTCCTCATCATCAACGACCATGACCCAGTCATCACTAACCAGCCGCTCATGGCTAGGTAACTGACCGCTGAGTTTTGCAGCGCGATCCATTTGCTTACGATTTATCGTCGCAGCAATGCTAATTATCAGGCTTGGGTCACTTTGCGGCACGTCTGCTGGCCGGAACCCTTCAGGGAACTCTTCAGGAATAAAGTTGGTTGTTATATTCCCGGAAGCAAAGCGCGGATGCGCAAATAGCGCATTCAGGAAGCTGATATTGTTTGAAACGCCACGTATGTGATAATTATCGAGAGCATCACACATTAGATCGATTGCTGTCTGACGATCTTTGCCATAGGTTACGAGCTTGGCGATCATAGGATCGTAGTACATCGATACTTCGCTGCCTTCTTCGATGCCTGTGTCTACGCGGACAGAATCAGATTCTTTTGGTGGACTGTATTTTGTTAGGCGACCAATGGAAGGCATGAAGTTGCGGAACGGGTCTTCAGCGTAAACGCGGGCTTCCATTGCCCAGCCAGTAAGCGTTACGTCTTCTTGCTTCAGAGGTAACTCTTCGCCCGCGGCGATTTTAATCATGAGCTCAACGAGATCAAGACCGGTGATCTTTTCAGTAACCGGATGCTCAACCTGCAGTCGCGTATTCATCTCCAGGAAGTAGAAGTTGCGCTTTGCATCAACAATAAACTCCACTGTACCTGCAGACTGATAATCCACAGCCTTTGCCATAGCGACAGCTTGTTCACCCATGGCTTTGCGGGTTGCCTCATCCAGAAATGGCGAGGGTGCTTCTTCAATCACTTTTTGATGACGTCGTTGAATCGAGCATTCACGTTCGCCAAGGTAGAGAGTGTTGCCTTGGCTATCGGCGATAACCTGAATTTCGATATGCCGCGGTTCTTGCACAAACTTTTCGGCGAACATGCGACCATCACCAAAGCTTGATACGGCCTCATTGGTTGAGCGGACGAAGCCATCACGGCATTCATCATCGTTCCAGACCACGCGCATGCCTTTACCACCACCACCAGCACTGGCTTTCAGCATTACCGGATAACCAATATCCGTAGCGATTTTGACAGCCTCTTCGGCATCTTTAATGACTTCGGTGTAGCCGGGCACGGTGCTCACGCCAGCTTTTGCTGCAATCAGCTTAGAGGTAATCTTGTCGCCCATGCTCTCGATGGCCTTTTTGCCTGGGCCGATAAAGGCAATACCTTCAGCGGCTAGAGATTCGGCGAAAGCGGAGTTCTCTGATAGGAAACCATAGCCGGGGTGCACAGCTTGCGCGCCGGTTTGCTTGCAGGCAGCCAGAATTTTGTCAGCAATCAGGTAGCTTTGAGCAGAGGGCGAAGGCCCGATATGCACAGCCTCATCGGCCATGCGCACATGCAATGCTTCTTTATCTGCATCGGAATATACAGCGACGGTTTTGATACCCATCTTGCGTGCCGATTTAATGACACGACAGGCAATCTCACCACGGTTGGCTATAAGAATTTTATCAAACATCGTTTTGGGTCTGCCTGTAATAATTAAAGAGGAATATTGCCGTGCTTGCGCCACGGATTCTCAAGTTTCTTGTCATGCAACATGTTCAGGGAGCGACAGATGCGTGCGCGTGTATTACGCGGCATGATGACATCATCAATATAGCCACGTGCACCTGCTATAAATGGGTTTGCAAACTTCTCGCGATACTCTTCAGTACGCGCTTCGATTGCTTCAGGGTCGCCAATATTAGAGCGGAAGATAATCTCTACCGCACCTTTCGGCCCCATAACTGCAATCTCAGCACTAGGCCATGCATAGTTCACGTCACCACGAAGGTGCTTAGAGCTCATCACGCAATATGCACCGCCATAGGCTTTGCGGGTAATGAGCGTGACTTTAGGCACAGTCGCTTCGGCATAGGCATACAACAATTTCGCGCCATGCTTAATGATGCCACCGTATTCCTGAGTGGTACCAGGCATGAAGCCCGGTACGTCGACCAATGTGAGCAGTGGAATATTGAAGGCGTCACAGAAGCGCACAAAACGTGCTGACTTCATTGCAGAGTTGATGTCCAGACAGCCGGCAAGAACCATAGGCTGATTAGCGACTACGCCTACAGTTGAGCCTTCCATGCGGATAAAGCCGACGATAATATTCTGTGCGTATTCTGGTTGAATCTCAAAGAAACTGCCTTCGTCTGCTAGTTTCAATATGATCTCTTTCATGTCATAGGGCTTAGCAGGGTCGTCTGGAATAATTGAATCAAGAGAGGGCTCAACGCGTTTCGCCGGGTCTTCCGTTGGCCATACCGGAGGCTTCTCACGATTGTTCGACGGGAGGTACGACACAAAGCGACGAGTCATTAATAATGCTTGAACATCGTTATCGAACGCCGCGTGACAGACGCCCGACTTGCTGCTATGGGTACTGGCACCGCCCAGTTCTTCTGCGGTGACTTCCTCGTGGGTTACGGTTTTAACAACATCAGGGCCTGTGACGAACATGTAGGCACTGTCACGAACCATGAAGATGTAGTCAGTAATGGCAGGGGAGTAAACGGCGCCGCCTGCAGAAGGACCCATCATGACAGAGATCTGCGGAATCACGCCTGAAGCCATCACGTTCTGCTGAAAAACATCTGTGTAGCCGCCGAGAGAGGCAACGCCTTCCTGAATACGAGCACCGCCTGAGTCTGCGAGGCCTATGATCGGAGCGCCGGCTTTCATTGCCTGCTCCATGATCTTGACGATTTTTGCAGCATGGGTTTCGGATAGTGAACCACCGAAAACGGTAAAGTCCTGGCTGAATACAAAGATTAAGCGACCGTTGACGGTGCCGTAACCTGTAACAACACCATCACCCGGAATTTTGTGTTCTTCCATGCCGAAATCGACACAGCGATGTTCAACGAACATATCCCATTCTTCGAAGCTGCCTTCGTCTAGAAACAGTTCAATGCGCTCGCGGGCAGTTAGTTTGCCTTTCGCATGTTGTTTTTCTATCCGTTGTTTACCACCGCCAAGTCTGGCTTGGGCACGCTTTTCTTCCAATTGCTGGATAATGTCCTGCATGCAAATCTCCGATCTATTAATCGTCTATAGCTAAATAAATATACTCGCCATCATGTGGCGAATAGCACAACAGCTTTAAGCTGCCTTATTCTGTTTCCGGATAAGCTCAAGCACCTGCTCTGCAGCTTTCGGAATGTTGGTGCCAGGGCCGTATATGGCTGCTACACCTTCTTTGTACAATTCATCGTAGTCCTGCGGAGGAATAACGCCACCACATACAACCAAAACATCATCGGCACCCTGTGCCTTTAGAGCCGTAATTAATTGTGGCACCAGTGTTTTGTGACCTGCAGCCTGCGACGATACCCCAACCACGTGCACATCATTCTCAATAGCATGGCGGGCAGCTTCTTCAGGTGTCTGGAACAGCGGGCCAATATCTACGTCAAAGCCGATATCAGCAAATGCTGTGGCAATAACTTTCGCACCACGGTCATGACCATCCTGACCGAGTTTGACAACCAGTATGCGCGGACGGCGACCCTGCTCTTCAGCAAAAGCTTCAATATCACTCTGGATGCTCATGTAATTCTGGTCTCCCTCATAGGCAGCGCCGTAAACGCCAGAGATTGATTGAATGACCGCACTATGGCGTTTGTAGACTTTCTCGAGAGCATCGGAAATTTCACCTACGCTGGCACGGACCCGCGCGGCATTTACCGCTAGTTCGAGCAGGTTGCCGCTGCCATTTTCGGCTGCTGCAGTTAGTGCTTCAAGCGCACTATTGCAGGCGGCCGTATCGCGGTCGGCACGCACTTGCTGCAAGCGGGCAACCTGGCCTTCGCGAACCGTGGTGTTGTCGATGTTCAGCACATCAATTTCTGATTCGGTTTCCTGTTGGTACTTGTTGACGCCGACAATGACTTCTTCGCCACGGTCAATTCGTGCCTGACGGACAGCCGCCGCTTGCTCGATCTGGAGCTTAGGCATGCCCGATTCGACAGCCTTGGTCATGCCGCCAAGTTCATCGACTTCATTTATTATCTTGCGGGCTTCTGCAACCAGTGATGCGGTAAGACTTTCGACGTAGTAAGACCCGGCAAGAGGATCCACCACATTGGTGATGCCGGTTTCTTCCTGCAGTACCAACTGAGTATTACGCGCAATACGGGAAGAAAACTCAGTAGGTAACCCCAGAGCTTCATCAAAAGAGTTGGTATGCAGTGACTGAGTGCCACCTAGTACCGCAGCCATCGCTTCGATGGTCGTGCGCATTACATTGTTGTAGGGATCAAGACTGGTCAGGCTGACGCCTGAAGTCTGGCAGTGAGTTCGCAGCATCAGAGACTTTGCATTCTTGGGGCTAAAGCGTTCTTCCATGAGTTCTGCCCACAGCAAACGTGCCGCACGTAGCTTGGCCACTTCCATAAAGAAGTTCATGCCAATGCCAAAGAAGAAGGACAGGCGTGGTGCAAACTGATCGACTTCAAGGCCACTATCGATGGCGGCTGTTACATACTCGATACCATCGCCAAGTGTAAATGCCAGTTCTTGTACACAGGTCGCACCGGCTTCCTGCATGTGATAGCCGGAGATAGAGATTGAGTTATAGCGGGGCATGTTGCCTGCGGTGTAGGCAATGATGTCGGAAACAATTCGCATTGAGGGAGCAGGTGGGTAGATATACGTGTTACGTACCATGAACTCTTTCAGAATATCATTCTGCAGAGTGCCCCCAAGTTGTGCGGGCGTTACGCCTTGTTCTTCAGCAGCAACGATATACATTGCCATTATGGGGAGGACAGCACCGTTCATGGTCATGGACACAGACATTTTGTCGAGAGGAATGCCATCAAACAAAATCTTCATGTCTTCAACGGTGTCGATAGCAACGCCGGCTTTACCGACATCTCCTACTACGCGTTCATGGTCTGAGTCATAGCCGCGGTGGGTGGCCAGATCAAATGCGACAGACAAACCGGTTTGTCCGGCGGCTAGGTTCTTGCGGTAAAACGCGTTGGATTCTTCTGCGGTTGAGAAGCCCGCGTATTGGCGCACTGTCCAGGGGCGACCTGCATACATGGTTGCTTTGGGGCCACGCATGAATGGCGCGAAGCCCGGTAGGCTATCGACATGAGCGATGCCTTCAAGATCTGCAGCAGTGTAAAGAGGTTTTACTGAAATACCTTCGGGGGTTTCCCAGGTTAAATCTTCAAGAGGCTTGCCCCGCAGTTCTTTCGTCGCGAGTTCTTTCCATTCTTGAGTACCGGGTGTCTTGCTGTCAGTCACGTGTTGACTCCTAACTATTTGGAGGCTGCTTTGTAGAGCGCCAGTATTCTTTCAGCTTCATCAATATGAAGCTGTTCAATGAGCTTGCCGTCGTGCACAGCGAGACCTTCGCCCGCATCACGCGCTTGTTGCCAAGCGGCGAGCATAGCTTCGGCGTGGGTAGCCTGTGCTTCAGAAATGCCAAAGACCTCATTGGTCGTGGCAATTTGGCGAGGGTGAATGAGGGTCTTGCCATCAAAACCTAGGCTTAAGCCCTGTTCACATGCCGCCCCGAAATCTGCGTCAGCATCAATTCCCGGGTACACGCCGTCTAGTATATCAAGACCATGGGCTCTGGCTACGAGAATGCTGTGACTTAATGCGTTAACTAGTCCCGGTCGTAAGCCATCAGCACCTACTCTTAGCTCTTTGGCCAGGTCTGAAGTACCTAATACGATGACGTCCAGCCCCGGGGCTGCACAAATATCGTCTAAATCCAATATTCCGCGAGGTGTTTCGGCCATCATCCAGAATTTCTGTTGATTAGAGCCACCCGCCGCAATCAGGTGTTCGCGCGCATCTATAAGCTGATGCCGGGTTTCAACTTTGGGCAGCAAAATGGCGTCAGCACCCGCACTAGCTATAGCGCTTATATCGGCTTCGCCCCATTCGGTGTCGAGCCCGTTGACCCTGACAACAACTTCACGATCACCATAGCCGCCCGCTTTTACTGCATCAGAGACCAGTTGTCTGGCGCTGGCTTTCGCTTCCGGGGCTACGGAGTCCTCAAGATCCAGAATGAGGGCATCTGCATCAAGACTGCGTGCTTTTTCGAGCGCCCGAGGGTTGGAGCCCGGCATATAAAGCACCGAACGGCGTAGTTTTGGAGTCAGGTTCAACGGCGTCGCCTTCTTATTATTTGTTACCGACACCTGATTATAAGCAATTTGGTTCAATTAAGTCCGTAATAGGCGTTATTTCGCGTGTAATCTCATACAAATCTAAGCAAATCATAGAAATTTAGGTTTGCCAGTTCAGCGCATGGATTGGTGGCTGGCAGCTAAGATTGTGGCGGCATCGGAGCGCGGCTTCGCTGGGTTGCTGAGGATGAGTCAGTTTGTGAGAAGTATGTCCAATATGGTATTAGTTGGTTATGTTTGATCGCAGCATCGTGAGCAGTTGCGGCGCAAACTGCCGGTTGGGCGCATTCTGTAAGAGCACAGCCATAATCTATACAAAATTCCTATAATAGAGATTAATCAGCGAGCCGCTGCGAGATACATGTGATCCGAAGAATACTTTTAGTGTTTGTTTCAACAATAGCCATTGTTTTGTTTGTCATGGCGATTGGGTTGTCGCGCGTAAACAATTATCAGGTCGATGGCACCATGAAGTTTGCCGCTCTCGATGCCCCGGTAAAAGTATTGCGCGATGACTTGGGCGTGCCTTACGTCTATGCATCATCGCTTGATGATGCATTCCGGATGCAGGGTTTTCTGATTGCACAGGATCGCCTGTTTCAGATGGAAGTTGTGCGTCATTTGTCACAAGGCCGTTTGGCTGAGTTGATCGGACCGGGCGGCACCAAAGTCGACATTCAGATGCGAGTTGCGGGTGTTCCGCGGCTTGGTCGTGCAATGGCAAAGGGTTTATCTCCTGAAGCGAGGCACACAGTTGAGTTGTATCTGGAAGGTCTCAATACGTATATAGATAATTATAGCGATGAGCATCAGCTTGGGTTGCAGGTGCTAGGTGTTGAACCGCAGGTTTGGACTGTTGAAGACCTGATGATCGTGAATGCGTTCACTAACTGGAGCAGCAGCGTAAACCATGAGGCGGAGCTTATTTCGCAGGCAATTATCGACAAAATAGGCCCTACGCTTGCAGACCAGATCAGTCTTGTTTCTATTAACCCTGATGAGGGAACCTACCAAACACCTATACCCGCTGCTGACCGGCAGCAGCTTGGCCTAGTGCTGAGCGAAGCAGCATGGCCGGAGACTGCGGGCGCCATTGAGCTGGGCAGTAACCATTGGGCCATTGCCGCTGAGCGAACTGTTTCTGGCGGCGCCATGTTGGTAAATAACCCGCATATCGATAGCCGTCAGCTTCCCGGAATCTGGTATCCAATGGCGTTAATTACCCCTGAGCTGCGAGTCGTTGGCGCCGCTGGTCCGGGTGCGCCGGGCTTTGCTGTAGCACGGACAGAAAATATCGCCTTCGGGGTTACCAACTCTTATGGCGATGCAATCGACCTGTATATCGAAACAGTTGATCCTAAGAACCCTGATAATTATTTGGAAAACGGAGTTTCGATACCGTTTGAAGTTGTCGAAGAGACATTGCTGATCCGCATTGGACAGAGCAGCAATTTTTATTCTGAGCCCTTGCCTATTCGTTATACAAAACGCGGACCAGTTATTTCTGATCATGGTCTGACGCTCGATGAGTCTAAGGTTATTTCGATGCGCTGGGCGGTGAATGAACACTCATCAACGGAGCTTGGCTTGCCGTTACTTATGCAGGCAAAAAATATAGCGGAAGCTGGCGCTGCCATTGCCGCGGTTGATGCTCCATATAACTACGTTGTGGTTGATGCGAGTGGCGATGTTGCACACTTTACCGCAGGGCGTATTCCAAATCGGCTACGTGGTGACGGATCGCGACCATATCCCGTTACTGATGGCGTTGATAACTGGGATGGCGTTATTCCCGCAGATCAGATGCCGGGTTCTGTGAACCCCACGCGGGGCTGGGTGGGCAACGCGAATCACCGTACTTTGCCCGATGATTACCCTTACGAGTATTCCACCTATTTTGCTCATTCATGGCGCTATGATCGGATGCGTGAGCTGCTCGATGCACCGGGTAAAACGGATGCCGCTACCCAGTGGGAGTACATGCAGGACGTAAAAAACATGATGGCGCTCAAGGTCGTTCCGCACATGGTCCGGGCTTTGGCAGTGCACAATGACACAGATTGGATTGCCGCAGAATTGCGCCAGTGGGATTACATGGATGATGCGGAGGCACTCGCACCACTGCTATTTCAGTCGATCTATCGTAGCTTTGCCTATCGGGTTTTTGAGGATGACCTGGGCGAAGAGCTTGCGACTAAGATGCTTGATTCCCAGTATTACTGGCAAGAACGTCTGGTGCTGATGCTGGAAGACAATGAGTCTGAATGGTTTGATGACAACGATACTTCCAACATAGAGACCCGAGATGATTTGATCTATCTAGCGGCTAAAGATGCCTTGGCGGATTTGGAGGCTAGGACAGGTGAGGAGCCCGGCAAGTTGACCTGGGGCGATGTTCATACCGTAACGTTTAGTAGTCCAGTCGTTCCAGGGAAGGCCGCTGCAGGGCTGATTGGTGGTGGTACCTTCCCGAAAGAAGGCTCTGGCGAAACACTAAACCGTGCCAAATTTAAGTTATCTAAAGCCTATGATTCGGTGTTTATCGATTCGATGCGCTTTATTGCTGACATGGGTGACCCGGATAAAGTTATGGCCGTGGTTTCCGGTGGCAACAGTGGCCGCCTATTTGATGATCATTTAAAAGATCAGATGAAGCTTTGGTTGACGGGTGAGCCTAACTACTGGTGGTTTAGTGATGCCGCAATTAAACAGCATGCTCAGTATGAGATGATTGTGTCACCTGAGTAGTCGGTGGTTTTTGTTACAAACAAATACAGCAGTCGGCAAAAACGGCTGGTAGAATTCTTTTGATTTTTAGACCGGCATACAACTGCCGCATTTTATTTTGCTTTTGGGGGCCTTATGGGGTTTTTTCAACGTCTGTTCCATCCTAATACTATCAACGAACCGTTCGTTGATAGTCCAATGCGCGATAACTGGTATCAGGCAAGTTCTTACTGGCCTTCATCATTTGCGTTGATTACAACAGTTGATGAAGAGGGCAATACCAATATAGGACCTTATCAGTTGACCTTTCCTTTTGAGGTAATTGGCGGACGTTCCTTTATTGTGTGCAGTCGGCAGGGGTCTAACACTGAAACTAATATTCACAAGGTTAAGAAGTGCGCATTGAACTTTGTCGAATTCGACAAAAAAATGGTTAAGAAGATTGTTCGTATGGGTTATCCCGGGCAAACCACGCCGGAGAAAATGGCAGAAAGTCCGTATACTCTTATAGATAGTCCTACCGAAGGTCGTGCCGCCGATCCCGCATTCCCTAAGATTCTCAAAGAGGCATTTCAGGTTTATGAATGCGCTTTTGATACAGAGCAACCTATTCGTGATGATGGCAAAACGCCGGAGTATATGGTGCTGCGTATCGAGAATATTTTGCTAAAAGAAACCTGGCAAAAGAACATTGTGAATGGTTCGACGCGTATGCCAAATATGCCGATTGCATTCGGTTTTAGAGACGGCCATAAGTTTTGGTTTGCTGAGCACAAGAAGCCTTTCTGGATTCCTACCCCAACTGACTTAGGCCCTAAGGAAGAATCAATTCTCTATGAGGCAAATCGTCTTGATCCGGATAACGTGACATTCACCCGTGATGCTTGCAAAGAGTTAACCGGAGTGCCGAA
>RCNB010008376.1_pt1 | contig 12125 bp, 11 predicted proteins | sample 2041321 | NCBI WGS metagenome assembly RCNB01 (sample SAMN09708232, study PRJNA481090) | Marine sediment metagenome, whole genome shotgun sequencing project. | reverse complement strand
CATACATCATCACTGCCAAGCGGATGATCTCAGGAGACGTCTTGAAGTAGCGAAATGGCGAGGGTTTTGTCATGCGCAACCGCTACGAAACTGCCCTGCTCAAGTCAGTTTCTTCTGACACTGCCCTCGCGGTAGCCAAAATTAGAATGTAGCGCTGTCAGGCAAGCGGCACCCGAAGGTAGCGCCGGAAGGCCTCGATCAGGGAAATTTGGGCCAAGCGTGGCAGTTGGCGCCGAAGAGAAACAAGATGTTTTATACCAGCTCCAAAAATTACTGACCGCCATGGGCCCACTTTCTCAATCCAATTGATGTGATTGTATCGGGTTGCTCGATGAGTTTGTTCCAGGCTTCGCAGGCGGCGTCGACGATGTCCTCGTAGGTCTCGAACACCCGACTGGAGAGCCAGTTTGCGCGCAGGTAACCGGCGGCAACCATAGAAGGGCCAGCGGTCAGACGTGCCGCGCAAACAGGTCGGACACATGACCACGCCCCGCAATGATCGATATCAGCCCAAATCAACCCCTGCGTAAACGGAGCCGTCCACACATGACTGCACCGATCAATCAGCTTCGAGAGATCGAGATTTTCTTTGCTTCACTTGCCGCTTCAGGTGCTTTCTTGGGCACTGTAACGTGCAGAACGCCTTCTTTCATTTTAGCACTGGCCTTGTCGCCTTGGGCATCCTCAGGCAGTCTGAAAGTACGGCGAAACGCCCCATACTGGCGTTCACTGAAGTACCATGTATCGCCCCTTTTTTCTTCATGTGATCGTTTTTCGCCACTAACAGTTACAAGCCCATTTTCGACAGTCAATTCGATGTCCTCATCGGACACCCCAGGAAGCTCCATGCTGATGTCATAGGCCATTTCGTCACTAGAGGCTTCTGTGGCGGGACTTAACCATTCAGCTAGACGCGTCCCAAAGGAACGAAACGGGTCATAAAGCGAGGGCCAACGTCCTGAGTGATCTGATTTTTCAACCATTTTGTTTACTCCCTTCAAATTGCCCCACGAGCGTCTCACATAATGAGGTTCTCTTCTTTGACTTGGCTCAAAACGCGGCCAGATACTTTGAGCGCCAGGTGCTTGCGCATTTCCGAAGACGGAGTCTTGAACCTGCGTACCGTTTCAAGCCGACGCCTGAGGGGGTTGGTGCTGATCGCTTTGTCGATCCGAGCACGGAGCGTTTCCCAGAGCCGGTGCTGATTGCTACTCAGGGCGTGCCGTCGAGCACGCACAAGACCCAGATCCCACCCGCGCCACAAGGTCCGGAATTGATCTGAAACAAGGCGGCAAGTCAAAAGTCGCGTATCCTTTCAAGTCTTTCGACCCGTCAACTTCTGCCCGCGCGCGGATCATGAGGTGTATTATGGACCAAAATTCGCAGAAAAATACGCGCCTGATTGCCATCCGGTCCCAAGGCCTTGCAATGTCAGCAATCAAGGCAATGTCGATCCTCAGCGCAAATGTGCCCGGCGCGGCCTCGCTGGCGTGGGGTTTGCCCTCGTTCCGAACGCCCGCACCGATACGGGCCGCGGTGGCGCGAGCGCTGGAAGATGACCCAAAGGTCGGCATGTATGCTCTGCCGGGCGGCTTACCGGAGTTGCGAACGGCGGCGGCGCGCGAACATCGACGCCGCACTGGCCAAAGCGTCGATCCTGAGACTCGCGTGATGATCACTGCGGGTAATATGGAAGGGCTGCAGACGCTGTTTCACGCCATCGTCGACCCCGGCGACGAGGTGATCGTCACCGATCCGGGCTTTGTGTCTCATATCAGCCAGATCCGGTTCAATGGTGGCACACCGGTGTTCTGGCAAATGGACGAGACAAACGGCTGGGAGCTGGACATCGATGCCCTGCCGGGGCTGATCAGCCCGCGCACCAAGGCCTTGATTTTGGTCACACCCTCGAATCCGACCGGTGCGATCCTGTCCAAGGCCACGCTGCAGGCCGCCGCCCACATCGCTCGCGATCATGGTCTTCTGATCATCCTTGATGACCCCTACAGCACCTTTACCTACGAAAACTGCGACCAGTACTACAACCTTGCGGCGGACCCTGAATTCGCCGATCATATTGCCTATCTTTTTACCTTCTCAAAGGCTTACGCGATGAGTGGATGGCGCGCGGGCTACATGGTTGCACCCGAAGTGCTGTGCTCGGAGGTCGTGAAGATCCACGATCTGACGATGATCTGTACGCCACGCATCAGCCAGGTCGCCGCCCTTGCCGCCCTGGAAAACGAGCCGGTGCATCTGGCAGAGTTCCAGCGCATCCTCAATCGGCGTCGCGCACTGATCTGCGACCGGCTCGACCGGCTGCCACATGTGTTTCAGTTTCAAAAGCCGCAAGGGGCCTATTACGTATTCCCGCGCGTGGTCGCGGATCATGACACGTCGGTTCAGTTTGCGCATGACCTGTTGAACCAGGCCAAGGTCACCGTCACCCCTGGCAGTGCCTTTGGCCCCTCGGGCGAGCATCATGTCCGGATGGCCTATTGCGTCGAGGATGACGTGATCAATCTCGCCTTTGACAGGATGGAGGCGCATTTTGGACACTGACAATCCCGCATATTGTCATGAACAGAGGCTTCGAAAACCCTGCCCGCCTCAAGCCAGTTTCTTCCGACAGTGCCTTTGACCAACCTACTGACCAGCGTATGTGATATAAAGTACGCGTGTCGCTTAGCCGTGTTGCACGGGTCAGCATATGGCCGAAACTTGCCCTTTCCCGCTGCGTTCAGAAGACGCGCTCATACTTCGCCCGACCAAGCCCGGTCATGCGGTTGCCGCAGCAATACCATGAGTCCTGGGCCGAATGAGTTTCTGTACGTTGCAGGTTCTGTCTCGTGAAAGATGGTAGCGCTTGCATAAACTGATCCACAAGTGCATTATTGACGCACAAGATTGACCTCCGCGGCTCAGAACCGCAGAGGCCAGAATATGCTACAATACGGAACGGACCCACCACTCACACTGCGAATTGCCGTTCTAAGAGATGATACCATGCGGTAGTCCAGAGTCTAGGATTTTGTCATTTTGATAATTAATCCATGGATCATCTTCTTACGCAATTGTTTGAATTGCAGAAAGATGGCCCGGAACTCTAAGTGGAAAAGCTAAATTCGATTTTTGAGCTTCGTAATATGCTTCACCAAATGGAGAGTGATGTAGGTTTGGGCGGTCTGACCCGGACAGAGCGGGACGTCTTATTGGCCGCTCATGTGCTGACCGCTGTGCTGGGCGATTCGGTTGAAACCGACCAGATCCGAGGCCACAGCTTGATTAATTCCCTATCACCGGCAACTTATCACCGGGCCTTACGGTCATTGCTGGAGCAAGGGTTACTCGAAAACGCTGCTGGAACAAAGGCAAAGCAATATGTCGTCCGAAGTGACCTAATCGGCGCATAATTGGTAAGAGCGCTCATGTTGAGCAGACCACTGAAGTGGCCGAAATCAATCCTCAATTGTCAATTCTCAGTGCTGCATGTAGAAAAAAAGAGTGAGCAATTTTAAATATGTAGCCGCAGTCGCGCAAAACTTCCTGATCATCGTAGCGGCGTACGTTCTCTGCCATGGGGTTACGGCGTTTGTTGTGAAACCTGTACAGGAACTGTTCATCCCGCACGTGACGATTTTCGCCAGCTTGATCTATTTACCTCATGGCGTTCGCGTGCTGGCAACATGGTTGTTGGGATGGAGAGCGATAATACCGCTTTTGACAGGTGCGTATCTCTCAAATCTCTTGTTCACGCCGGACGAAGTCCGCGCTGTCACTGATCCGGTAATACTCCAGTCAATCATGGTTGGTGCCTTGTCCGCCTACGCTGCATTCGGACTTATGAAATTATTCGGTCGCGACATCGCCGCCAACGGTGGCCGCAGCATGGATTGGAAGTGGCTGCTGATTGTCGGAGCCATGGCGTCTGTTTTGAACTCCGTTGGCCAGTCAGTTGTGTTTTCCGGGCTGATATTTCCAGACCAAGCTTTTGTTGCGCTTGCAATTTTCGCCTTCGGGGATTTGGTCGGCTTGGCTGTGAATATGTTCGTGTTGTTGCTGATATTCCGCTGGATAAGGCTGTTCTATGAATCGAAGTGACAAGGTAGGGATCGTATTGGTGTGGTGATCTGACCTTTCGGCGTTTATCGGAGACCGCTCAAGGTTCTATTTGGACCGCTGCAGCGCAGAATGAAAATGCTTTGTGGCAGCCCGTTGGAGGTCGGCTTCCGGAGCATGCCCCATCGGGTTCGCGATTGCAGCGAAGGTCCGGTTTCCGCCCTTAAAGCCAAAATGTGCTTGTTGCAGCATTGGTCACAAACGGCAGCGGGCTCAACTGATCGAGGCACCACACAGTGCGAACTTCTCTGTGGAACACTGGCCTAACACAAACAACTTATTCTATGCTAGCCTTGTATTCGCGACCCGACAAAATGCGTACCGCTCCCATGCGTGTATCGACCATAGTTAAAGGTCCCAGGAAAACTGCCTAATTGGAGAAAACCATGTCTAAGCCAAGCCCAAAGCTTCATTCTGGGGCTCTAATGTATGCGAGAGAGGTTGCGGTAGGCACCCTTTCACGCCGCGAATTCCTGACCCGTGCTACGTCGCTGGGCGTAACTGCAACAGCCGCATATGGACTGCTGGGCTTGTCACAACCGGCCAATGCCGATGGCCATGCGCTAACTGGTGGCACCCTGCGTATAGAATCCGCCGTCAAGGCGATGAAGGACCCGCGCACCTACGATTGGCCCCAGATGTCGAATTATACTCGCGGCTACCTCGAATACTTGGTGGAGTACCAGATCGATGGCAGCTTCAAGCCGATGCTGCTGGAAAGCTGGGAGGTTAATGAAGACGCCACCGAGTACACGCTGTCGGTGCGTTCTGGCGTGACATGGAACAATGGGGACGCATTCACAGCAGAGGATGTGGCCTTCAACATCGCCCGGTGGTGCGACAAGGGAGTCGAAGGAAACTCGATGGCCTCCCGCATGGGCTCGCTCGTGGATGAGGCGACCGGGCAGGCAGGTGAGGGTGCCATCACCGTGATCGATGGAACCACCGTGCGCCTGGCGCTGGGTCAGCCAGATATCACCTTGATCGCGGGGTTCTCGGATTATCCGGCAGCCATTGTGCATCAAAGCTTCAACGGCGATCCGCTGGACAACCCAATCGGCACCGGGCCGTACATGCCCGGTGAATTTGAGGTTGGCGTAAAGGCGGTTCTGGTGAAGAACGAGAATCACGACTGGTGGGGCGAAGGGGCCTATTTGGACCGGATCGAATACTTGGATTTCGGCACTGAGCAGGCAGGGATCGTTGCCGCTGTAGATGCGGGCGAAGTCGATATGGTCTACGAGTCCATCGGTGATTTTATCTTTGTCATGGATGGGATCGGCTGGTCCAAATCTGAGGCAGTTACGGCCAATACGGTGGTCATCCGTCCTAATCAGGCCGCTGAGATCGGCGATGTGAAGCCCTATGCCGATGCCCGGGTGCGCCGGGCGCTGGCGATGGCGGTAGACAACAAAGTTCTACTGGAGTTGGGCTTTTCGGATAATGGGCGTGTGGCCGAGAACCACCATGTGTCACCCATCCATCCCGAATATGCCGAATTGCCGGCACCGGTCTTTGACCCCGAGGGAGCTAAGGCGCTGATGGACGAGGCGGGTATGGGTGATTTCGAACACGAGCTGATCTCCATCGACGACACCTGGCGCAAGAACACCACCGATGCAGCCGCCGCGATGCTTCGGGATGCAGGCATCAACGTGAAGCGCACGGTGTTGCCGGGTTCGACCTTCTGGAATGACTGGGCAAAGTACCCGTTCTCGACGACCGACTGGGCGCAGCGGCCTTTGGGTGTACAGGTGCTAGCGTTGGCCTATCGGTCGGGCGAGCCGTGGAACGAGAGCGCCTTTGCAAATGCTGAGTTCGACACTCTATTGGGCGAAGCCCTAGCGATTGCGGATGCGGACCAGAGGCGTGAAGTGATGGCCAAGCTGGAGAAGATCATGCAGGATGAAGGCGTTATCATTCAGCCCTATTGGCGGTCGATCTATCGTCATATCGTCACCACAAGGAGAACGTACTGGGGGCAGAGATGCACCCGACCTTTGAAATCCACGTATATAAGCTTGGATTGTCGGCGTAGCCGGCATTGTCACGTTAACTCGACGATGGACCCAACGATCGGTAATTGTCGTTGAATGAGCAAAATATCCTACGCGCGCCACCTATTTCCGCCGGCAATAATCCAACAGTCAGTTTGGCTCTACTTCCGCTTTCCGCTGAGCTTTCGGGACGTCGAAGAAATGCTGGCGGAACGCGGGATCGATGTCAGCTATGAAACGATCCGCCGCTGGATCTTGAAATTCGGTCCGGCGATTGCGACCAACGTCCGATCCCACCGTGTTCGACCTTCGGGAACCTGGCACCTTGATGAGGTTTTTGTCCGCATTGGTGGCAAGCGGACGTATCTGTGGCGCGCAGTTGATGATAAAGGCGAGGTTCTTGAAATCCTGGCCCAGTCCCGCCGAAACAAGCGCGCGGCCGTTAAACTTATGCGGAAACTATTGAAGAAGCAGGGATACATTCCTGATGAGATTGTCACCGATAGACTGGGATCTTATTCAGCAGCACTTCGGGAACTTGTCTTGTCGCATCTTTATGTCACGGGCGGTCGACTAAACAATCGGGCGGAAGTTTCGCATCAACCGACGCGCCGACGAGAACGGCGAATGGGTCGGTTCAAATCACCCGGATCAATGCAGCGATTTTTGTCTGTTCACGATGCCATCTACAACCACTTCAATTTACAACGTCATCTGGTGTCTCGCCGAACTCTTCGTCAAACCCGCGCTAGGGCATTCACTGAGTGGTTCGAAATTGTGGCTGCTTGATCTGGGATTGTGTCGACATATTTCGTTCATCTGAGTTAACGTGACAATGCCGTTCAAAAGCTCAAGTTACGATAGACCGTCCGAATCCGACTGTCACTTAATGCCGTCCTTTGGCACATTCTTGACTTAGCCTTAAAGGCAACAATCGGGAAAAACCGGCCACCTAAGATTTTTGCTCAATTGGCGGATTCGTCCGCAGAGCAGACCTTGGTACCGAGCGCAGAGAACGACGGCTTTGAGACCTTATCGGGTACTCAATAAATCTTTGAAGGAAAACATTAAACGCGTAACATCAACCGCGAAGATTGAATATGTCTCGTAGAGATCAAGCACGAACATTCGGCCAAAAATGCAATCAGTGCTTCACTTTTTACACCTGCCAATGCGATGGGCAGCACCGGTCGCCGCTACGCTCATTTCAGCTCCATTTATGGAGATCATCCCGGTCGCATTGCCAGTGATTTTCGAGCGCCCATATTTAAATGATAGGTGACCGTTTGTGTTCAGTGAAACGCTTTCGATGCGAGAATTACAACTGAGGTCGAATTTCACTGTGTTCAGCGTGTCCTTCAGGTTTGTGACAGTACATCCAGCATCGTGTGACAATTCCCCGAGAAGTTCAGACAAGCTACGCTTTGCGTCTTCCGGTGTGATGCATTCTGTCTTTGGCGTAACCGAAGGGGTCAGTAAGCCAGGTATCATCAGGCTATGTGTGTATTCCCACAGCCCTGGTTCGACCGTTATGATGCGTTCCGCTGCCGCTGAGTTGGCGCAGAAAACCAAAGAGGCTGTAAGAAAACTACGGCTCAAGCGTTTCATTGTGACAAGCTCAATTCCCAGAATGCAGTCGGATACTAACCCCATAGCTGGAAAATTGGGTATATTTTGGGCAGGCATCTGAATTGTCGACCGTGAGTGATCTACAGTCAGCGTCTGTTACGATTGTGTTTTGTGCCTGACCCAAAGGAGCGGTTGGACAAGTCTGGCATTGGCGCTGAAGGAGGAATTGTTGGCCCCCGGGGGGAAGAAGCCAAACTTCCGCCCGAAACAGGTCCAATTTGGCAGCTACATATGACGCGCGCTGGAATGGTTTCTCTCTCCTCAGCGCAAATACGGCCCGCCGCGTGCTCAGCAGTAACGCGGCGGGCTTTTTCGTGCTCAGTCGGCTATTCTGCCGTCGTCTTCCCCTACTTAGAGGCTATTGGGCAGCATTTTACTGCTCGTGTAGGTCTTGACCCTAGAGTTTGTAGATGATGCGAACCTGCGGCGGTACCTTGGTTACGCACTTCGAGCATTTTCGCAACAACAGCACGTCGGCCACCGTGGCTTCTGGACCCATGGTCGGGGTAATATCAGCAACTTCCAATTCGGCGTAGTGATCACAGGCACAGTAAATGTGCAGGGTCAGATGATCGACAACTGCCAGCTTCGTTCTGCCAGCTTTTAGGTCAGGTCGCGACATTCCCGATCCTAGTTAGATTGTGTTCGCCGACGCAAGCGGCCCTAACGGTGAATTCTTGGCCAATTCTCCCATAGGTGCAGTTCCTTCACGGAACTACAGTCATTCTTGCGATCATGTGGCAAGCCTTACAGCTCAGTTTCAGTCTTTTGGCGCGAAGTCGAAAGTACTTGGCCTGAATTCAAAAGTCTTTCCTCAGATCCAATACCACCTCTGAGCTGTGACACCAGAGCCAGTGCGTTCCCAGATTGCCTCAACCACCCAACGAGAGGATAGACCAATGAGCATTTTCTGTCCAAGCTGCGGCTCCCGCAAATCAGCCATTCTATTCAGCCGTGAAACCGCAGATGGAACAGCTGCCACCCATGCGGTGTGCAACCAATGCCGCGACGATGTGCAACAAATGCTGCGGTCATGCAGTTCGCGCGAAAGTCAGAGCCAATGCGCTAATTCACACCGGTCACCACCTTGCTTGGGTTGTCATCGGTGGCGTTCTTATCCTTTGGTCTACTAGCGCTTGACTTCACCGAGTTACGTTGAGGAAAACCTCACCCTCTGTGGCGGCAACATAACACAGGCTGTTTCTACCGTGCGCAGGCGGGCCAGCAACCGGGTAGTTTCTTGCAGCTTGGCCCAGTCACATTCTTGCCAAAAAATCGTCTAATTCTCTTTCTAGCCTGTCATACAACTTAAAATTGGGATGTCGGACTATGAAACTCTTCGGATCCAATCCGGCGCAGGTAGATTTCCATGCGCCGCCAACGGAAAAAAAATACACACGCTTTGCGTGCAATCATATCCGTCCATCAGCGCAAGAGTTAAATGGGTCGATCACGCAGCACAACCAAGCTGCGCCTGTTGAGACACCTCGTCGGGTTACTCGCGCGGCGCAGGAACAGGCCCCACGCCTCAGTCTGGCCGACCAACTCCATTCCGAAGCCCCCATTTCCACGGCGCTGCTGCGGCGAGCCCTGCCGTTGCGGTTTTCTGAAATCAACGAAGAAGACCACAAATTGGCGAAAGACAGCCTTGCCGGCCTACTGATCCAAGCGCGCCAAACTTAATCCTCTACAAAATGGAAAAGGCGGCCCCGTTTCGAATTCCAGCGGACTGGTCTCGTATATTGCAAATGCTTTGAATAGCAGCATGGCCCGCACTGCAGTCGTTCAAACGGATTGCAGCGAAGGTCCGGTTTCCGCCCTTAATGTCGATTTGTGCGCAATGCAGCGTTGGTCACTGTCGGCCCAAAGCCGACGTTCATGCAGCACGCAGCGAAGGTCGGCTCCGAGCCCACTTTGTCGCTTTTCTGCAACGTAGCGAACGTCCGCTTTGAAGTACTCCCCCGACACGGGCACGTCGCGAATGGTAGGCCTGCGTGAGTTTTTGTTTAGTAATGACAGAATTGTAATTCTCTAAGGCCACACCTTGTCCAGCAGCGCATACGCCCCGAGTTTTGAGATCAACCACCGCCGAGGGTTGGTCTTTGTCTTTGCAGCCGGTGTGTTGTGGTCGACGGTTGGCCTTGGCATTCGGTTGATCGAAGACGCTAGCGTGTGGCAAATTCTACTTTATCGCTCCATTGCGCTCAGCGCGTTTCTTTATGTTGTGATCCGTCTGCGAAGCGGCGAAAGCCCGTTCGCCCAAGCCCGTCGCTCTGGTCTACCAGCAGCAATCGCCGGATTGGCTTTGGTAGCCGCATATTCAGGCGGGATTTATTCGATCCAAGTTATCCCCGTCGCCAACGCACTTTTGCTCTTTGCAACCGCACCGTTCATGACCGCTATTCTAGGCTGGGTTGTCTTGCGAGAGCGCGTCCGTAACGCCACCTGGATTGCCATCGTCTTAGCCATAGTTGCAATCGCGATCATGGTCTCCGGACAAACCTCTGGCGGCCCATTAGATGGCACCTTGGCTGCACTCGGCTCTGCCTTTGGGTTTTCAGTATTCACTGTTGCATTGCGCTGGGGAAAATCAGGAGAAATGCTTCCAGCGGTATTTCTTTCCGGACTGTTTGCCATAATCATTACATCTGCTCTTTGCTTGTTTTTAGAGCTCTCCTTCGTTCTGTCTCCAAGGGACGGAGGAATTTCTATGGGAATGGGGATATTTCAAGTCGGTGCAGGGTTAGTTCTCTACACTCTGGGATCACGGACAATCCCAGCAGCAGAATTGGCATTATTGTCTCTCGCAGAGGTGTTGCTGGGGCCATTCTGGGTCTGGCTGTTTTTAGGAGAGGATGCCTCTCTCAGGACCCTCATCGGCGGCGCATTACTTTTAGCAGCTATCGCAGGCAATGCATTGTCTGGCGCACGGCGCAAACCCCCGTCTGTTAATAGGGTGTAAAATTCTCACAAGAATTTGCAAGACGCTTATTCAAAGAATAAGTAGTTAAAAAAAACCAGTCTTTGGGTCGGATAATATCAGTAGAGATTCAGATCCAAACGGTCAGTTGCAAGTAGGGCGACAAGCGCACACCGAGTTAACAAATCACAAAGGTTTGTTCCTAGATTCGGAGTATGCGTGATGCAGCACTGGCCACAAACGGACCTTAGCCTTGAACCTTTGTTCAGGGCTAACTTGTTGTCGCTGGGCCCATCCTCGGCTATTGGCTTTGGAAGATTTAACACGGCGCAATGCTCAAATGACAGTTGCGGGTTGGGATCGTCATTTGACCTGATCCGCTTGAACTTCCCGCACACCAGACATTGGTGAACGGCAGCAATGAACAGCCCAAAGCGGGTTCCTTGTGGCAGGTCAGTTTTCTGATAGGCTTTCTCTGTCAAGCAAGGGATAGCCTAGCTGACTTGATTAATCTGATGATTCTTGGGAGTAAAATAAATGTTAAAGATCAAAAGCCACTTCAAACTGGTGGTCGCGAGTTTGGTGCTCGGTCTGACCCTCACTGGCCCAGCCCTAGCAAAGTTCACAGCTGAGGATGCGGCTACCCTCGATGCAGATGCCGAAGCCACTGTGGCTCAATTCAAGGCTGACACGAAGGGCGTGGCGGAGGTGCTTGCTGACGCGAAAGGTATCCTCGTGTGCCCGAAAATCACGAAGGCCGGGCTTGGCTTTGGTGCCGAGGGTGGCCAGTGCGTGTTGGTGACTGGGGCGCCGGAAAAAATCTATTATGGCACTTTCGGGGTGAAGGGCGGATTCATCGCAGGCATCCAATCTCACTCAATGATCCTTGCGTTGAATACTGACGAAGCGCTCGCGAGGTTCACTAGCGGAAAACGCGAATGGGAGCTGGGCGTGGATGCGTCGGTTGCCGTAGCCGAATACGGTGCAGGCGGCGACTTGGATACTTCAAACCTGAAAAGCGCTATCGTTTCCTTCATTTTCGGCCAAAAAGGTTTGATGGCCGACGTTACCTTTAAAGGATCGCGGTTCAAGAAGCTCGACATCGAGTAAGCGTACCGAGCTTACAATAAAGATATATGTGGAGCCCTTTTACAGCAAAGAGTTCCACATTATTGCACTTCAAGACGCGCTGAGGTCCAAAATGAGTTGGTTCCTACGCCAAGAGCTGTTTTGTCTGGACAGCCGACCTTGGTGCAAGCCGCAGCGAACGGCTCCTTTCCGCCCTTAACGTCGAAATGTGCTTGGTGCAGCATTGGTCACAAACGGCCCTAACCGGACCTTCGTGTACGGCGCAGCGAATGGCCGCAAGGAGCCTATTCTGTTGAAAAACTCCAAGCTGGGGCAGAGCATGGAAAAATCGGAGAACAACGTTCTTTCCATACAGGCATGGGTCGCAAATA
>RCNB010007086.1_pt1 | contig 12129 bp, 8 predicted proteins | sample 2041321 | NCBI WGS metagenome assembly RCNB01 (sample SAMN09708232, study PRJNA481090) | Marine sediment metagenome, whole genome shotgun sequencing project. | reverse complement strand
CGGCAATGCGGCTCCGCTGGGAGTGGAATGCATGTTGGGATTATGGAAATCATGACTGGGTATAGTAAAATCTGTTTAGCAGGTGGAGTTGAACACATGACGCGCGTTGATATGCAAAACACGCACATTAGCCCTAATTTAAAAATGATTAACAAGAAGAGCGAATGGTATCGACCAAAATATGATCTCTTAAATGCTATCAATATGCTGCAAACGGCTCAGAAATTGTACGAACAAGAAATTCCCGCATTCACGAAAGAAGATTTGGACAAATTTGGGGTAAGATCTCACAATCTAACGGTTGACAATCATGAAGCCGGTTGGTTTAAAGGCGAAATTATAGGCATTGAGGGCCATGTAGACGGAAATATAGAAGAGCCATTGATGGTTGAGAAGGATATGGCTGCAAGAAAATCAACCTTGGAACGCGTTGCTGGATTAAGAAGATTATCAAGGCCATTTTATTTGGAACAAAATGGAGGAAAAGAAGGATATATAAAGAGAGAGGGTACTAAAGAAGGCGTGATTACCGCTGGAAATTCTTCTCCATTGAACGCAGGTGCTACTACGTGCATTATGATGGAAGCCGAAGAAGCTAAAAAGCGAGGATTGAACCCTATGGCAAAAATTGTTTCAATTGGCTGGGCTGGTGTTGATCCTAGTGTTATGGGTCGTGGTCCAGTGCCCGCATCTGAAATGGCTCTAAAACGCGCCGGATTAACTGCTGATGACATTGATTATTGGGAAATTAATGAAGCGTTCTGCATAGTTGCTTTGAACTGTATGAAACATTTTAACATTCCTGAAGAAAAAGTAAATGTTATGGGCGGCTCCACAGCAATCGGACATCCATTAGGGTCTACAATGATAAGATTACCTGGAACATTAGCTCGGATATTAAAAGACAAAAAAGCGAAATATGGGATTGCTAATGCCTGTGTTGGTGGCGGACAAGGAGTCGCTACACTAATCGAAAACTTAGATGCCTAATCGAACATTTCGATGTAATTTAATTTTCTTTTTTTTTCTTTCTATTTATTTTTTAAGATTTATTCTAGAAATATTTAAATAATAAAAAAAAACAATTAGTCTTACTATAATTTCTACAATAATTTTAATACAATAATAACTAGAAGGTGAAATAATCATTACAGTATATAAAAGCATTCAGTTAGTAGCAACAAGCGATAAAAATTGGTCCGATGCTGTACGTGTCGCTTACGACGAAGCTAAAAAATCACTTCGTGGTATCAGAAACATTCAAATCGTCGAATCCGATGTAAAGGTCAAAGAGGATCAAGATAAATTAATTTACCGCGTTCGAGTGCAAGTTAACTTTCAGATCGAGCGATAAAAAGAGTTTAAAATTTTTTTTTCTTATTTTTTTTTTGTTTCTTCAATAATTCAAATCCTATAAAATTTAAAAAATAATTTTAAAAAGAGTAATTGTATTGATTCCATAACAATAATAAAAATTTTGAAATTAAATAATAATATCAGACAATATTATGGAAGACCTTCTGGGTACATTTGGTGGCTACATTGTAGCCGGTGTCATAACTTTAGTAGTACTTATCGCTTGTTGTGTTATAAATAATAAATTATTGAAGAACTAGCGACATTTTTTATGGTAGGATTTATATTATTCCGTTAAATTCCTAGACCATTTTGAGATAATTCTTCAAGAAATTGAGTTAGGAATTCTTTGTTTATATTCAAATAATCTCCGTCGATTTCACAATAATTTTTCTTTCCCCAATTAATAATAATTTGTAGGAGCGTTTCTTTATTCACTTTAAGGATTTCTTGTATCATATCAAATCTTACACGCTTTGACATACTTAATAAAGATTTTAGCTTCTCAATATTATCTTTAATCTCTTGAGTTTTGCTTTTAGGATTCACATTTTTATCCAAATTTTGTCTTACTACCTGTAGTGAGTGCAAGGCGTAAATAAAATCAGGATCAATTTCTAATGCTTTCTCATAAGCTTTTATAGCATCTTCTAAATTTTCTTTTTTTTCATAGAGCAACCCTATGTTATAATAGACGTGTTTATGATCAGGTTTAATCGAAATCGCAATTTTATAAGAGTTTAAAGCCTCTTCAAAGCGGTTTAAATTAAAATATGCGATTCCTAAATTGTAGTGAGCTCTGTAGTTCTCTGAATCGAGTTCTATTATCCGTTTGAAAAAATTAATTGATTCATTATATTCTAACACATAGTAATCGTTTAAATATCCTCCATACGCAAATAAGGCATCTATTAGGTTATTTTTTACATCAACATCAGGCTGTTGTTGATAAAGATCTTCTAAAATCTTTATTGCTATTCCGAATTCTTCGCTTTTTACTAAAGCTTTCGTTTTTTCAATCAAGTTTTCTTTTTCAGTCAAAATTTATCACTTAGGTATCATTTTCATACCAATAATATTTAGATTTTTTAGCGCCTAATTTCATGACTAAGTTTCTTAGAGCACTATCTGAATCTTGGCAAATTAAAAATACCTTATCTAAATTGAGAGTCTTTTTAACATACAACTTCAATTCTCGAATTATTTGTTCCTCAATTCCCTTTCTATAAGAATCTTCTTTTTTAGTTAAAACTTGGTGGATAAGAGCTCTTTGATTACCTAAATAATCTTTAATTAAAGTGTAGGTCCCCCAACCGACAATTTTTCCTTCTTCTTTAGCAATTATCATTGAATTTCGGTATTTGAGGTTTAATACCCTCTTATTCAATTCTTTCTCAAATTCTTCCCATGTTGAAGCGAAGTATGATTTATTCTCAATAAAGTCTTCAAAAATGTCTTTGAGGTTTTCCTTGTCCAACCGTGGATCATATCGATCAGTAACAATCATTATCTCAATTTTATATTATAATTCTGTAAATGATTAAAGATTTTAATAATTTCCATTACGTTTAGAGTATTAGATCAAACCGAAGGATCTCATATAGAATCGTTAATCTCAAGAAATTCTTTTAATCAATGCTTTCTTCTACCCTTGTAGAACTCAAAGTCAGTCATTTTTTACGAAATTAATTAACGAGAATCTTCAAAAAAGTGGTTAAAGAAAAATAAACAAAAAAGAATTAAAAAGAAATAAGTTTACAAATTATAAAAATTATGGATATGTTTTATAAAATAAACTCTTCCAAGTATCAATAGAAGTCTTCCCTCCTAAAGGATAACATTTAAAAACGGATACTTCCTCATCTATGTTTGATAAACTTTCGAAAAATAAATAAGATGAACTGCAAATAACCCTTGCGTTTTTATTAACCAATATATCGCTAAGTTGTTTCCTTGAATTCTTATGTATTAATAATAAATAAACTGGTATATCATATATGCCCCAAAATCCATAATTGAAGTCTTTAATCTCCCCCTTAATTTTTTCATTGAGGGAGTTTTTAACAATAAAAAGAAATACTCTCCCTAACGCCTGATTTTCATCAAAGTGGCTTATATGAATTTCCGTGAAATCCCCTAATAGGTCTAAACTACCCCAGAACACCGTTGACTTAAAAGTATTATCTGATCTAAGCCCCCATTTTATATAACTCTTCCTTAGATTATACAAAGCACCTTTATATGTGTCCATTTTCTCTTCATCAACTAAAATGAGCAATTCTTCAGACATCATGACTTAAATTTTTTCATTGTATTTAAGTATATACTTATATGTGGCTTAGTGATTTTTTATGTAATCTTTTATACAAACCATTCAAGATTCTTCACGAATTTAAGATAGAGATTGTAAATAAAGTACCTCTTATCAACTCTATTATTAATTTCTTCAATGTCAAAATTCCCAGTAAATGTAATTGATGAATCACCAGTTAAAGGTATGTAGAATCTTTGGTGATTACTAGTACTAGTTTTCTCTTTAGAAAATATTTCATCTTCAGCAAGAAAATGATCTCCATTCAAAACAAAGTAAGCAGGATCATTGATATTAGAACTTACACTCTTCATAATTAAGCCAAAGCGTAAATTTCCCGGACCTTGTTGATATGTCATAGAAATTCTAGCTAATTTCTCAAGAAGTTTGTTAGGATCATTATTTATATCAACATCTACATAAACAGCAGAACTGACGCCGTGAGCTTTAAAGTATTTACTTAGTGTATCGGAACTGGTAATCTTGAAATATTGTATCCCTATTTGATCGCTATCAAGGGTTATAAAAAATCTTGCTTTGCCATTTAATTCTTTATTGTTTTTAATAGCGTCCTTAAATATTTCTACACGATTATCAATTGCCCTTTTATTTGCTATATGCTGATTTTCATAAGAGATACCTAAAAGATTTCCATAAACTGGAATGTTTGCCAATCTCGTAGCGGGAACAACTACACGAATCCCATTGATAAGTAGATCTAAATGACGTTTACTTTCTGTAACTGCTTTTTCTAAATAATAACGAATAGTAGACATGTCACCAGTGTCGGGATCTCCGAGCCCGATTCGGAGATGCAACTCAGCTCTCCTTATATCCTTTAGTCGTTCCGCCTTAGTTCCATAAGAAACTTTTTCAAGCGTAGTTTCAATACTTCGAGCTATTATATCGAATGAGTTGGAATCAAGGAACATTTGAGATTTGGTAGACACAGATGATTTCTTTATTCTGCTAACATATTGGCTATAAGACTTAAGGAAAGCTGATTGGAGATCTCTCAAAATGGAATTAGTTACTTTATAACCTTCTTCTAGAAAAGATACAGGGGAGTTTCCCAAATAATAAGCATTTTTAGAAGATCTGATTTCCCTACCTTTTACATCCTTAGTAGCAAAGTATATAACGGCATCACCGAAAAACAGAGAAAATTGGTGCTCAGAAAAGGCCCTAGCACTCATTTGATAACCTCCAACACCTCTCGTAGAGACAGTAGAAGGATAAAAGGTAAATTGATTACAATATTCTGCTAGTATAGATTTTCCATGAGCGTCCATTAATCCTATAAATATATTTCTAACTTCGTCATTATGGCTGATCCCATGAGATACAATAAACCTAAATGTGGAATGACCAATGACATCAAGAATTATTTCAAAAATTCTCATCCCTCTCTTAAGCTCCGAATACATCCCATCCGTATCAAAGTATTCACTATCAGACATCTCAAGATCAGTAATTTTATTTAACTCAGTTTGAGCCCTAGAGAGAATTTTTTTAACACCTGCGTCTTTAATTTTACTAATATCGCTATCTTTTATTCTCTTAGAAACAAAATCAATCCATTGTTTAAATGTAAAGTCTTTATTAACTGAACCATCACTGTTCTCAATAAAGAATGTGGATATATCACCTTTAGAATTTAATATTGTATTTAATATTGATTCAAACTCGACTTTTGTTCTCCCTAAGGATTCATCAGTCTGACCGTGGAATAATTGGCCTGTTAACACATCTTGTCTAAGATTTAATTTTCCTAATAATTCACCTAGCTTGCTTCTTACAGCACTCCGTGTGCTTGCTTCACCGTAAATGTTTCTATAATCGCATAAAAACAAATAAGCTTCAAAAATATTACTTCGTTTTCGTCAATATTTCCATTTTCATCTGTAGAAATCGGATCACTTTCACGAGCTTCGATTAATGTATCCATTAATGTAGAATGATTATCGAAGCCTGAAGATACGACGTCAGAAGACAATCCAAATGAAGCGAAGGTTCCTAAATTATGATTTTGTGCTAAATTCCAAAGCATTTCATGTTCAATCATGGAATCAGGAGATCCTAAAATATAATATACATCATCGATTTCAGTTGAAACAATACTCTGGATTACTACCGGTTCTTCAATTGAGTAATAATGAATAATTCCGGAAGTATTAGCTTCATGTGAAACAACACACCAAACAAAATCAAATCTGATTTTTAATTTTGAATCGGTTTTCGATAAGCTTCCAATATCGTAATTTAAATTGTAAGTTATCGTTTTTTCCGCAACATTTGGCAATACAATTAAACTTTCTTCGTTTTCATTCTCTATGTCAGGAATTCCATCACCATACTCGCTTGAATCCGAGTTTGTTAAATCATAAGATTTAAATTGCTTTTCATACGTTTCAATTAAATCAGATTTAGTTATCGTAGAATTTCCAAATACTCTCAATCCAGGAAGTATAGTGACTCTCATATCTTTCCAAATTTTTGGCTCAGAAGTTGCAAAATCGTTTTCAAAGTTTTTTATTGTTATAGAAACAACTGTATCTTTGAATTTATTATCAGGGATCACAACTTCTGTTATCATTGAATTATTGATAGTCAATGAAGATTTTGGAGACGCGTCGTATCCATCAATCAACGAATCATTGTCATGATCGCTAATCATTTCGTTTGTTCCGAGCGTCTTTTCTTTCATGTTAGAAAGTCCATCTGAATCAATATCTGTAATCTCATCGTAGGAAATAACCGGGACATCTGTTCCGTTCAAATAAAAATTGATGCACACTACACATTCTTCAACGTATTTGTACGAAATAAAATGTTGTCCTGGAGTTATTCTTCCATAATATAGCGTCGTAGGTTTTTGACTGAAGATTTTATTTTTAACGACAACATCTTTAAACGAGTGTTCATCGTCATCTACTGTAATATTTGCTATAGAGCCACTTAACACTCTTATTTTTAAAAATTGATCGTTAAAACTTATTGGAATATTTAAGAAAAAATATCCATTTTCAAGTTCTGGATCTATTATTTGTTTGTAAGAATCTCCTTTCAAAAAATATCCATAGATTGCAGGTTCAAGCAAATTATATAACGACGGTTCTAATTTAAAATTCTGTATTTCTACTGAATTACTAAATCCATCTTCATCCCAATCTCCAGACACTACTATTTTATATTCTACTGTAGAATTACCTTTTAATTTAATCGTATGTTGTCTTGGTTCCGTAAATATATCGTATTGGATATAAGATCCTTCAAACTTAAAAACTGACACAATTAAAGGATCTATTTCTTTTTCATGAGTCCAATCTTCACGTATTTCGTTTATCACAGTACCGTCATATTCAACATATAACTCATCATAAGTGAAATTGTTAAGAATTGAACAATCCCATATTATAAAAAACGAAATTAACCCAGCTGATTCAAATGTTAAATCAGTCGTAGTATCAGGATTTATTGCTACGTTTCCTGAATCGATGATAACTGGTTGAACTGTAAACCAATCGTATATATTTCTCGATATATCGTACGAATGGAACGTGACAGTATACGTCTTATTTTCGTTTCCAAAATTAATCGGTATATAATTTATTCCATATGAAATGTTGTAAACTACGCTATCTAACGTAAAATTTGCATACGCTGTGTTTTGAACTTTGCACACTATGTACGATTCGTTATGCGCGTTAAAAGGATACGATGTTTCGTCTATCGTGTCATCGTAAAAAAAGTCCGATAATCTGGGATCGAACCAAGATATTGGTTGATTTTTTTCAACGGTCCCGAAATCGGCAAACTGAAACACTTCTGGAGCAACGAAAGCGAGACTAAAGACTATCGCCAGTACTCCGTATTTCCATTTTGTTTTTTTGTCAGTTTTTTTCATTTTTATCATTTTATTTTGTTTTATTTTTTTATTTTTACTATATTTTTTAAAATGTTTTTTGGTAGATTTCAAATAAAATCGTACTGATCTAAATCTAAACGAATTAAACGAGTACTCGTGATATAATAGCTTTTTGTAAAATTTCTAGAATCGATTTGATTTCCTTTTTTATCTTGACCATCATTTTTTGTTCTTTTTAGTATTTCAGGTCTTAACACCGCAAGATCGCTCTAAACCACATCTTATGAGGGATAAGGTTGCTAACAATAGCATTACAGAGCTGAAATCCTTAGAAATTCTAATTTTAATTAATTCTAACAATACTGATTAAATAGGGTTAATTACTATTTAAATCTTGTCCATAATGCGCAACCAAATGGTTTCATGGGTAAGATTACTTGCGACAAATGATTATATGAAATCAGATGGTTGCAAGAGTAGCAAAATCGCCTAAATCGGATTAAGGATGATATCAATGATCTATGCTATAAATAGAAATGATAATTAAAAGAAAATAGAGTTTTAAAACGCAATTCATAACAAGGTGTTCTTGTTGCGATAATTTTCAATAAAATCTCTGCTTGATTCAAGTTGAATTTGGCGAATTCTCTCGCAAAAGTTCTCCAAACTAGACTCTGGAATTTTTTCTCTCCCAAATTCGCGTAAAATTGCGTCCTTGATAGGACCGTCCTGATTCAGAACCATGCTCTGGGTAAACTCCGAAATGATTAGTGATATTGTTCCAAATGATGCTCTAATTTTTCCCTCTCTTCTCAGTTTCTTAATCCACATCTGCTCGAGCTCGGAAAGGTAAGAACACGCTAAGGTGTATATAAAATCCCCTCCTTTTGTGGTAATATCGATAACTCGTTTTCCCTCTCCCCAATGACTTTCTATCAGTTGTTTGTATTCCAACTCGCTTAAACTCTTAGAGACGGCTTGGTGTTTTTTGTAATTAAAGTGATTCATAATGTCTTTAATATAAGTTGGCTTTCCTTGATCGTTGTTAATTTTTATAAATTTTAAAAACTTAATTGATAACGGGGCTAACTTAATACCAAACCCATTTTGAGACAAATTGTTTGGTACAGCCATAATTTTCTCTCACTCACTAATTATCATATTATTATTCTATTTTTTTGTAAAAATTTGTACATTTGAAAAAAAGTCATTACGTTTCTTTAAAAGATCGCATTGGTTTAAGCTAAAGATCGTCGTATCTCACCTCATCTGTTAGAAAATCTGCACTTTGATTGTGCAGATTCCTCTCAAATATTAATTTGAATCGAAAATATTGGCTAAACTGGAAAAAAATAACCAAAATAGTAGGCGAAGACGAGGAATGATGTTGTTATTCAATTGGTTAAACATATAGAATTCGGCTCTTAATAAAGAATGTATTCGTTCTAACCATTTTGATCAATTTTTATGGCCAATACCAACATCTATAGGTTTGTTTGTTTTTTTAGCTTCTAAATAAGCACTTTGAGCTTCAAAACTATATTTTCGTCGGTTTAATATTCCACAATAAGTACAATAAACTCGTCCCTTCATTATAAGAGTATCCATGGATTTAGGAGTTAGAGGAATGCGGCATTTGTTACAATATACCATATCAGTTAATTTCTCCAATTCTTGATTCCTCCAAGTATTCCTGAAAGCAATAAATATTTGCTTTAATTCTTGATTCTCTTTAATCGAATGTATTGCCTTATCTATTGCATTAAATACTCCATCCAAAAAGGAGAAATCTTCAGCAAAAGCCTTAAAAAAATCGTCTATTAATTTTGTTCCTTTTATCGCATTAATTATAGTTAAATATATATAATAGAGGGTTTCGTCTGAAATTTTATATTCAGATCCAAAATCTCTTGACATCCTTTTAACGCAAATTAAGAGAACAGGAAAGTTCTGTTGTATTAATTGCGTTTTTTCCTCTGGGCTTAAGTAATCAAACAGTCTTTCTTCAAAGATATTTAATAACAATTTTGGATAATAAAATTCGAACTGGTCGGTCAATATTTCATGGAAATTTTTAAAGATAATAAGATGATTTTGTTGGATTAACTGGCTTTTTACTTCTGGAAGCAAAAAATCTAAGATTCCTGCATTAGCGATATAAAGAAACTTGTCTGGGTAATGTTTCGATGTTTTTTGTATATAGGATAAGATAACAGGATGATTTTTTTGAATTAATAGCGTTTTTTCTTCTTTACTTAAATAGTGAAGTAATCTTTCCTCAAAGAAATATAGAAACAAGTTTGGATAATGCTTCCCTATTTTTTCTAGATCCTTTAAGATAGCAGTAAAAGAGGAATGGATTAATAGTTTTATTTCTTCTGAATTTAGATGATCTAATAAGATGTCCTTAAAACTATCTAGCATCTTTTTTGGGAAATACCTCGACTTCGACATTTTTTGGATCCACTTTAAGATGAGAGGATAATTTAATTGCATTAATTGTGTTTTTTCTTCTGGATTTAAATAATCTACTAATCTTTCCTCAAAGATATATGGAAACATGTTTGTATAATACTTCGATACTTTTTCTATATACATTAAGATGACAGGAAAATTGTGTTGGAGTAATTGTTTTTTTTCTTCTAGACTAAAATAATCTAATAGTCTCGTTGCAAAGATAGATGTTATCGCGTTTGGATATCCACTTTCGAAACGTTCTGCAACTTCTGTTTTGAAGACTCTTTTTGCATCAGGATCCCCCGCTTCAACCAATGCTTTTAATAAGGGAAATGCTAAGTTACTATGGATAAGTCGAGTATCGTAATTGTGTTCGTACCACGCTTGTAAGTTGGAACAATGTCCCCAAAATTCTTGCTCGGGAGTTATATCGTGAATTTCATCACGCAAAACTCGTACATTATGTCCTTCCACTATTTTATTCTGGTATAAATATTTTTGATACAAATCTGCAGCCTCATCTATAGAATCGATAGTATCGTATATCGGAATACTTTGTTTCGGAACGTTAATAGCTAACCGTTTACACTGGCGAAATTTCTTACCATTAATGTAAATCTGAGTTTTCCCCTCCTCTAATTTTAGAACGAGGAACTCGTTAATTTCATTCTCTATCATGTTTTCTTTTATTAACTCTTCTATAGCGATTACATCGTACTGTTCTTCCTTTGGACCCTCCATTAATTGACTTGTAAAATCAAAGGGGAGCTTTTTCTGAATGTTTTCTTCTGGTATCTGCTCAAGCACTAAATTTATAATTTTATTAAATGCAGCGTAAACACTGTATCCTGTTTTGACTGAAATCTCAAAATAAGGACAATTTAATTCTTGTGCAATTAGTTGAATCTCTTTTCGTTCTTTTAAACCATAGGTTGAGTCAATTAAATCTAATTTATTGCCAACTATAATGAAAGGAGCATTTTTTACAGCATTATCTCTAAAAATTTTAAGCCATTTTTTAATTTGTATGTACTCTTTTTTACTAGTAAGATCAAACATAATAATTGCTCCTCTAGCGCTTGTACAAAAGAAAGGTAATGAAAATCCAGTTTTTTCTACTCCCGCTAAATCCCATATTTTCATTTCTATATCGATATTATTTAGCCTTAATTTTTTGGTAAAAAAGTCTGCACCTATTGTTATTCTTGTATCCTTTGAAAACTTCCCAGATATTATTCTACTTACAAAGGTTGATTTTCCCGCTGATGTTGTTCCAATAAGAATCAACTTAAAAAGGATATGCTCCATTTTTTCTCACTAAGATTTTATTTACTAAATATATTTGCATTTGAGTTTTTATATACCTATCCTTGAAAAAAAATAATAATCTAGCACAACAAGACATAATTCTTAAACTTTATACAATCTTCATAGGGAACAACAATATTAATCCTATTAATTATACTATAGAAATTTCTGTTCAAAACATTTAAAAAAAAAAAAAATATACGCTCGTTCTTTATTGTGTACAACCTCTATTCGTAGTTTTCACAAGCTTTCGAGTTGATTCTTCTTAAATATGGGTTTTTGTAGTACTGGCAGGAAATAAAGTCGTTTTTGCAGCTTGGACATCTCAAGTGGAGCCCTCGCTTACAGTCTTTACAATATTTTGCCTCTTCGTCGCCGAATTCTACGATAATTTCTGACTTTATTGTAGGTACGGTCTGAGTCTGAGCTTTTGCGGGTTTAATCGCTTCTTCTTTTTGAGACTTCTGAGTTTTAGGAGCGATTTCTTTAGTCAGTTGTTCCTTGCTCTTGTTGCCCTGTTCAATAGCTTTGATCTCCTCGAGCACTTTTCGCTGGGAAAGTTTACGCTTACTAAATTGGTCCACCGTTTTATCTTTTAACTTTTTGTCGAGGATATATTCACCAATTTTCGTTTTAGTCTTTATTGTTCTCTCTGAAGAGCCGATCTCTCTTGCTTGAGTTTTTGCGAACCCGAGTGCAAAATTTGCATTTTGATTTTGTTTTGCTTTTTTATACTTATCGGACTTTCGATCTCCACCGCGTCTGTATTCAGTGTGAATTTTCAAATACTCCCTTTTTTTCAACGCTAATGCTTTCGCTTCTTCGGCAG
>RCNB010002168.1_pt1 | contig 12129 bp, 12 predicted proteins | sample 2041321 | NCBI WGS metagenome assembly RCNB01 (sample SAMN09708232, study PRJNA481090) | Marine sediment metagenome, whole genome shotgun sequencing project. | reverse complement strand
CGGGCCATCGATGATTTCAGCGATGTCACCCAGGTAGACCGGTGTGCCATCGATAACATTGACCACGAAAGAATTGAGCTCTTCGACGCTGCGGACGAAATCACCACTTTCGAGCACGATGGACTCATTATTGAATGCCCATTGATCCACAAATCGCAATACATTGGAGATTTGCAGGGCGTTGAAAATATCTGCAGCAGTGGTCTTGCGGGCCCCCATGCTTTCCGGATCAATCAAAATCCGGATGGTACGTGGACGTCCACCGACTATATTGACTTCGCTGGTCTGTTCAATTCCCTGCAAATAGGTTGATACATCCTCAGCGAGCCTGCGTAATTCAAAGCTGCTATACCTCTCCGGCGCATCACTCCACAACGCCAGCAACATGATCGGCACATCATCAACCTCAATCGGTCGCAACATCCAACGCGACACCACCTCCGGTACCTTGTCCTGATTGGCATAGAGCTTGTTGTAGGTATTAAGAATGGAAATCTCGCGATCTTCACCGACATAAAATGCCAGCGTAACCGCGGCTTTGCCGGCAAGAGAGGTGGAATAAACGTGTTCAACGCCCGGAATCTGTGCAAGCAGTTTTTCAACAGGCGTTGCAACCTGGCGTTCGACCTGCCTGGCGCTGAGCCCTGGAGCCTCGATCAATACATCGACCATTGGCACCACAATTTGTGGTTCCTCTTCACGCGGAGTGAATTGCAAAGCCGCGATACCGGCCACTATTGCCAGTAGAAGAATCGTCAGCGGCACACCGCCACTCAAAGTTGATTTCACCATGCGGTCAAAAGCGTTCATGATTATTCAGATACTTCCTTTTCTGTACGATTGCTGTACCGGTACTACCTGTCAACTCGCCGAACTTCCACGCCAGGATTGCTTCAGCGAAGCACCTGGAAACGGCAGCTGATTTTAACATGTAAGCTGTCATTCCCACGACCCGAAATAGTGAAAAAAGCACGGACTGGGAAATTCTTCCAATTGGGGAAGATCAAGGCTTGTTCTATGTCAGTGACACACAAGCAGCAGTCGTATAACATAAATACACTGGACATACCGGGATCAAACTTTGCATTTGTAAATATGCTTAGCAAACATCAAATATTGAGTATATTGCTGGCGCTGACGCTGGTTGGCAGTTATATGGCCTATAGTGGTCATATATCCAGTCATACAACGACAGATCCCGGGCTGTGCGCCCTGTGTCTACACCCTGGAAAACCAGACACTGCAATCAATCCAGAATTAACGGTTTTCACCGTGGTTCCGGCCAGCTTCACTTTAATCCAAATACGCACATCCCCCCTGCTCCTGCCGGTCATTTTGCATGACCACCAAAGCCGGGCACCACCCCATATTTCCTGATCTGACGTTTTAGCATGTTCGCCGGCTTTTGTTGGTGGATGATTTCAAAACACAATCACGGAGATATCCAATGCGCAATTTATCCCTTGGCATTATTTGGGCATGCCTCATGTGCACTGCCCCTGCTGCTTTGGCGCAGCCCGAATCTGAATTAGACGCCCTGCGTGCGGAACTGGCACAGATGCGTGCCGACTATGAGACACGTATCGCCCAATTGGAGGGCCGTCTGGATGAAGCAGAGCGAAAAGCTGAGGAACAACAGGCTATCGTCGCACAACAGGCGAGTCAGGCTGCACCACCAGCGGATAGCTGGCAACCTGAACCTACCAGCAGTCAAATGACGAGCCAGGGAAACAACGCTTTCAACCCGGCGTTCGGGGTAATCTTCCAGGGTCGGGCCTGGAGTAATCAAAATGACCTCGACGACTATGGGATTCCCGGCTTCCCGCTCGGTGGTGAAGCAGGTCTGGCGGCAGATGGACTATCGGTGGGTGAGATTGAGATCAATATCTCCGCCAATGTAGACGACAAGTTCACCGCTTGGCTGACGGCCCCCATCGTAATTGAGGATGGCGAAGTTGGTATTGAAGTCGAAGACGCCTGGATTGAAACCCTGGCGATGCCCGCTGGATTCTCCCTGCGCATGGGCCGATTTGCTTCCAATATCGGCTATCTGAATGGAAAGCACTCACATAACTGGGATTTTTCCGACCAACCGTTGGTATACAAGACATTTTTAGGCGGCCGGTATATCGATGATGGTCTGCAATTGCGTTGGCTTGCACCGACGGATCTGTATATTGAACTGGGGGCCGAGGTTCTCCGGGGCGATCGATATCCCGCAGGCGGCGCAGGTCAGTCCGGTTTTGGCAGTTACTCTTTTCATGCCCTCACCGGTGGTGATGTCGGCTTCAGCAACAGTTGGCAGGCCGGGCTTTCCTACCTGCAGATTGATGCTATTGAACGTGCATCCGGCGATGAAGATGAGCCACTCCTGTTCACCGGACAGTCTGACATGATGATGGCAGAATTTGTCTGGAAGTGGGCACCCAATGGCAACAACAGGCAACGTAATTTCATCTTCCAGGCCGAATACATGTGGCGTAATGAGGACGGTAGTTATGACGTGCCTGATCGCGGTGTGTTGCCATATGACACGGATCAGCAGGGTCTGTATTTACAGGCGGTTTATCAGCCATTCCCACGTTGGCGTTTCGGTGCACGCTATGACCGGCTTTCTTCAGATAACCCGGGTCTCGTGTATACAGGCACACCCTTGATGCCTGCAAATGACGACCCACGCCGGTACACAGTGATGGCCGATTGGTCCAACAGTGAATTCAGCCGTCTCCGGTTGCAATACGCGATCGACCAGGCCGGTTATGAGGACGACAGGCAATGGGGTTTGCAGTATATTTTCAGCATCGGTGCCCACGGTGCTCACTCTTTTTAAGCCACGCTCTGCATGGAGGAACATTTGATGAAAAGAATCATTATTATGAGCATGCTGTTACTCGCGCCCCTGGCGTCAAAAGCTGACCTGAATGTATTCACCTGCGAACCGGAATGGTCCGCCCTTGCCGGGGAGATTGGTGGAACCATTATCAAAACCAGTAGTGCGACCAACGCCCTGCAGGATCCACATTACATACAGGCACGACCCAGCCTGATCTCGAAGGTGCGACGTGCCGACCTGATCGTATGCAGCGGTGCACAACTGGAGATTGGCTGGTTACCCATGCTATTAAGAAAAGGCAACAACCCCGATGTCCTACCGGGTAGCCCCGGGTTTCTCGAAGCCAGCATGTATGTGAAACGGCTTGATACTGCCGCCAGCAGCGATCGTTCCCAGGGCGATGTGCACCCGCAGGGCAACCCGCATATCCAGACCAATCCACACAATATCTTGCTGGTCGCTAAAGCCATGGCAGAACGAATGGCCCAACTGGATCCTGACAATGCAAAAACCTACCAACAGAATTTGCTGAACTTCAGTCAGGACTGGAGTAACGCCGTTGTTGCCTGGGAAAAACGTGCCGCGGTTTTGCGGGGGAAACAGGTCATCGCGCATCATAAATCATGGATTTATCTCGAGAGTTGGCTGGGTTTGGAAGAAGTTGCCACACTGGAGCCTGTGCCTGGTATACCACCTACCGCCACCCACCTTGCCGATCTGCTAAATCGTTTTGGCAGTGGTGGTGCTGACCTTATCATTCGGGCACCATTTCAGAGTGCAAAACCCTCAAAATGGCTTTCAGAGCGCACCGGCATACCGGCGGTCCTGCTGCCATTGACGGTCGGCGGAACCGACCAGGCAACAGATCTGTACAAGTGGTTTGATGATATTCTTAATCGTCTACTGAACGCTGAGAGCACATGAATATCGACTTGCTCAACTGGTCCATACTTGGACCGGCCATCGTCGCGGGCTTGCTGGTGCTCAGCACCCATGTACCGCTGGGTCAGGAAGTACTCAAACGTGGCATCATTTTTATTGATCTGGCGATCGCCCAGATTGCCGGTCTGGGTGTATTGGCGGCGGGTGTCCTGGGTTGGGAAGATCATATGTGGGCAGTGCAACTATCTGCCGTCAGCACCGCCCTGTTAGCATCTGCTGGCCTGCACTGGACTGAAAAACGTTGGCCGCAATCTCAGGAAGCCTTGATCGGTATTCTGTTTGTTCTTGCGGCAACCGGCAGCATCTTGCTTCTTGCTGAGAATCCGCACGGTGCACAGCACCTGAAAGATCTGCTGGTTGGTCAGATTCTGTGGTCAACCTGGCAATCCCTGCTTTATATCGCCGGATTATACGCAGTGCTATTGACGATCTGGTTCAAATGGCATGACCAGATCGGCCACAGGGGATTCTATATCATCTTTGCATTTACGGTCACCGCATCCGTGCAACTGGTAGGCGTCTATCTGGTTTTCGCCAGCCTGATTATCCCCGCTCTCGCAACACAAAAACTGCACGGACAGCGACGCCTGATGACGGGTTACTTTTTGGGCGCATTGGCCTATGTGACAGGAATCGTGCTCTCTGCCCTGTTTGACCTGCCCACAGGTGCCGTGACCGTCTGGACCATGGCCGTCCTGGCCCTCCTCGTAGGTAGCTGGATCGGTTACAGGAACAAAGGGGCGTAGGCTGTCGTCGCACTGGTGTATTTGATGAGATAAATCATCGGTTCTACATGTTATAGTATGTGTCTGTTTTTTTTCGGGTTGCCAGTGCAGCCTTTAATTGATCTGTATAAGGAGTCATCCATGAAGCGTGTCATTTCCACCGGTCCCATGCTGATCGCAGGCCTGATGTTGTTGTTAGTTAGTAGCACCCTGGTTGCCAAAAACCTTCCGGCATCCTATGTCAAACAAGGTGTCGACCTTTCCGTCTACAACAAAGTAATGGTTAAACCATTGAACATGGACAATATTGAAGTCCTGAAACCAGCCTGGGAACAGGACAATGATGATGTTTGGTCATTTGAGCCTGAAAATGTCAAGGCCATCCAGGAGTGGTTTATGGATGCCATGCAGAAAGAGCTTGAAGTGAAAGGCGGTTACGCGATGGTCTCTCAACCTGCTTCTGACGTCATGCGGATCGAAATAGAAATGCTCAGCATCACGCCTTATGTGAAACCCGGCACACCGGCAAACGATGGCAATTTCAAGACTTCAACACTGGGTTCCGGTGATGTTGTCATATCGGCAGAATTTCGCGATTCAAAAACCCGCGAACTGCTGATCCTGGTTGAAGGCGAAAGAGCTATTGGCACTGAATATAAAAAGCTTAGCCCGCAGAATCATGTCGAGAACATCAAGGGTCTGTTTGCCAGATGGGGTATGAAGGTTCGTGAAGCATTGGATCAAGCGCACGGCAAGTAATCTGGGTAGGCAGGTATCCCTATCCCTGATGGTCGGGTGGAGCTTAAATTTGTGAATCTCTGATCAAGACTCTTTGTTTGATTGGAGAGCTTTGAGTAGATCCTTCATTGCGCTGTTCATGGCTTGCTGGAAGGCTGCGACAATTGTTCTCATGCGGTTGTCCTGAACTGGGACAGAAGCTTTGATCTGAATTGGTATCAACGCTTCAGATTCACATTGGTAACTGCCATGGTAGGCGATTTGAACACTGCGTGTTTGTCCTGATGAATTGAGATTGGCAAAAAACTCCCGTAATTCAAGTCGCAGGTCACATTTCTTATGCACCGCCCTCGCCCGCTCTGACACCACTTCAAGGCTCCCCGATGCCTCCAGGGTTCTGCTGACCAGCGATTTGGTCAGCTCAGGCAGATTATCCACCCAGCGCGCAGCTGCATAAGGTTTGAGCTCGGAGTCGTCAGACAGGGTCAGTATCTGGTCCGTATCCAAACCAGGTACAACTGCAATTGATACCGAAACCGAGGCAACTGGATCCGGGCTCACTGTCTGTGCCTCACCGGTTAAGGGCTCAAGCCACCAGGTGGTTACTGCCGGCTTGTCACTTTGAGTCAGTCCGCCGCAGGCGCCCAGACCAATCGTGATGAGCAACAGGCAAAGGACAAAGGTTTTTTCTGGAATATTCCTGACCATATTAGCGCTCCACCTCTACGGCATCTTCATTCGGTTTATAGATCAACGTTGAAGGATTCTCGCGCAGGTCATTCATCAGTTTGTTAACTTCCCGAATGGCCGCGCGTGCCTCTGTTACCAGTGCAGGGACCTGGCCAAGCCCATCTCCCATAAATGCGTTCATATCGGTATCGTTGGTTACCGTCCACGTATCCAGGCGCCCGGTCATGTCGGCCAGGTTTTGCGTTGTTTGCTCAAGATTTGCGACCGTGGATACCAAGCCCGGTTCGAGGTTCCCAATCATGGCCTTTGTCTGCTCGAGATTCAGTTGCAGTTCTTCAATGCTTTTCTTAAGCAACACGGGAAGCTCGGATATGGTCTGCTCTCTTGCTGCCAATGCACTTGTGACCGTTGCGATATCAGACAGCATATCATTTACAAATTGCCGGTTTTCTTCACCAAGGATCTGGTTGAGCTGCAGCAGTAAAGAATCGATCTTATCGACAACACCGGGGGCGCGGGCGAGTAAGGCACTGAGACCTGCATCACGAACTTCAATCACTGGATATCCGCTGTCTGTGCCCGGATGACCGCTGTCTGTGTCGGTTGGCAGGTGTTCATGGATACCCGGATCGGCGCTTAGCCTGATAACCGCTACACCGGTAATTCCCTGCAAAGCCAGACTGGCATAGGTTCCGGAATTGATGGGAGCCGATTTCAACACTTCTGCATCTACACGCACCTGCATCGGGTCGCCGGGTATGATCTCCATGGCGGTCACTGTTCCAACATCTACACCAAGATAAAAAACAGGTCCACCCAACATCAGACCACTGACATCCTTTTTAAAAAACATTGAATAGTAGGTTGTCGGTTCCGAACCCTGTCTTCCCGTTAACCACAACGTGCCGACAATAAATATAGCCAGTCCGACAGCAACGAACAAACCAACTGCAAAGTTTTTAGTATTCATTGCGGGCCTCCCTGATTACAAGACGGGCTCTTTGTGCACGTTGCACACCAAAATAACTCTTTATCCAGGGGTGATCGGATTTCAGAATTTCGTCCACTGTTCCAATTTCCACACCACCATCCACCAGTACCGCTATACGGTCACAGATACCGAACAGGCTGTCAACGTCATGGGTAATCATCATGATGGTCAGGTCGAGGTTATCGTGCAGATAAGTTATCAAGTTATCAAACTCAGTTGCGGCTATTGGGTCGAGACCTGCGGTTGGCTCATCAAGAAAAAGAATCTTGGGCTCCAGTGCCAGTGCCCTGGCCAGTGCAACCCGCTTTCTCATACCCCCTGAGAGCTCCGAAGGATACTTGTCAGCCACCGATAAGCGCAGACCCGTCATCAAAAGTTTCAGGCTGGCGAGTTCGTGTCGGGTTTCTACCGGCATATCCGAGTATAGCGCTATGGGTAATTCGACATTTTCCTGCACCGTCAGACCTGAGAGTAGTGCTCCTCCCTGGAATAGCACACCCCAACAACGGCTTGGCCCGGGTTTGTGATATTTGATCTCCTGTCCCAGCACGGTAATCGTGCCGCTTTTTGGTCTTTGCAGACCCAGGATACTACGCATCAATACCGATTTGCCGCTACCGGAACCACCCACCAGACCAAGGATCTCATCCCGTTGTACATCCAGACAAAGCCGATCGTGTATGACCTGATTGCCAAACTGATTGACCAGGTCCTTGACTGAAATAATGGTGCCCATCAAATCCCCAAATGTGTGAACAGGGTTGCGAATACAGCATCTGCAACAATAATCATGAAAATCGACTGCACCACTGCCGTGGTGGTTTTGATCCCAAGTTCTTCAGCCGATGACACCACCTGCATACCCCGCAGGGTAGCGACCAGGGCAATCAGCAAGGCAAAAATCGGGGCCTTGCTCAGGCCAACGTAAAAGTCGGTCAAATCGGTACTGAACGCCACCCGCTCGACAAACTGAAGACCGCTGATACCCATTGATCCGATAGCAACTACTGCCCCGCCGGCAATACCGGCAACATCCGCAAAAATGGTCAACATCGGCAGAGCAATCACCAATCCGAGAACACGGGGAATGATCAACATCTGGTTCGGATTCAAACCTAACACCCGCATGGCATCCACCTCTTCATTGAGTTTCATGACGCCAAGGGCCGCAGCAAATGCGCTTCCTGATCGACCTGCAACCATGATCGCAGCCAGTAAGACACCCATTTCGCGGGTAATAGAGATGCTGACCAGGTCAACGACCAATACCGACGCGCCAAACTTTTCCAATTGCCCGGCTGCCTGGTGTGCCGTGACTATCCCGATCAGGAAGGTAATCACCACCACCACGGGTATGGCTTGCACGCCCGTATGGTAAACCTGCTTGATGGTTTCCCCGACTATGATCAAAGATGGCTTGCGCACACCATCCAGCAGAGATCGCGCTATCTGGCCAAGGTCTTCTATGTGTGAGGCAGTGGCACTTCCAAGCTGCTCCACCGCCTCGCGTATGACTCTCGGGCGCTCAGGTGTATCAAGCGGGGCTTCATACTCGCGAATCGCCGCGGCATCTATAATGTGCTGCAAAAATTTGAAATGTGAGGCTTTGAATCCCGTAATTTCGGATTTAATTCCCAGTTCGGATAGTTGTTCGGTTCGGTCATAGAGCACCCAGGCACCGGCAATATCAATGTCCTCCAGGCCCGCGCATTTGAACAGGACAACCTGCCCTGCCTCGGGTAAAACACTGGCGGTCGCTTCTTCAAGCGCCAGAACCTGGTCAAAAATCCATTGACCTTTAACATTGACCACCAGCCTGCCTGACTGGCTTTCGATGTTGAGGAATGCTTCGTTCTTGGTATGCACCCCTACATTGTAGTCGTAATCGTGAGTATGCGGTTGGAACCAGAAGCGGATTTTGGTTAGAGTACGGTGGAAACACCGGTCATGGGTCAGGGACACCGCTAAGTGAGGGACTGCTACAACAGACATGTATGACGTTTTAACAATCATCGCGGTTACAGCGGGTGCTTTCATTGGCACCAACCTGGACAACCTGATTTTACTCGTGGCCCTGTACTCGCGTTTCCCACAGCGCACCAGAATGGTTGCCACTGGCTATATCAGTGGCATGTTGCTCATTGGCCTTATATCTGTGGTAGTAGGTGAAGGGGGCGATCTTATCCCATTAGATTCTCTGGGGATGCTTGGCGTGGTTCCCATCGCCCTGGGCATCATGGCTCTGTTTCAGTTGTTTCAAAATAGACAAAGCGGGGAAACCGGCAAGCTTGCAAGCGAGGTCAGTAATAAAGCTGTCTTCTTCAGTGTACTGACGACCCAACTAAGCAATGGCGCAGACTCGATTATCACATTTTCGATATTTCTTGCCGAATCCACGGATGCGACGGATTACCTGATTGCACTGACATTTCTCGGTATGACTGGCGTCTTTGGATGGCTGGCTTACTACCTGCTTAAACACCGCAAAATCAGCGATGTCGTAGACCGTTATGGCCCCTATGTAACACCCTTCATCCTGATATTGGTGGGTGTATATATCCTCAGTAATACCGCTTCTGATTTGATACCCGGTTGAGGTTGTTACTCGCTACGTAGCACGTAGTCGCGGATTTCTCCGGCAAATTGCATTCTGCGTTCCCTGGTGAAATAAGTGTTTTCCCGGATGAAAAGAGCAACAGTAATTCGGTCCCTTATATCCCGGATGATCCAGTTTCGGGCACTGGATTTCAGGCCACCACCGCCACCGTGAAATAATTCACTCAGACCGTATTCATCATAGTCTAACTCCCAACCAAAACCGTATGCGACCGGTTCACCATTATCCAGTCGTCCAGGCTGATATAGCAGCTTCGATGTTTTGGCATTAAGCAACGTACCGTCCCATAGTGCGCGATCCCATTTCCTATAATCTTCCAGGGTCATGGTCATGTTTCCAGAGCCGTTGAGCCCGGTACTGGCCTTCGTATGCGTCATGCCCAGGACATCGAAAATCCGTTCCTTCTGAAACTGGCGAAATGGCTTGCCGGCAACAACCTCAACAATTCGTGCCAACAATACATAGCCGGAATTCGTGTACTCCCATTGCACGCCTGGAACACGCCGTAATGGCACTGTCGTCAACCATTCAGCATGCGTTTTGTTGTCCAATCGCTCGAGTCCATACTTCTTTTTGTATTGTTCAATCAACGCCTTTTCCGATGCTTGACCTTTGTTTGGCAGTCCGCTGATGTGCCATATCAGGTCCTGGACGAGCAACTCCCTGCGGTCTTTCTCAATTTGAATATCCGGCAGGTGTTTCGATACCTTGTCGGTCATGCCTATCTCCCCCTCTTCGATCAGAAAAGCGGCACACATCGCGGTAAATTATTTGACCACGGAAGCAAGACCCATTGGTGTTTGTGGAGTGACGGGCTCTTTCCCAAAAACCAGTCCATAGCCCTTGCTGTGAATTACCGTATCGTCCTTGACGACCAGCAGCGCCAGCCCACCGGTTGTCCCATCGGGGAAGTGCTCGCGGACGACCGCAGTGACACCCGTCAGTTCGATATCATCACTATGTGCTGTTAACGGTGATGCAAGTCCAAGCGCAATGCACAACACCATACCCATTCTCATAAAATAGCAATTCATTATCGAACTCCTTTAATAGCAATAGAATTGGACCCCATTTGGTTATTGTTTGGGCTTAAATGTATCCGGCCCCTTATTCAGGAGGATCCATCAAGTCTGACAGATAGAGTTCGGCGACCTGGCTGCCGAGCTCGGCTGGGACGATCTCCCCCATGTTGCAGAGCACCCAGGTGGAAAACCGGACATCCGGGTAGCGTACGTAGTACGCCTTGAATCCCATGTACGAGCCGGTGTGATAGAGGATCTTCAAACCGCGATGTTGTCCTTCCCTGATTGCCAGAGCGTAATCCAAGACCTCACCATCGTTCAACACGCCCTTTGTGTGCATTACCTCCAAAAATTCCGGACCACTCAGTTTATTGTTGAGGAAGTTCCTATCCCAAAGCAAGAGATCGTTCACCGTAGTGTAGAGGCCACCAGGACCAGGCAGGGCGAAGTTCCCTTTGTAACTCTGGTAGTACGTCTCGTCTCCTCCCTTACGAGGCATGTAGCTCATTGCACGGCGTTTAACGATCTGGACGGGATCGTCGTGAAAATGGGTGTCGTGCATCCCCAAGGGTTCGAAGATGTTTTCTTGAGCGTACTCGGCCAGAGTTTTCCCGCTAGCCCGTTCCACGATCATTGCCAGAGCAAAATAACCGCCATTAGAATACTGGTATCGTTCGCCGGGCGGGAAATCGAGCTCCTGTCGAGAGAGCAGGGTTAGGGCTTCATCGCGACTGAATCGGTTGCATGTGGTGAGGCCGTTCTCCTCCATAATTTTCCACATGTTCCGAATGCCGCTCGTGTGATGCAAGACATGCCGTATCGTGACCGGTGGATCGTAGTCAGGCATTTCAGGTAGGTACTGACGAATGTTGTCGTCAAGCGAGAGCAAACCATTTTGAGCGAGCAGCGCAATCGTCGCGGCAGTGAACTGCTTTGAAACCGAGCCCACGTAAAAGACTGTCGCCGGCGTTATTGGTATGTCCCAGTCAAGGTTCGCATACCCGTAGCCCTTCCTGTAAAGAAACTCGCCGTTTTGAGCGACACCGAGAGCACAGCCAACGGAGCCCGGCGCATCATATGATGCAAAAACCGCGTCAACCTCCTGAAGCGAAGGACTCTGCATACTATCTGCGCAGGCGGAAAGGGCCAATCCGAGGAGGACAACCGCAATGGCAGATCGGCGTCGGGATCTGTGAAAATATTCGCGGTCACAATGGTAATGGTGCATTAGCTAACTCCGGTTGCGATTACAAGTAATATCGGGCGGGAACGCAATTGCTACTCAATACGCCGCACGTAGTCGCGGATTTCTTCAGCAAATTGTATTCTGCGTTCCCTGTTGAAATAAGTGTTCTCCCGGATGAAAAGAGCAACAGTAATTCGGTCCCTTATATCTCGAATTATCCAATTTCGGGCCTTGGATTTCAGGCCACCACCGCCACCGTGAGTTACTTCTCTCAGACCGTATTCGTCATACTCTAGCTCCCAGCCAAAACCGTATCTAACCAGCTCACCATTGTCCAGTCGTCCGGGCTGATATAGCAGCTTCGATGTTTTGGTATTAAGCAACG
>RCNB010002167.1_pt1 | contig 12130 bp, 9 predicted proteins | sample 2041321 | NCBI WGS metagenome assembly RCNB01 (sample SAMN09708232, study PRJNA481090) | Marine sediment metagenome, whole genome shotgun sequencing project. | reverse complement strand
TCATGATCTGAATACAAGAATTTTTTTATTAATGGAAATATGTTTTCAACCGAAACATTAATCGTTCCTTTTGCCATAATATAGTATGTTTTAATTTTTTGATTTATAAACTTACTACTAGCAGTCAAAAAAAGTACCAAAACATACTAAGTGACAAGATGACAGAAAAAAACCGCCTTTCGGCGGTTCTTTATTTAGTTCGTTCCCTCATCAGAGTCTTTCTTCTTGTTTTTGACATATTTATCTAGCCATTGATCTTGTTCCCATAATAAATGAAGAATACTTTCTTTTGCCCGATAGCCATGACTTTCTTTTGGCAGCATAACTAAACGAACTTTAGCGCCTAAGCCTTTTAAAGCGTTAAAATAACGTTCACTTTGCATTGGATATGTACCCGAATTATTATCTGCCTTTCCATGTATTAATAATAATGGAGTTTTCATTTTCTCGGCATGCATAAATGGCGACATGCCATAATATATTTCTGGTGCCTCCCAATAGTTGCGCTCTTCACTTTGAAAACCAAATGGTGTTAAGGTTCGATTGTAAGCCCCACTTCTGGCGATACCAGCCGCAAATAAATCTGAATGTGATAATAGGTTTGCCACCATAAAAGCACCATAACTATGTCCTCCAACCGCAACTCTATCTCTATCAATATACCCCATCTTGTCAACGGCATCAATGGCAGCTTTTGCATTATCTACCAATTGCTTTCTAAACGTATCATTTGGTTGCTCGTCTCCTTCACCTATGATTGGAAAGGCCGCATTAGCCAAAACAACATAACCTTTTGTGACCCAATATATTGGCGACCCCCAAGAAGGGCGTGTAAATTTATTGGGGCTTTGCGTACTTTGAGCAGCGCTCGCCTTATCTTTATACTCACGAGGATATGCCCATAGAATCATAGGCATTTTTTCTTTTTTCGTTTTGTCATAACCAACTGGTAAATACAAGGTGCCTGAAAGATCTAAACCATCCGCTCTTTTGTAATTAACAACTTCTTTATGGACATTTTGCAAGCTCTCAAATGGATTTTTAAACGAGGTTATCTGCTTTAACTTACCAGACTTAGTACTTCTAAAATAGTAATTTGGATACTCATTTTTGGATTCAAGCCTTACCATTAACTGCTTCTTTTTCGGATCAAAATCTAACAGATTTTCTAACTTTGACGTTAGCTTTGATTGGTATAATCGGCTCTTTTTTACCGTTTTTAAATTCATTTTATCCACAAATGGAAACTGTCCTTCTTTCGAATAACCAGCACCCATTGTAAAAATGTTATCACCATCCATAGCCAATACGTTTGAACCATATTCATTTCTTTTCGTAACAGGATTACCCGGATTACTATATACGTCTTGATAATTTCGATCATATATAATCTTTACCTCTTGAGATGCATCGGATGGATTAAAAACATATGTTTTTGTATTTCTCGTATTCCACCAGCGATCATAGGCAATTGCAATATTATCATTCCCCCATTGAATACCAGCAAACCTATTTTTTGTTTTTAACAAACTTTTCGGTGTTCCGTTAAAAGGAGCATCTAATGTAAATACCTCATCGCGATACTCCACTTTATTTTTTGGATCACCACCATCTAAAACCTCAGCAAAAACTAAAGTAGCCGGTTTGTCAGCCCGCCATGACATATTTCTTCTGCCCTTTCTTGCCGCCATAAAACCTTTAGGTAAATCTTCAATTAATGGAACTTCTAAAACCGTCTCAACTTTTTGCCCATCTTTCGAATAAATTGTAGTCTCTGAAGGAAACCTTCTGTAGGGTACTAAATAAGAAAAAGGTCTTTTAATAGTTGTCATCATTACATATGCTCCATCTGGAGAAAAACTAATAGATCCATACATATCACTATCCATCCATTTCTCAGCTTTACCATTGGTATCTAATTTATAAATTTCTGAATGCGCCAACTGTTCAAAATTATACTCATCGTTTTGATTCTTCAACAAATCTTGGTATGTTCTGTTCTGGGCTTTTTTACCCTCGTTGATAGATATGGTCGGTCCGGTAGGTACAGCCACGTTTGTATTGATCAATTCTTTTCTATCAGCGGCTATCATTTTAACCAACATTGAACTACTATCTTCAAACCAATTGATCACATCGCGCATATTTGCATTTACCTTAGCTTCGGTTAACTTCGTAACTTTTGCTTCAGCAATATTCAATAACCAAATTTCAACGCCCTCGGAAGTCGTATTAGTCAAGGCAATTTTTTGTTGATCTGGCGACCATGAAAAATTTGCTAAACGTGGATTTTCGGGTAAACCCACGACCTGTTTGGCTTCTTTATCTTGTAAATTTTTAACTTTTACGTTGTTATAATAATTTGTTCTACTACCAATATTTGTCTTCGGATTTATACGCAATCCTCCTAACCGAAGCTCGTCTTCTGACAGCTCTTGAATGGTTTTATAGGAATTTCTATATAGCAGAATCATCATTTTGTAATCTTCATCCATCAATACAGATGGTGCCAAAGGAGCATTCACCAACTCAAGTATTTCTTCAGACGGTTCTTGATAGGTCAAATTTTCTTGTGCTGCACCTACTAGTACAAAGCCTAGGAATGCCAAAAGAGAGCATAGTTTTTTCATTTTTTTAAGTTTTTAGTTGAAAGAACCTGAAAGTTAATAATATTTTAATACTTGATTCATGTTTTATGAAAATATTACATCTAAACCATAATTGAATTTATTATTCTATGCATAATAAAATTATTTATATTTGAACAAGAAAAATATGACCCAATTAACTTATTATGTATAACTCAAAAATTACAGGCCTTGGTTATTATGTGCCTGAAAATATTGTAACGAATAATGACCTCACCCAATGGATGGATACCAATGATGAGTGGATTCAAGAAAGAACGGGTATTAAAGAACGTCGTTGGATAGATCCAAAAACGGGTGACAATACCTCAAGTATGGGAGCGAAAGCAGCCAAAATTGCCATAGAACGGGCAGGGTTGACTAAAGATGATATTGACTTTATTGTATTTGCCACATTAAGCCCTGACATGTATTTTCCTGGCGGAGGCGTACGAGTACAAGATATGCTAGACATGCCGACTATTGGTGCTCTCGATGTTAGAAATCAATGTTCTGGTTTTATTTATTCATTATCTGTTGCTGATCAATTTATAAAAACTGGTATGTATAAGAACGTACTTGTAATTGGTAGCGAAAATCATTCTGGTGGCTTAGAGCGTTCAACTAGAGGTCGCCACGTTACGGTTATCTTTGGTGATGGCGCAGGTGCCGCGGTATTGAGTAGAAGTGATGAAAAAGGAAAAGGTATTTTATCTTCACATTTACATTCTGAAGGTAAGCATGCAAAAGAACTAGCACTTGAAGGTCCAGCAACCGGGCGATGGGTACCAGAAATATTAGCTGCAAACGACCCTGATGATGTTTCGTATTATCCATATATGAACGGTCAGTTTGTATTTAAACATGCTGTAGTTCGTTTTTCAGAGGCCATTATTGAAGGGCTGCAAGCCAACCAATTACAGGCAAGCGATATTAATATGCTGATACCGCATCAAGCGAATCTGCGTATCTCTCAATTTGTACAAAGGAAATTTGGTTTGAGCGATGACCAAGTACATAACAATATTATGAAATATGGCAACACAACTGCCGCCTCTGTAATTATTGCTTTAACAGAAGCTTGGGAACTAGGGAAGATAAAAGACAATGACTTAATTGTCTTAGCTGCTTTTGGCAGTGGGTTTACCTGGGGGAGTGTGATTATCCGATGGTAAAAATCATAAAAAAAAGCGCTCTAATGAGCGCTTTTTTTTAATAGTCTAGTTTCGAAATATAACTTAATTTTTCTTTCCAGATCACTAAGTCATTCGCATAATTATTTATATTATCTCTTACATTTTTAAGTAAAGGATTGTCGTCAGTAGTACTGGAGAAAAAGCCAATATTATTTTCTAATTGCTGAATCTCTCTATTGATCTCATCAATTTTCTTTCTCACAAATAATTGCTCATCATCTATTTTTCTATAATTCTTTTGAGCAATATAATTATTTAGTAAATTTTTAAAGCGCAGCATAGCGATTTCACTTGTACTTAAATCTAGTTTATTATAGAGCCTATCCACAAACTTATTAAATTTTGACTCTATATGGCGCATATTATGAGGAACTTCACCTAAGGCTTTCCAATCATCTACATACGAAGTAATCACATCTAAAGATAAAGCCTCATTATTATCTGCTTGACTTTTTAATCCATCGAGCATCTCTTTCTTCTTAGTGAATACCTCAATTTGGTCTTTATTCGCTTCATCTTGTATACCGTGTAATTTATCAAAATAATGATTACAAGCATCTTTAAAGCTCTTCCAGATCGAATCAGAATATTTTCTTGGCACGTGCCCAATTGATTTCCATTCTGACTGTATTTGTTTCATAACCGGTGTAGAAGCATCCCAATCTGTACTTTCTTTCAGCAATTCTGCTTTTTCAACTAAAGCTCTTTTTTTATCTAAATTGACTTGCTGATCTTTTTTTACATTTTTATAAAAAGCGTTTTTATGCCTGTTAAAATCAGCCGTAGCTTTTTTGAAAGCATCCCAAATTTCTTCATTCTTTGCTCTAGGTACTTTACCTATTTTAAAGAATTTTTGGCGTAATGCCTCCAATTCCTTTATTCTTTGTTGCCAAACACCATGCGAATTTATTTCTTCCTGTCCTACCAGCTTAAGAATATCAGCGATTACAGCCTCTTTTAGATCTACATTACCTTCATATTTCGACTCTAAAGTCTTTTGAAAATCATGGCGCTTGTTGTGAATTATTTTAGTGGCAGTACTAAACTTGCCCCATACATCTTCTCTAAACTCTTTTGCTACAGGACCAATATCTTCTTTCCATAGACGATGTAAAATTTGTAATTCCTTAAAGGCTTTATTGACATCTGTTTCGATTGTTAAAGCCTCGGCCCTTTCAACTAACTTTAATTTTTCATCTAAATTATGTTTAAAGTCTAAATCTCTAAAATCGTTATTTAGATGCAATAAATCATAAAAACGTTCTACGTGATGATGATATGTACGCCATACATCATTGTAATTGGTATGAGGAATTTTACCTGCCGATTGCCATTTACCCTGTAACTCTCTAAACTGCTTGTACATATTTGAGGGCTCAGCAGTATCAATTAAGGTTTTAATTTCTTCAATAATTTCAAGTCGCTTATTTAGGTTTTCTTGCTGCTCTTCTTTTTGTTGCTTATAGAATTTTTCACGTTTTACTTTATATTCGAACAATAAATCGTTGTATTGAGATTTTATAGGGTAATGAAATTGAAAATCAATTTCATTACCGCCATCCGCTAAAAAAGCTTTCTTTTTTTCTCTTAATAACTCTCCAAACTTAGCATTGAAATTTGTTTTGATTTGCTCAACGTCATTTTTAATAAAATGAACCGATTCATTTTTTAATAATTTTTGAAGTGAGCTAACTAATGCTTCTAAGTCAAAAGCCGTATAATCAATAACCTCTTCTCTCTTTATAGATTGCTTCTGTTCAACTTTCGCTTCGATTACAGAACCTGTATCTGGCGTATGTATTGGCACTTCTTCTGTATTGACTGATACCTCCTCAGTACTTAACGGAACATCTTCACTCTTGGCAAGTTGTTCTTGTTCCACTGTACTCTCTTTCACAACTACATCTATTGATTCAACCACATCTTTCGATTCAACCACATCTTTCGATTCAACCACATCTTTCGATTCAACCACGTCTTTTGATTCAACCACGTCTTTTGATTCAACCACATCTTTCGACTCTACCAAATCTTTCGATTCAACCACATCTTCTGATTCAACCACGTCTTTCGATTCAACCACATCATTTGATTCAATCACATCATTTGATTCAATCACTTCTTTACTATCAATTTCTTTTTTTGGTAAGTTTTCGGTAGCTTTAGTTGTTTCTCCTTTATCAACAGGTGTATTCTCAATATTCTCGTCTAACATGTAATGTATGTTTAAGGTTCCTCTTTTAATCAGTAAAAGTTTCTAAAGATACTAATAGCTCTTGCAGAAAACAAAATAACTTATGTTTGTAGGATGCAATTTATTGAGATTCGTTGCTTTTTTTTAGCATTTTTTTAAACGTTCCAAATCTCCCAAGATTTCTCGGCTTGTAGTTCTAACATTTTGAGTCCGTTACAGATTTTCGTATTTTTATGTTGCCCTTTTTTAAGAAATAACGTTGTGGACGGATTATATATTAAATCGTACAATACATGTTTATCAGTAAGGTATTGATATGGAATATCAGGGCATTCATCTATCCTAGGGTGCGTGCCAATGGGTGTGCAATTGACAATGATGGTATGCGAGGTCATTATTGCTGCTGATAAGTCTTTATAAGCAATAGCCTTATCTCCTTCAGGCGTTCTAGAGACAAACATTACTTCTATACCTAACTTTTTTAGAACAAAATTTACAGCCTTCGAAGCGCCTCCTGTACCTAAAATCAGTGCTTTTTGATGGGTTTTTTCTAAAAACGGCCTTATCGATTTTTCAAATCCATATACATCTGTATTATAGCCTTTTATCCTTTTATTTTTTAAAAATTTAATCGTATTAACTGCACCAATTTCTTTAGCTTCTGCATCCATTTCATCCAAAAACGGGATTACTGCTTGCTTATATGGTATGGTCACATTTAAACCTTTTAGATTTTCTGCCTTAGCAATCATCGCTGAAAACCCGTCGATCGATGAAATATCAAAGTTTTGATACGCATGATCATTTAGTTTTAATGCTTTAAACTTTTTAATAAAGTGTTGTTGTGAAAAAGAGTAAGATATATCTTTACCCACTAAACCAAACCTATATTTTATTTTTTGATCTTTTTCCATAATAATCTATCAATAAAACAATTCCTATTCCAATGAAAATAAAAAAGAAGGCAATCCATGTTTCAGAATCAGCCATATTTGGCATAAAACGCTTATAATTTTCTATAACTTTATTTCCTTTTGAATCAATTAGAAATTCCCCCAACTCATTCAGCTTATGCACTTCTTTTTTCCAGGGCCAAACAATCCCCAAAGAGCCCGATATAAAACCAATAATAAGTGCGGTAACAATTTGGTGATAATGTTTTAAAACGAAAGCTATGATATGAGAGGTAACGACTAAACCAAATGCCGAGCCTATGCTGAATGAAGTAATAATTTTTAAATATCGTATTCTAACTGGGTCGTTTATGAAATCAAAGTTACCAGATAAAACATCAGCAATTGTTCTATATAACATGTTGACTGAATCGACAAGTAATAGCACATAATTACCCAATAAAATCAGTATAAATGAACCTGACAAGCCTGGCAATGTCATCCCAGAAACTCCAATGATACCGCAAAAAAATACGAACCAAAGATTGTCATTCTCTTTTGCTGGATTCATAAAACTAATTGCGATTCCGCAAGCGATTCCGATACCAATCGATATCAAATTTTGAGTTCGCCAATCTTTAAAGCCTTTAGAAATATAATATATAGAACCAACAATCATCCCAAAAAAAGAACTCCATACGTACAATTCATAATTTCGAATTAGAAAATCGAGCACTTGTGAAACACTGAAATAACTAAACATACTGCCTGCAAAAAGCAGTACAATAAAAGGACCGTTTACATATCTAAAAAAGCTCTTAAAGCGACCACTAATCAATAATTTAAAAGCTTTAATATTTATTTTTTGGAGCGAATAAATGAGTTGCTCGTAAAAACCAGCTACGAAAGCTACTGTACCCCCAGAAACACCGGGTACCTTATTCGCAGCGCCCATCGCTAAGCCTTTTAGAAAAAGATACGTTTTATCGGAAAGTGTCTCTAGTTTATACATTTATGACTATGCTTTATTACCAGCAGTTTTTTCTAAAATCAAAATGACCATAAAGCCCACGGCCGCAAAAAATATAGCCATCAATAACTCATTATCTCCTTCAAACGCAAATGGCGAAATACTTTGTTCTTCTAATATTTTCAGCTTTCCGTTTATCATTTCAGATTGCAACACGTTTTTCCACGGCCATATTTTATTCAATGAACCAGCTACAAAACCTGTCAATACAGCTAGTGTTAAATTTCTATATGAATCGAATAACCACTTTAAGAGACGCGAAAAAGTAAGTAAGCCTACAATCGCACCAAAAATTAAAATTAAAATTGTTTTGATGTCTTTATCATCCAAGGCATCTAAAGCCGGCTTATATGCGCCGAGTAACAACAAGATAAATCCACCCGAAATTCCAGGTAAAATCATCGCACAAATTGCCAATGCACCAGCCAAAAACATAAATAATACAGACGATGACTCATTTACTAATGGTGGCAGTGTAGTGATATAAAAGGCTGTAGCAGCACCAAAAATTAACATAAAAATTATGCGGAGGCTCCATTTTTCAATTTGTCTTGCAATGAAGATAATACTTGCCAGCACAAGACCGAAAAAGAAAGACCAAATTAAAATTGGTTTATTTTCTAACAACCATCTTACCAACTTCGATAGTGTTAGTATACTAATGCCAATTCCTAAGACTAACGAAAGTAAAAAACCTCCATTAATTGACTGCCAAGCTGCATTAAAACCTTCCTTTTTGAGTATCGTTAGTGTTTTGAAATTGACCTTGTTAATCGTTGAAATTAACTCTTCATAAATACCTGAAATGAATGCTATTGTACCACCAGAAACACCGGGTACAACATCTGCAGCACCCATAGCGATGCCTTTTATTGAAATTACAAAATAATCAAGTAATGTTCGTTTCATAGGTTAAAATTAGCATGTCAAATATAACTATCCATATTGTTTCGACAGTAATGAATCTAATTTTAATTTAAAACGCGAAATAAATCTCAGAGTACTTATTCTTTATTTTTCTTTAATAATTCAACAATAGCTGTTTTATCAAAAATTGTAGGGTATAACTCTTTTATGACTTGATGATATTCATAATCAAGTTTTAATGCATTCTTAAAATAACGTATGCCAGAAGTATCGTTTTGGAGTAAGAAATTCATTCCGCTTAAGCGATATTCTATTTCAGCAAAGTCTTTATACATTTTTTTAGCCTTATTGAGTACTTTGAGGGCATCTTTAAACTCACCTATAAAATGTAGAACATCTACTAGTGCCAAAAAAATATCTAATCTATAATCTTCTAGATCTATACATTTTTGAAAGGCCGTTGCTGCTTCTTCGAAAAGGTTTAATTTTAAATTTATTTGGGCGAAACAAGACCAATACATTACATTTTCATCATCGATATGCAGTGCTTTATTGATAAAATACAAAGCCTTTTGATAGTTTTTTTGTTCGATGTATAGATTCGTCAATGCCAACCAACCCTTATCCAACAAGGGGTCTTCTTTTACAGTTAGGTTATAATATTTTAGCGCTAATTTTGTATTATTCAATTTTTCATAGCAGCTACCCATTCGTAAATATGTAAATGGGGTGCCATCTTCTAATGCAGTTGTTAAATCATAATTGGCAATTGCCTCTTCATAGTGCTCTAGCGCCTCTAGCGTTTTAGCTTTCTCCAGGTATGCCCCAATAAAATGCTCATCAATTAAAATCGAATAGTCAAATGCATTTAAGGCCTCTTTATATTGCTCTGTTATATAAAATTGACGTCCTAATTGATGCCATGCAATTTCACAATAAGGGTCTTTGTTAATATAGGCCTGTAAATATGCAATTGCTTCAATATGTTGATGCTGCATATCATAGCAGTAAATGACATTATATAGCGAAGAATAATCATCATACTCAACTTCTAAACATTTCGCAAAATTTAATCGCGCAGTTTCATAATCGTCTAGAAAAAGATATTCCATACCAATCATAGCGAATATATCAACTTCATCTTCTGTATATAATAATGCTTTATTTAAGGCGTTGATTGCCTCTTGGTGCATGTCCTTTTTTGACAATAAAGATGCTTTTTGTAGGTATAATTGATCATTAGAAGGTTCTATTTGCTCTAATTCTTCTAATAATTTTTCTGCAACCTCTAATTTATCTTCAAAAATAAGTAGTTCAACAGAGAGTAGCTTTAAGGTAATTGATGTTGGATGCTGTCGTAACCCTAATTCGATGGCTTTTTTTGCCAATGAAATTTTACCAACATCCATATAATGCGATATGATTTCCTCGAATTCTGTCGAATCGAAAAAATAAACAGTGTTGGTCTTGAGCATTGACTCGAACTTCAACAAGGGTAAATCGCCATTATTATCAGGTAATTGATACATATAAAAAGCTTTCTGTAACTTATAATAAAAGTAACCGCATTCTGTTTTTTAATAACTCGTTGCGCGAAATCTTTTTAACAATTTAATTAACAAGCTCATAAATAGGGTTTTTCAAAAAATAATGTAACTTTGCATTCCAAACAAAGTTTGGATAGAACATGGCTCAAAAGACATTACTAAATTCGAAAGATATTCATATCATTCTACATCGATTAGCCTGTCAATTACTCGAAAACCACATAGATTTTTCTAATACAGTATTAGTAGGTTTACAACCACGTGGTACATTTCTAGCCAACAGAATTTCTCAAGTTTTAAAAGAAGAATACAATATAAAAAACCTACAATTAGGGCAATTAGACATTACTTTTTTTAGAGATGACTTTAGAAGACGTAATGCACCATTAGAAGCTAGTTCTACCAATATTAATTTTACTATCGAAGACAAAAAAGTAGTGCTTATCGACGACGTGCTTTTTTCTGGTAGAAGTATTCGATCTGCACTCACGGCAATACAATCCTTTGGTAGACCAGATTCTATTGAACTACTCGTTTTAATTGACAGACGTTTTAGCAGACATTTGCCAATTCAACCTAATTATAAAGGAAGACAGGTGGATGTAATTAATTCTGAAAAAGTCAAAGTAATTTGGAAAGAGAATGACAAAAAGGATGCAGTTTATATTATAAATAATAACTAAATGAAGCATTTAAGCGTACCGCATTTACTAGGTATTAAATATCTTAATCAAAAAGATATTGACTTAATATTTGAAACTGCCAATCATTTTAAGGAGGTCATAAATAGACCTATTAAAAAAGTACCCTCACTGCGAGATATTACTATTGCCAATCTATTTTTTGAAAATAGTACCCGTACAAAACTATCTTTTGAGCTTGCCGAAAAACGATTATCGGCTGATGTGATCAATTTTTCAGCGGGACAATCATCTGTAAAAAAAGGAGAAACCCTCATAGATACGGTCAATAATATATTATCAATGAAAGTTGATATTGTGGTCATGAGACACCCAAATGTTGGAGCTGGTGTTTTTTTATCTAAACATATCGATGCTAAAATTATTAATGCGGGTGACGGAGCACATGAACACCCAACACAAGCTTTGTTAGACACCTACTCTATCAAAGAAAATTTAGGAACTGTTAAAGGCAAAAAAGTTGTTATTATTGGTGACATTTTACATTCAAGAGTAGCACTTTCAAATATTTATGCACTCAAATTGCAAGGAGCTGAAGTCAAAGTTTGTGGACCTACCACATTAATTCCGAAGTATATAACTACTTTAGGTGTGACAGTTGAAACTAATTTAAAAAAAGCACTACAATGGTGTGATGTGGCCAATGTTTTACGTGTACAACATGAGCGTATGGACATTAAATACTTTCCTTCGATTAGAGAATACACACAATTATTTGGTATCAATGGAGCTTTATTAGATAGTCTTGGCAAGGAAATTGTAATCATGCATCCAGGGCCTATCAACCGAGGTGTTGAGATTACCAGTGATGTAGCCGACTCTAAACAATCTATTATCTTAAATCAAGTAGAGAATGGTGTTGCCATTAGAATGGCCATTATTTATTTACTAGCGCAACAGATAAAACCTAGTTAATTAATAGTAGCACAAAATACGATGATAATTGAAGAATTAAAGGATATCACGCTTTTGAAATGTACAGAAAATTCGGTTTCTGAATTTTTTATTGTATTTAAAGAAAAATATAGTAATTTTGAGTGCGCTAATCTTATAATAGACTTTTCTGATTTAAAAG
>RCNB010002166.1_pt1 | contig 12134 bp, 9 predicted proteins | sample 2041321 | NCBI WGS metagenome assembly RCNB01 (sample SAMN09708232, study PRJNA481090) | Marine sediment metagenome, whole genome shotgun sequencing project. | reverse complement strand
TCGAAGCCTATAAGGCACAAGGCATTAATGATTTAACTATCGTTGGACCTCGGTTGATTTTTAGGACAAAAAGCCAAGAATATATTAAAAAAGAACTTGAAAAAAATGGAATTAAAATAATCCTCGGAAAATACGCTAAAAACCTAGAAATTGTTTCAGACAAACGAATAAGGGTTAATTTTGAGGAGGGTGAGTCATTAGAAGCAGATTTTATACAGATTTCTATAGGAGTAGTTCCGAATACGGATATATTTAAAAGTACAAAACTGAAAATGATGAATGGTGCAATAGTTGTAGATGAGTATATGAGAACTAACATTGAAAATGTTTTTGCAGCAGGTGATTGCACAACAGTGTACCATCAAATTTTAAAAAGAAATACATATCTTCCTCTTGCCCCGGCTGCAAATAAACAAGGAAGAATTGCTGGAAATGTAATTGCAGGTAATAAAGTTGATCCATTTCCGGGGATAGTAGGAACTTCTGTTTGGAAAGTATTTGATTTATATTGTGGAAAAACCGGGATTACAGAAGCAGAAGCTAAAGAATTGGGATATGAAACGGATTCAGTTTTAATTGAAAGCAATGAAATCGCTCATTATTATCCAAATAGAGGAAATCAGTTCAAACTCAAAATGACTACATATTTATTATTTGATGTGAAAACTCATCATCTGTTAGGAGCAGAGATTACGGCGCCTTCTCCGTTAGGTGGAAAGAAGATTGACGTTCTTGCAACCGCATTAGCAGCGAAAATGAAAATAGAAGATATTCAAAAGCTTGATCTTTCTTATGCGCCTCCCTTTGCTCCAGTTTGGGATCCTATTCTTATAGCTGCGAATGTGGCTAGAAAAAAATGCCGTTAAAGATTATAAAAAAAAAATTTAATAAAATAATGGTGAAAAAGAGTGAATATTTTTAAATTAACAATTTTTCAACGAGAAAGTGAAACATTAAAAGAAAATAATAGAAAAAGAGTTCAAACAATTCAAATACCTGATAGTATTCACCTATCTGAAATTGATTTTCAACTACCCATTGCTTATGATGGTCCTAAAGGAGAAGATGGGTTACGGAAGTTTTATACTCCCGAACATTTTTATATCGCCGCTGTATCTGGTTGCTTTTTTACAACTTTTTCTGTAGTCTCAAGTAACTCAAAATTAAAATATAAAACACTTAGTATTAGCGCAGAAGGTTACATTGATACCTCAACAGGTATTAAAATGATGGAAAAAATAGACAATAAAATCACTTTGATAATCCCTTCTACCGAGAATAAAAAGAAAGCTTTGAAAGTTTTAGAGCTAACAGAAAAAGCATGTCCTCTCGCTAATTCCGTGAAAACAAAGATAGAAAATACGTATAATATTTTCGTTGAATAAACAATTAATTTCTTTTTTTTTTAATGAATCATCAAATTGATTAGATTTTACTCGTAATCAAATCTTTTACCTTATAAATTAAATAAAAAAGATTTAAGAGCAAAATGATAATTTCAAATTATATCCAATTAAAAGGATTGAAATTAAAATTTTAATGCAAAAAGATCAATATAGAAGTGAATTAGATGTCTGAAGGAATGAAAACTAAAGTAGGATTATCATTAGAGGAAGAAATGATATTTTCGTGCGAACTTGGGAACATGAAAGTAAAAGATTGCTACATTGACGATAGTCATACTGAAGAAGTTGATATGCTTGGCCCTAATCCTACTAGGATGTTAGGTTTAGCGTTGTTAGGATGTCTGAGCGCCAGTTTCATCTTTTGTTTGAAGAAAAAAAACCTAACTTTAGATGATTTAAAGGCAGAAGCAGAATTAACGATTGCTCGTAATAATAAGGGATTTTGGAGGGTAATGAAAATAGATGTTGACCTCAATATTAGAATCAGTGATCCAAATACGCGTAAGAGAGCAGATCAATGTAAAAAGATGTTCGAGCAATACTGTATAGTCACTCAAGCCGTAAGAGAAGGAATCGATGTTGAAGTAAACCTTAATTATTAGTTTTTTTATAATTCTCTTTATTAGTTTAAACTAACTAGATTAATCTTTAATACCTTCATCTGTTATTGAAAATATTGCTTCTGCTTCGGGTAAATGAGGTGCGTCAATCATTTTTGCTACCCTCTGTTCTCCCTTTCCTTTTCTTAGATATATCCTAACCGTAGCGCCATGAGCGATAATATGCCCACCCGTAGCCACTGTTGGATTGCCATAGAATACGTCAGGTTTCGATGAAACTTGGTTAGTGAAAATTACAGCTAGCTCATCAAACACTTCTGTTAGTCGTAATAAATCGTGAATATGAACGTTAATGGTTTGTTGTCTATTTGCTAGAGTGCCCCTTCCTATGTATTCGCTTCGAAAATGACCTATTATTGAATCTACAACAACCAATTTAATATTTTTTTCTTTAATTATTTTTGAAGCTTCTTGGATTAATAGCACTTGATGATCGCTATTGTAAGCACGCCCAACGATGATATTTTGCAATGCTTTGTTATAATCTAAATCTTTCGCTTCTGCCATATGAATTATTCTCTCTGGTCTAAAAGTTGCTTCTGTGTCGATGTAAAGCGCGTTACCTTCCAAACCTCCTTCCTCATAAGGTAATTGAACATTGACGCAGAGTTGATGAGCAATTTGAGTCTTGCCCGTCCTATATTCTCCATAAAACTCCGTAACAGAACCTGGTTCAATGCCTCCAGCTAAAATCTCATCTAGGTTTGCACTATTTGTTGTTAAGCGGTTCAGATGTTTTCTTTTTTCCCAAATGATATCAGCACTTTTAAATCCCATGTTTTCAATATCTTGAGCGGCTTTAATTATTTTCTTAGCAGTTTTTTCCCCTATCCCCGCATCTTCCATCAATTTAGTGGCAGGATAAATAGCTAAAATTCTAATTGAAATTATACCCGCGTCTTTTAGCTTCTTTACAGTCGTATCTCCAACGCCAGGTAGGTCCTTTAGATTGTAAACTACTTCCGTTTTAATTGAACCACTTTGTTCGTCTTCTTTAGATTCTACATTTTTTTTAGCCATTGTCTTAGCACCACTTATGATTTTATATTATTTTTACTGATTTCGATAATGTATGATTCTATATATATAAAAATAATAACAAAAAAATAAAAATTATAGTTTATTTCTTTTTCTTGACTTCCTTGCCGCTCCTAGTAATAATAAGCAATACAATAAATAGGAGAACGCTCATAAGAAAAGTTAATACTCCCATAGCTTGGGGTAGCCATATATAACTTAGGTATAGAAAAGGTAGGATAAACAATCCAATTATTATTACGAATACCGGAAGAGGTACCTCTTCATCTCTAAGATCAACAAGCAAAGGAACGATGACTAATCCTATCAACACCGAAGCAGTAATTCGGAAGACCAACAATATTGTATCATTCACCCAGAGTTCAATACCATATGCCGCAGTATAAATATCCGGAAAATAGAAAAATCCATACAGCATAGTATTAGTTTGCATACTTATTATTGACACTGGTAAAATCGCAGTTATAATGATTTGGATGATTACTCCTAATACTAAGTACAATAATATATCGTTGATTTCTTTTGGATCCTTTTTTCGTGAAACGCCAAACAAATCCCGCAATAAGCACAAATTCCACAGTATAAACAATATCACGTACACACCAAGAATATCAAATTGAAGAAACCATAGGAAATTTACCGGTACTAGAGCAACTATATACGCTAAATAACCATACCTTTCATTTCTCTTGAAAAGATCGAAAAATAAAAAGATTCCAAATATAACAAATAAAGTTCCTGTGATAATTATAGAATTTATATCAAATACAGCCACAATAAAAACTCCATTCTAATTATTATTTTTAATTTTGTTTTCAATTATATATATTATAACAACATATTATTTTAAATTAATACCAGACCATTTTTAATTTCGTTTCATGGTTTTTAAAATGATATGCTAAAATTAGTATTAATTTAACTTTACAGGTAATTAAATTTTAGTGTTTTTGTGTGTTTAAAATTTAGAAATTATTTTTGATAGCTCCGATATCATTTTTTCTGATTTGTTTTTATTGTCTGACTCTGCAGAGAGTAAAATCGCATTTCTATTAAGAGCAGCTTTAATATTTACGTACACATCATCGTCAATTATTTTTAATTCATTGATTATATCTTGGTACTTTAAGTTATGTTCATCTGCAAACTCTATTAATCTGTTGTGGATTGTTTGTAATACATCTGATGAAACTGGTATTGTTTTATTGACTTTTATACCCTTGGGAAACCCTTTTGTAAGAGAACTTATTAAGTCCTTTTGAAGTGCCATTATTTCTAAAATTTTGAGTAAAATATAGTTTCCATCGCTAATAGGGGCATAACGAGGAAAATAAAATTTCAAGGAATCTGCTGCAGCGAAGCAAGCTCTTTCTTGTCTAATTTGACGCGAAAGCTCCCCAGGATAATTTTCTACAAGTTTGATCGGATGTCCACTCTCTTTTATAAAATCTTTAACAACGCGAGAAATGTAAGGTGTCGTAATTATCGTGCTATTTTTAGCCTTTTGGATTCCTTTATCATAAGCAACGAAGAGCATCAACATATCTTCGAAACTAATTTCTAAGCCATTTTCATCAACTACCAATAATCGTGATCCATCAACATCAAAACATACACCTAAATGACTATTTGATGCTTTTACGATATCCGCAGTATTCTTAATGGTATTTATGCTTGGAACCGGAACTAGTGATCTCTCACGATAATGAGTATTTAGCGCAATTACTTCAATCCCTACTTCGTTGATTAAGAGTGGAGTTATTTTACCAGTTGGACTGAAAGAACAATCTACTACGATTTTTAAATTTGCCTCTTTGATGATTTTTTTGCTGACAAATTGTTCTAAAGATTTTATATACACATCTTGAGTCTGAGGGATTGCAATAATACGCCCAATCTTTCTAGGATCAGCCCGTCTAATTTGAGCGGGGTACGTATTGTATGATTCAATGATTTTTTTAATGTCTAAAGGTGCTAATTCTATCCCTCCAGCATCTGCAAATCTTACTCCTACATCTTCGCTATAGAGATGACCTCCTGAAAAGTAAGCGCCTCCACTTGCTCCAAATCGTCTTATGGTGAATTCTAATAGTGGAAATGTGCATTCTGTTAGATTTAATACATTCACGCCAGTACTCATTACTCCCGCAGTATAAGCTCTCTTTAACATACGGCTATCGTTATGATAATCTCGTCCAATAACAATTGTCTCGTCTTCCTTAAAAGAACTCCCATGAATAGAACCAATAGAACTCGCTATCTCGGGTGTAAATATATAATTAGCCCTTCCTACAATTCGACCATTTTTGTTAAGTTCGTCTAACTTTTGTACGCGTGAAGTCATCTAAATTTTCCAAATTTTAAATAATATAATTAGTATAATATTAATATAATTAGTATAGCTTGTTTTAAAATAATAATAACTTTCGTTTAAAAATACATTTGTTAATAAACAATAGGGCACATTTAATAAAATATCAAAGTAATAAGATGTAATTCTCATGAAAATATCGAGAGATGCAAGGAACAAGTACGAATTTACTGAGTTTAAATTTTCAGAAAAGGGTAATATTGAATTTAACGGAAATATCCATTTAGTTAGAATGTTCGTTCAAAAATTAAATCAAAAAAGAGACTTAATTAATTACCCGGAAATTGCTATTCGAATAGGCGAATTCAATGGAATGGCTTTAATGTATGAAATTAATAAATTCCTATTCAATTTGTACAAAGAAGAAACCCAGAATTCACGGTTAAATAATGAACTTTATGATTTTTTGGAAAAAAAAGTTGGTAGTTCTAAATTAGAGGAGGCAATCTACTCTTTGATAGAGGAATTTCCTCCAGATATTGTATACCAAGAGGAAGAAAAAACTGAAGTGTTTTTAAAAAATGAAGTAAGGGGAGTTGAAAACGAAATCCATTTTGTTGATGAGTTTGTAAATCTCTGGCTCGGAAATATGAATCCCTCCTATTCTCCTTTTATCGAATTATTTGACGATGAATTACTTGAAAAACAGACGGCGTATAGGGATATTATTGATGAGATATCTAACTTTTTTGAAGAAAAAGCTAAGTTTGGCCCCAATAATCAGAATTTAATTGAAATGTTGAAAGAACCTGTAGAAAAATATCCCCATTCAATTCAAGAACAATTAATGTACATTCATGACAACTGGGGACCGGTATTAGGAAAGTATACATTCCAAATCTTAATTGCCCTTGATATTATAAGGGAAGAAGAAATGTTAAGGGGATTAGGTCCTGGAGAGTCAGAAGCTTATGAATATGATTCTGTGGAAATAGAAAATTATACTCTCGACAAAGAATGGATGCCAAAGGTAGTCATGATCGCTAAAAATATTTATGTATGGATGGACCATCTTTCGAAAAAGTACAACAGAACAATTACAAAATTACATGATATCCCCAATGAAGAATTAAATCAACTGAAAGAATGGGGTTTTACCGGTCTTTGGCTCATTGGATTATGGGAAAGAAGTCAAGCGTCTAAAACAATTAAAAGATGGTGCGGTAATCCTGAAGCAGAAGCAAGTGCTTATTCTACTTATGATTATGTTATCGCATATGATTTAGGCGGTTATGATTCTTACAACAATTTAAAAAATAGGGCTCTGGAGAGAGGAATTCGTCTCGCTTGTGATATGGTGCCTAATCACACCGGAATTGTTTCAAAATGGGTATTAGAACATCCCGATTGGTATATCTCTCTACCATACTCTCCGTTTCCATCTTATAGTTTTTCAGGTGAGAATTTATCTGGAGATCCAAATATAGGTATATATCTGGAAGATAAATATTTTACTAGAACTGATGCTGCTGTTACATTTAAACACGAAAATTTTCGTACTGGTGAGATCAAGCATATTTATCATGGAAATGATGGTACTAGTTTTCCATGGAATGACACTGCTCAATTAGATTTTTTAAATCCAAATGTTCGAGAAGCAGTTATTCAGACTATTTTACATGTTTCTAAAATGTTCCCTATTATTCGGTTTGATGCTGCCATGACTCTCACGAGGAAACATTTCCAAAGATTATGGTTTCCAGAACCTGGAACTGGAGGCGCTATACCCTCAAGAGCGGAACATGGAATCTCCAAAGATGAGTTTTTTAAGGCGATGCCATCAGAGTTTTGGCGAGAAGTCGTTGACAGGATCAATAAGGAAAATCCAGACACATTATTATTGGCAGAAGCATTTTGGTTGCTTGAAGGATTTTTTGTGAGAACACTAGGGATGCATCGAGTATATAATTCCGCATTTATGAATATGCTTAGAGATGAGGATAACGCTATGTATCGCTTAGTATTAAAAAATACTCTCCAATTCGATCCGGAAATCCTTAAAAGATTTGTAAATTTTATGAGTAATCCAGATGAAGAAACTGCTATAAAACAATTTGCTGATGGAGATAAATATTTTGGTGTTTGCTTAATGATGGTAACCATGCCAGGACTTCCAATGTTTAGCCATGGGCAAATCGAGGGATATCACGAAAAGTATGGTATGGAATACAGACGGGCATACTGGGATGAAGAAATCAATTTAGGCTTACTTGAGCACCATAAAGAAATTATATTCCCGATAATGAAGAAACGTTATCTTTATGCTCATGCCAATAATTTTTTACTGTATGATTTTTGGACCGGTAATGTAGTCAACGAAGACGTGTTTGCGTACTCTAACCGGGTTAATAACGAATGTGCATTAATAATTTTTCATAATAAATACGCTGAGGTAAGCGGATATATCAAAAATTCAGTCGGATTTGCACAAAAAGTCGGCGATAATAAAGAGATAATTCAGAAAACCTTAGCAGAAGGTTTAAAATTACCTGTAGAGGGATATTGCATCTTTAGAGATTATCTTACTGGATTGGAATACATAAGACGAAATAAGGAACTCCATGATCAAGGTTTATATATAGAATTACATGCATATCAAAAGTTCCTGTTTATGGACTTTCAAATTATTAACGATAATGAGTTTTTCCATTACGCCCAGATCCATGATCTTTTGCACGGTAAGGGGGTCCCTAACATTAGTGAAACTCTACACGAACTTGTATATCAACCCTTGCATGAATCTTTTAAGATATTAATCAATACGCGCTCATTGAAACATCTGCTAAATCCAGAAAAAGTAAAAAAAGAAGCAAAATTGATTTATGATAATCTTGATGCATTTTTACATGAAGTAAAAAAGTATTCAACAAGTAAAAAGGATTATACGGATATTAAGAATGATATCGTATTAAGGAGTAAGGCTATACTAAAACTAAAATATAAATTAGGAGAATTGAGAATTCCAGAGGAATACCGAGACATTTTCACTAACTTGCTTCCATTATCTGAAGTTGAATGGGGGATCGTATTTTCATATCTAATTGTTCACCAATTAGGGCGATTCGAATCAAATGATAATTATAAGCTCCTAAGTCGAAGTTTATTCGATGAATGGAGGCTCTCTAAGTATATTAACAACACGATAAATGATTTAAGCAAAGATAAAAAGGATAAGAGTCTAGAAGTAGTTTCGATTATTAAGTTAATGATAGGTTTACAAGATTGGTCTAATTCAGTTATTAATGGCAAAACAGATTTGTATTCCGTTTTCCAGCTGTTTTTTAGCGATCCCGAAGTACAGCAATATTTAAAGGTTAACCGATATCAACAGCTTCTATGGTATAACGCGGAATTATTTGATAATTTTCTTAAATGGATGTGGTTAATTGCTATTATTGAATTGCTTGTTAAATCAAAAGATGATACATATGAGGAATTAAAGAAGCTATTAGATTATTATTTAATAATCAAAAAAGTTTCAAAAACCACTAAATTCCAGGTTATTAAGTTATTAGATGCTTTGCATAATTATCCTCAAACCTAAAAACATTTGTTAGAGCTCAGATATCTGCACCTAAATCAAGAGTTTCATCTCTTATCTGGGTGTTATTACTAATTCGACTATTTGGTGCTACAATTGCATTATGTAAAACTACATTATCACCTATGTCGCAATTATTACATATAATGGACTCGTCTATTCGGCACCCTGCACCAATATTTACATCGTCCCATATTACGCTTTTCTCAATAATTGTATCTTCTCCTACTTTAACCCGATTTCCTATTGAAGTTAAAGGTTTAATTATTGCTCTATTAAGTAACTCTACGTTTTTACCAAAACACGTTGGTTTTTCGATCGTTGCATTTTGTCCAGAATTAATAATTCCCATTACAAAAACTCCATCGTATTCATCGCCATTTGGGGTAATTGGCCAGGAATACTTTCTTAATAAATCCCAATTTGCCCACAAATACGTCTGAGCGTTTCCGCAATCAAGCCAATAATAATTTTGTACAAAACCATAGAGGTTATAATCATTTTCAAGAAGATATGGGAAAACTTCTCCTCCAAAATCCATCAAACCTGTTTCTTGAAGTATTTGATCAATTTCTTTTCTGAAACAATAGATTCCTGTATTTATTATATTTGTATGGAGGAATAAATCCGTTCTTTGAGCCATACTGCTTAAATATAACTCCATAGGAGCAGGTTTCTCTAAGAATAAGTAAATTTTGCGATTTTTATCTAAAAGAACTACCCCATACTGACTTGTATGGCTTTCGCTGGTTTTCATCGAAATTGTCGTCGTTCCACCTTTCTCGATGTGAAAATCCATAAAACTGGCCATGGGAAGATTAGTCACAATGTCAGCCATGCTAACGACAATATTCTCAGAATCGATTCTTTCTCTGATTAAGCGATAAGCGTCAGCAGTACCCTTACTTTCTTGAATAACGCATTCTAACTCAACATCCCCTAATTTATCTGCTGTCCAAGTTTTTTCTATATAACTTTTTAATTCTTTACCCATATAAGCTAATGCGAGTATTATATGCTTTATATTAGCATATTTCAGATGTGCAATAGAATAATCTACCATGGCTTTATTTGTAACCTTTACTAGCGGTTTAGGGATTAAAGATGTTAGAGGTAAAAGCCTTTTGCCTTGACCTCCAGCTAGAATTATGGCAGACCAATCTCTCAACTTAATCTTCTCAAAAAAGTTTTCATTATTTATATGGTGAATAATAGATATAAATCTGTTTCCACTCTCACTAATTAATATATTTCTGAATCGAATTCCTTATCTCTTTTGCGGCGATATGGGGTAATTTTCTTGCAACTCTCATATCATCCACCATTTCAGCGCCCCCAATGATTTCATGCGGGATAATATCGCCAAAAAGATGGAAATTTGCGTCATAGTGAAAGGGACAACAGTTAAATAGAATATTTCTATTTTTATCAATTGAAATATCATCTAAACCTTGGAAGATGATCCTAAGGGCTTTTGCTAAATCACTTATTTGGTTAACTTTTAATTGAGAAAACCTCCGTAAGTGTTCATTTGGGTGAAATCGAATGTGGTAGTTCCTTACTGGACTTCCCGTGGCGTAAAAAGTCCAATATTCGGTTTTTAATATTACGCGATCGCTATCTCCGTGAGAGGACTGACATAGATGGCAATTGTCCCCCATTTCTTTAAATGCTTCAAGATGACCTTCTAACCGGCTTCCATGACCATCCATATTCAAATCAATATAGACCTGACCGTGTATGCGGGGTTGCGAGCCACCAACTTTAATGCCTATATTGAAGAATGGTGTTACTGGAATATCGTAAAAATCCCTTTCAATTGCTTCTTCGACACAATAAAGAATGGCTGATTTCATCGAAATAAAAATTCCTGCTAATACATCTTCAGGTATTAAATCAAAGCATAGGGAAGGATAGAAATCTCTAGAAATCGTAACTAAATTTATTCCCCTCGAGAGTTTCAAATGTAAAGGCAATTTAGCTGTGATTAATTTTTCAATATCAGGATCAACAATCCGAGCCATAGACGGGTATCTGTTAATTAATGTTAAAGCTTTACAATCCTCTGGTATTCTCTCGGCTTGATGGGGCATCTCTAAGAATGGATTGTCTTTTCTCTTCTCATCTTCCGTAATAATAATCGTAAAACCATCACCTAACTGTTTTCCCCAGTCATTATGAATTGGTTTTCCTTCTGTAATCGAAGTAAAGATATCTTTATACTTGAACGCAATTATCTTTGAGCAATCGTAAAATTGTCTTTTTTCTTCAATGTTTGTAAAACCCTTTGGCCTTTGCCCACGAACGGGGCTTAAATAAGCGTAATGACCATAGAATTTAATTTTTTCTTTTCTAAGACCAAAATCCTCAGCCCTTATAGTCACAGTTGATAATGGATCCCATCTTTTAATTGGAACATCGTAAGTTGTTTTTCCAACAAAGTTTTCAGTTGAAATGATACCCCACTCCATAAAATCGGGAAATACTCTTTTGCTCGAAATATTATTACACCCTTTATTAGTAATATCATAATTAGAATTTACTTCTCTTAAATATTTAACTTAAAGACAGTTAAAGAAGGATTATTTATATAATAGAGATTAAGAATTTGTATTACTTAGAAATTCTTCTAGTTATATTGAAATTTTTTGTTAGTATTACATAAAAAAACAGATTTTTGTTCATTTATACAAAAATGTAATGCTAATAATAGTACTGATCTATGCGTAGTTCTAATAAAATAAAAAAAGAAGAATAAAAAGAAACCAAAATTTGTTATTAATTATGGGAAAATCCGTACGTTAGTAAATATTTTAAGCTTTTTAGTGTTCCAACCTCTTTAAAATTTTATAAGTTCTAAATTCTCGCACCGGTTCAGATCTTTCATTTACAGTTTCTACTGGTACTCTTACAAAATTTTTATCGTCAAAATCTTCAATTTCTACTTCATTAAATTTTGCCATATTATTAGCAAGCTTAAGTTCTTTTATTAGAAACTCTCTAACAGCACATCTTATCAATTCTGATCGACTGGGGTACAATCCATCTCGCCCAATTAATTTTTTTATTGCCTCTATATAACTTTCAGGTACATTAACAGTAACAATTTTCATGATATCGCCTTAACCATATTTTTTTCTGATTATTCGTTATATAAT
>RCNB010002164.1_pt1 | contig 12137 bp, 9 predicted proteins | sample 2041321 | NCBI WGS metagenome assembly RCNB01 (sample SAMN09708232, study PRJNA481090) | Marine sediment metagenome, whole genome shotgun sequencing project. | reverse complement strand
CGTTTAGCTTTCATATACCGACCCCGTTTGCTGTTTACACGTTTATTATTTCGTTGATATTCCTTGTTATAAAAAGTGATTGTGATTCGTTTTTCCTGACTCTTTTTTAAGCATTGACTGCGTATAGGACAATCGATACATACATATTTAGATGCCCTGTATTCTTTCTTTTTGTTCTTGTTATGACCTTCATAAAACACCTTGGTAAATGGAATGATTTTGTTTTGAGAACACATCCAATGGTCGTGTTCTTTGATGTATGTAAAACCTTCTGGACCTCCCTTATAAGTGCCATGTGGTGGAATAAAACTCTCCAAGCCCTCTTGTTCTAAAAAGGCATAGTTCTCGCCACTACTATAACCTGTGTCAGCTACACAATTTCTCCAAATGAGCCCTTGTTGGTGTAATCGTCTTTTTAAACGGATACTTATATCTTGAAGGTATTGATTGTCCTTCTTATCGGCATGGTAGGCTTTAATGTCTGTAATGACATGGTGAGCGGTATCTACACTGAGTTGACTCATGTAATTTAGCTTTCTAGCCTTGCCAGGTTTTACACTTATACGTGCATCTGGGTCTGTAGGGCTGTAATGGGTTTTGTTGGAAGTATACTTAGAACCTTTAGCTCCAGCTCCTGGTCTTTGGTCCTGATCTTTTTGCCATTTCTTATTCCTGCTTTTTATCGATTGTAACTCTCTATTACTTGCTGTGATTTCTTGTTGTTCTCTCGAGGCTTTATTATCCTTGGATTTTCTTAATGGCGTTTTTTTTTATCCATTTCACTTATCGCTCGAATACTGTTCAAATGGGATTCTAATTCTTCTTTTGGAACTTTAAGCTCTAAACTGTCCATAGAAGCATTGGCTTTGACTGGTGCCGAATCGATAGCTTGCGTATACCCACTTACCATGCCTTTGTCTACACACATCCCTAGTACCTTTGTAAAAACTTCTTCAAATACCGATTCCGGATATAATTGTCTTGTCCGACTAATGGTAGAATGCCATGGCAACTCTTCATCAATATCATAACCTAAAAAATACAGTATATCCAAGCGCATACTGCAATGGCTTATCAGTTGCCTGTCACTAATGATGTTTTCTAAATAACCTACCAAACACAGTTTAAAGAAAACTACAGGGTCAATGCTCTTCTGTCCGCTTTCTCCGTAGTAGGATTTGGTTAAAGGATACAGGAAATCTAATTCTAAAACCTGTTTTAATCTCCGATAAAAATTGTGCTTTGGTACGCGCTCACTTAGTTGAAATTGAGCGAATAATTTCTCTTGGTAATCTTTCTTGCCTTGCATACAACAAGATACGAGTTTTACCCCATATTATCTGTGATTTTGACTAACTTGTGCAACAAGCACATCGGCTATAATCCATAGGCATATTTACTTCAATTTAAATTCATTACTTTTAAACAGCTGATCCCACTAGCGGAATCATCTCCTGCGGAATCATAGCCGGAAACGTTAGGCGTAATAAAATTTATTAGCACTAATAATGACAAATCACTAATTATAACACCATAAAGAATATATGACAATGGATTTTACTATCGCAATATCAAAAAATAGAGTGCCATTTAGAAAAAATGTGTGGTTACTGGCTTTTATCGTTGTGTTTGGTATTGTATGGTCAAATTCACTTGTTGGCACAACTGACATTTCAAATTGGTTACTGGAGAACATCTTGGTTTTCATTTTTCTTTTATTCCTAATAGGCTCATACAAAAAATACCAGTTTAGTGACCTTAGCTATTTACTCATTTGTATATATCTATGCTTGCATGTCTATGGCTCTAAATACACCTATGCTGATAACCCTTTTGGATTCTGGATTCAGGATGTTTTTGATTTATCCAGAAATCATTATGACCGTATAGTGCATTTTAGTTTTGGGTTTTTATTAGCCTATCCTATGCGTGAGATATTTCTAAAGTGGTTAATGTATCCCCGGTGGGTCGCTTGGTTATTGCCTATTGAAATCACTCTTTCAATTAGCGGCTTCTATGAAATAATTGAGTGGTTTGTAGCCGATATTTTCTTCAAAGAGCATGGGGATTTATATTTGGGAACCCAAGGTGATATATGGGATGCGCAAAAAGATATATTTCTTGCGTTTTTAGGGGCTATTATTGCAACTACAATCGTTTCTTCTGTAAAGAAACTATTTAAAATCTATGAAGAATAAAGTGCTGTATGTTTTTTGATATCACATAACGAGTCATTTGATAAATTGAAATAAAACGCCTAACAATAAATAAAGGGCATTTAATGCAAAGAAAATATGGACATAATTAAATTGAATTTATTAGGAGCATATATTGCTATTATAATACTGGTTACAAGCAATTTAATATTTATTTTTAGGCTAACCAATCAGCAAACAGTAGAATATTGGACTGGAATTGTTTTTATGCTGACTGCAATCCCTCTAGCTTATCTGATTTATTCATCATCAAATATTGAAAGACCAACATTGTATTATATTCAATTAGTGTTGATGATTGGGTTTATTATTCTTGAATTGTTGCTTGACTATATTTTCAAAGTTGATTTTAGACATACAAAATGGATGGCAATATCTTATGCAATGTTTTTCTTCGCAAGCACAGGTGGAATGATTGGTGTTGCATCACAAGCAGGAAAATCTTGGTCGATTAGTGCAGTAATACTTTTTCTAATTATGACTGTTCTTGCATTTGTACAAAGAGCAAAAACTGGCATATAAAATAATAAAAATACCTACCTTTAAACTATGTAGTCTTTCAAAATTCAAACGATGAAAAAATGAAATCAAAACGACTGGTTACTGTACTTATTTTATTCTTTGGAATTTCAACAACTATTCTAGGGCAAGACTATCCGTCATGGGGAAAGCTTGAAGGTGGAAAATATAAAGTTGGCTTTCGGACTATCGAGACATACGATTCAATCAGAACTTATAAACCAGACGAAGGATTAAGGCATCGCCCACTACTTATTCACTTGTGGTATCCGACATCTTCGTCAAGTAAGGATTACATGAAGTATAAATCGTACATTATGTTAGAAACTCAACGAGAGAATTTTTCAAACAAAAATTTTGAGGACTACTGCAATCAGATTATGAAAGGTTATATTAATTATGGGAAAAAGCTAATGGGCAACTTAGATGTAACTATTAATGAAGTCTTGTCGAGTCCGACTGCCTCCCTTAGGGACGCAGAGCCAACAATGGGTAAATTTCCTTTGATTATTTATGCTCCATCTTTCGGTAAGTCATCAATTCAAAACAATATTGGATGTGAGTATTTGGCAAGTCACGGATACATAGTTGCATCAGTAGCCTCCGCTGGAGAAAACTCCCAAGTAATGACAACTGATGAAATAGGAGTTATGGCACAAGTATTGGACATTGAATTTTTAGTTAACTATTTAAAGATTACAGACAACATTGACCCTTCGAAAATTGGAACGTTCGGATATAGTTGGGGTGGTTTCTCAAATATAATCCATCAGATGAGAAATGACTACGTTAAAGTGGTGGCATCTTGGGACGGTAGTATTGAATATCATGGGTATGGCATAGCCAAGAAAATGAAAGATTTCAAATCCGATAAATTAAAGGTTCCATATATTTATTTTAGTAACAAAAATGAAGACTATACGGAATTTCCTTTTTATAAATCGGTAGTAAGTAATAAGAAGTATTTGTATAGACTCAAGAAACTGGAACATGCAGAATTTACTTCTTATTGGACAAACTTTAGTAATGCCAAAGCGAACGCATCGTCATATGACCTCGAGAGCTATAAAAATGTTTGTGAATACACCTTAGTATTTTTTGACATCTACCTTAAGGATAAGAAGTCAATGGTGAAAAAATTGAAAAATTTAAACAACGAATTGATAACAGTAATAAATACCAACTAAAAGTACTACCACCAACAATGACTAAAAGGTATGCCAGATCATCTTTTCGCTAGCTTTTACTAAATTGGTCCTAGCTAATACGGGACCCTCGTCCTATTCGGGTGACTGTCACGACTTCCTAGCCAGAAACCCGATCATTTAAATTTTTTAATTTACTTTTGAACTTCATCAATCTTTTATATAAATGAAATTTAGTCCTCGGTCGTTATTGCTAATTGTAGTGTTATTCTTTAATTTCAATGTATCCACAGCACAAGATAAACCAATTACCGAAAAGTATAAAGAACAAGCGATATACAGGCTTTCGGAGTTAATGAATGATTTTTATGTGTTTCCTGAAGTAGCTAAATTAACTGAAGAACACTTAATGGCTCAGTTGAAAGAAGGCGATTTCGAACAGTTTGGAAACGATGAGACTTTTGCTGTGGCTTTAACAGAATCAGTACAAGCTATTAACAAGGATAAACATATGCGTATCAGGTCTAATAGACCTTATGTTGCTCCGGCAAATTCTCCAGATAGAATGATTGAAGTGCGCAATGATCAAATCAATAGGTCGAGAAGATCAAATGCTGGATTTAGTTCTGTTAAGATTATGGAAGGAAATGTAGGGTATTTGGACTTAAGAGGTTTTGCAGGATTAGAAAATGGGAAAGCAGTAGCCGATGCTTATATGAAATTAATGTCTAGAACCGATGCTATTATTATTGATTTAAGTAAAAATGGTGGTGGAAGTCCTAACATGGTTCAATATTTATGCAGTTTTTTCTTTGATAAGAAATTACATTTGAATAGTCTGTATTGGAGAGAAAGAAATGAAACACGAGAATTTTGGACTCTGGATGACGTTGGAGGAATTAAAATGCCCGATGTGCCCTTATTTATTATGACGAGTAGTAGAACTTTTTCTGGGGCAGAAGAATTTTCATACAATATGCAAACTCAAAAAAGGGCAATATTAATAGGGCAAACTTCAGGAGGTGGTGCAAATCCTGGAGGTACCATGAGAATTAATGATAATTTGAGTGTTTTTATTCCAACTGGAAGAGCAATTAATCCTATAACAAAGACAAATTGGGAAGGCGTCGGAGTTGTCCCTGAAGTAGAAACAACAATTGAAGAAATTTTAGATAAAGCACACGAATTGGCAAAGAAGGCCGCTGAAGCTTACAGAAGCAAGACAAAAGAAAGATATAGTAAGTTGTTATTGAATTTGAATAGCAAATTTGACAGTTATACCGCTGGAAAATCGGAAGAGGCAATTCTTAGAGCGTTAAAAGAATGCCACGATATAAAATTATTAGGTGAAGGAGATATTAATAGTCTTGGTTATGAATATTTAATGGAGCATAAAAAGCCCAAAATTGCTGAATCAATATTTAGAGCAAACACTATTCTCAATCCAAATTCTGCTAATGTATTTGATAGTTATGCTGAATCATTAATGTTGAATGGAAACTTAGAATCTTCTCTTAATAACTATCAGAGAGCGGTTAAAATTGCTATTGATAATGAGGATAGGGATATCGATTTATTTAAAAAGAATTTAGAAAACATTAAAAGCAAAATAAAAGTCGATAAATAAAATCAGGTTTTACTAAAAAGGATTCAACATGTATGTGAGTTCAGAATATTAGACTATAGTTTTTAATTAATATTTCCATTCCACACACCTGCCTGCGACAGGCAGGCATTATGCTCCCCTCCCACGCCTTATTTGCATAATAAGTGCTCCATTGATGATATTTAAAATAGAATACGATACAATAGTGCTTTCTTAATCAATTGCTTATTAAAATATTAAAAAACGAAACCCTATCCAATGACGCTTTGGAAGTAACAAATTACCTTAATACATTAATTGTAGTCTATTATTTTTAGCTATTTTAGCTCATTCAAATAAAACCCTTAGCATGAACAAAAAAAGACTTGCAATTATAGGCACCATTACTATTATTCTTATCATCGCTTACTCTTTTTATAATAAAAAAAGTAATGAAAATGTTTCGCTAACAGCTAAAGTTAAAAAAGGAAATTTCATAAACGAAGTTTTTATTTCTGGTGAAGCGCAATCTACAAGTTCAAAGAAAATTAATGGCCCCAGTAACGCTAGAAGATTTAATATTTATCAATTAAAAATACAAGATTTAGTACCAGAAGGCACGATTGTGAAAAAGGGTGGATATATTGGTAAGCTGGATGCATCTGAAGTTAACGGAAAAATTAATGATGCCCAATTAAATTTAGAAAATGCAGCATCTAAATATACCCAACAACAGCTTGACACAACCCTTACTTTAAAACAAGAACGTAATGCTATTAAAGATTTGTTGTTTGATATAGAAGAAACAAAATTAGAATTGACACAATCCGAATTTGAACCTCCAGCTTTAATTAGACAATTAGAAATTAAAGGAGAGAAGCTTGAAAGAGAATTAAAAGAAAAAAAAGAAGATTATTCAATTAAAAAAAGGCAGGCAAATGCAAAAATGATTGAAGTCGGTACTGAAGTTTCAAAAATCAAAAAGCAAATAGCAGACTTATCTGATTTGCAAAAAGCTTTTACCATTCACTCTGATGATGATGGAATGGTTACTTATGTTAAAGATTGGAATGGAATAAAAAAGAAAGTCGGATCAACTATATCTCCTTGGGAACCTGCTATCGCTAGCTTGCCTGATTTAACCAAAATGGAATCTAAAACCTATAGTAATGAAGTAGATATTAGAAAAATAAAAAAGGATTTAAAAGTTAAAATTGGTTTTGATGCATTTCCAGATATCGAATTAGATGGCATTGTTACAGACGTAGCAAATGTGGGTGAAAATAAAAGAGGCTCAGATATTAAACTTTTTCAGGTTTTAATTAAATTAAATGAAACTAACAATAATATTAGACCTGGTATGACAACATCTAACAGGATTCTAACACATCAAGAAGATAATGTGTTAATGGTGCCACTTGAAGCTATTTTTTCTAATGATTCTATCAGCTATTGTTTTGTGAAATCTGGCTATTCTATTGGTAAAAAACAAGTGGAACTAGGGCTCTCAAATAATGATGTAGTTATCATTACAAAAGGACTAAAAGAAAATAATGTAGTTTATTTGAACAAACCTGAAGATACTGATGATAAAAGTATTACACTATTAAAATAAGGCATGATAGATAAAATACTTTTAGAAAAATTAAAATCTAATTTTACCGAAGCCTTTAGAATGATTGAAACTAATAGGGTTAGAACATTTTTAACTGCATTAGGAATTATTTTTGGGGTTGCTGCCGTAATTACAATGCTTGCTATTGGTAATGGCGCCGAAAAAGAAATATTAGCTCAATTAGAATTGGTCGGAGTCAATAATATTGTAATCACACCAATTCCAGATGATGAGGACTCTGGTGATAGCGAAGAACAAGAAGAAGGTCAAAGTGGGGAGCCTAAAAGATTTTCTAAAGGATTAGACATGTCAGACGTTTTGAGCGTCAAAGAAAATATACCAACTGTAAAAATTGTTAGCCCAGAAATTATTTTAGATACTTATGTTATTAATAATGGTAAGCAAAACTCTGTTAAGCTAATTGGTGTAAATGCTTCTTTTTTTGAATCCTCTAATATTGACATAGAAAACGGAAAAATTTTCTCCAAATATCAATCTTCAAATGCACTCCCGGTTTGTATCATAGGTAAAAAGGTAGAGAAAAAACTATTTACAGGTGAAAGCGCTCTTGGTAAACAAATTAAAGTTAAGGATGTCTGGCTTCAAGTAATTGGTATTATAGAAGAAAAACTAATTTCAGACAAAGCTCAAGAAAATTTAGGAATAAGAGATTTGAACCGAGATGTATACATACCCATAAAAACATTTTTAGTTCGTTATAGAGATAGAAAAATAATTGCCGACGATTATGATGCTAATAATAATAATCGTAATCAAAATGGGCCTAAAAAAAGAATACCGAGAGGTAACTATCACCAGATAGATAAACTAACTGTGCAAGTTTCTAACTCAAATGAACTAAAAGCAACTGCAGAAGTTTTGAGCAGAATGATTAAAAGAAGGCATAATGACGTCTTAGATTTTGAAATAACTATACCAATTCAACTACTAAAACAGCAACAAAAGACGAAGCAAATATTCAACATTGTATTAAGTATTATCGCTGGGATATCATTATTGATAGGAGGTATTGGTATCATGAATATTATGCTAGCCTCAGTTTTGGAAAGGACAAAAGAGATTGGAATTATTCGAGCCATTGGTGCTACACGACAAGATGTTATTTTGCAATTTTTATCAGAATCAGTCCTAATTAGTGTTGGTGGTGGGGTAATAGGAATTATAGTTGGAATAATTGGAGCTTATATCATTCAAATGGCTACGGGCATAGAAACCATACTATCCCTAAATTCTATTTTTTTATCATTTTTTGTTGCTGTTCTAGTTGGTTTGGTTTTTGGAATTGCACCAGCTAAAGCTGCTGCCAATAAAGATCCAATTGAGGCCATTAGACACGAATAAAAATACTTTATGAAAAAAATACTTTTTACATTCTTATTGATCTTTCCTGTCCTAATTTTTGGCCAGTCAAAAAAAATAAATTTAAGTGAAGCTATCCAAATAGCTCAAAAAAAATCTCCAGATTACAAATCTAATTTGAATAAGAATCAAGCCAGTTATTGGAGATATAAAAATTATAAGGCAAGTTTTTTACCACAATTAGAATTTAATGCAACTTTACCGGAATTTTCAAATTCTACGCAAAGAATTACTAATGATCAAGGTGAATTCATTTTTGTAAATCAAAATCAGTCAAGAATTGAAGGAAGTTTGTCCGTTTCGCAAAATGTTCCTTATACAGGAGGTACTTTATCCATAAATTCGCAAATTGAAAAAATTGACATCTATGGCGATAATAGAAATACCGGATATTCAGTAGTTCCATTTTCTTTAAGTTACTTTCAAAACTCATTGTTTTACAATGAATTTAAATGGGATAAAAAAATAGAACCCCTCATTTACGGTGAATCTAAGCGAGATTTTTTAGAAAATATGGAGCAAATATCTTTGAATACCTGCAGGTATTATTTTAGTTTGCTAAATTCTCAAACACAATTAAGAATTGCTGAAAATAATCTCTCAAACCAAGATACATTATTTCAAATTGCTCAAGGAAGATTTAGAATGGGTAAAATTGCTGAAAATGATTTATTACAAATGGAACTAGCATTATTAAATTCAAAAAATAAAGTTACTACTAGTACCATTAACTTAAAAAAAGCTTCACAAGATTTCGCACGCTATTTAGAATTAGATACAGAAAATATAGAATTGGGAATACCTAGTGAATTATCTCTTTTTATAGTCGATGTTGACAAAGCATTAAAAGAAGCTCAAGCTAATAGAAAATCTGTTTTAGAATTCCGAAGGAGACGACTAGAATCTGAAAAAGAATTGGCAAGAGTAAGAGGGAGTAATAAATTAAGGTTAGGTGTAAATGCAAATTTTGGAATTTCTCAACGAGGAGATGTATTTGATGAACTTTTTCAAAATTACGATAAACAACAATACTTTTCTTTAGCTGTTGGTGTTCCAATTTTTGATTGGGGAGTTTCTAAATCTAGACGCAAAATAGCAGAAGCGAATTTAGATTTACTAAAGAATGACTTAGAACAAGAAACACAAGCATTTGAGCAAGAAATTTATTTACATACGTTAAACTGGTCAAATCAAAGAGATTTTTTACTCACATCTGAAAAAGCACAAGAGATTGGAATCAAGAGGTATGAAATAACTAAAAAAAGGTATGTCCTAGGAAAAATTACTATTACAGATCTAAATCTCGCTCAAGAAGAGAAAGACAAAGCGGTGGTTCAATATTTTAATTCCTTAGAGAAATTTTGGTTAGATTATTATACCCTTAGAAGATTAACTCTTTATGATTTTATAAATGATAAAAAAATAGAAGCGAATGATCTTTTTACTGAATAATTCAAAAACTGATTCAAATTGAATTTAGGATAATTATACAGCCAAAAAAAATAAATAGAAAAATATATAAGAATTTGGAAGACCAACATAAATATAATGGACTCACTAATGAACTTGATATTTAAATAAAGCATTTGGTCTATAAAAGAATAAAACAACACGACCAATTCACACACATTACGCTTCCCTCCTACGCCTTTTTTGCATAATAAGTGTTCCATATATGAATTTTGCAAAAAAAAGATTTTCAAATTCGCGTAATAATGTATATTTATCGGAGATATAAATGGATATAATTTAGATATGCGAATAGGTATTATTATAGGAAGAATTGGAGGTGTAGACGGGGTGGCTCTTGAATCAGAGAAATGGATAGAAGTATTAAAACGACTAGGACATGAAGTGTTTATTATTTCCGGTGAATTCGAATTCTGGAAAATGGATCAGCAACATCATGCTCATTGTCACCTACTATCATTTTTCTCTCCCGCGATAAAATGGGAACAACGGAAGGCTTTTTATAAACCAGATAAAGACGTCGGTCCTATACTTGATCATATTGAGAATATCTCTAATATGATAGAAAAGAAATTAAGTCGTTGGGTACTTTCCAATAAAATTGAAGTCCTGCTTTCAGAAAATGCTTCTGCACTTCCCAGTCACGTTTCTATGGGGGTAGCCATTAAAAAACTGGTTAAAAACACTGGTTTACCAATTGTTACCCATGACCATGATTTTCATTGGGAAAGAGGTAAGCGTTATGATTCTATTCATGATGAGCTCAATACCCTGGTTAATGACACCTTCCCTTTACTTTTGCCAGACGTAAGACATGCTGTGATTAATACCTTTGGGGTAGAGACCTTTAAGAATAAATTCAATATAAATGCCACACTAGTTCCTAATGTAATGAATTTTGACCGTGAATATGGAATTCCGAACAAAAACAACAATTACTTTTTAAGAGATCTTGGTATTGGTCTGAATGAGATCGCTTTATTACAAGTAACCCGTATTGTACGAAGAAAAGGGATAGAAACAGCCGTTTCATTAATAGAAAAATTAAACGACAAGAAACTTAAGTTGATCATTACGGGGAATAATCATGATGATCAAAACAGGAAATATTATAACGAAATAGTAGATCAAATTCATGACCTTAACTTGGCCAACCAGGTAATTTTTGCATCACATATGGTACGTGACCATAAAGATCTATCTGATGTTTATGCACATGGCAGGGCCTGTACTTATTTCAGCACTTATGAAGGTTTCGGAAACGCCTTTGTAGAAGCCGTTCTTGCCAAAAAACCTATCTTTGTAAATAACTACAAACCTGTATTTATGCAGGATATTGGCAGTAAGGGTTTTGAAACAGTTATGTTGGAAGACAATAATTTAACAAATGATAAGGTAACTAAAATGGCAGATATCATATATGACCCTGAACGCTGCAGGGAAATAGCAGAATTTAACTATAACTTGGGTAAAAAGTATTTCTCATTTGATGTGCTCGAAGAGAAATTAAGTGGTCTTTTTAGTTTTTAACTCTATAAAAATATGATTAAAAAACAGCAATCAACTAAAATCGACAATATATTAGGCGAATTAAGAAAACAAGAGATCAATACATGGTTTGACCTCGGATTGTTTATTGACCAATTTAAAGAAAAGCACTCGAAAGCTGCTTTTAAAAGCAACGCTAAGGCCTTTGATAGCCATCTCGAAACCGGTGGGGTTGCTTTTATGACGTTTTACTTTGCCATCGACGGTATTACGGTTGAAACTGAAAAGTATGCCAAAACCTTTAAAAAAATCTACCCGAACATTCCTATTCATTATATCGCCGGAGAGATCAGACCCGAGGCGGATGAACTAATTCATAAAGATGCCTTTAAAAAAGTGATCAAAGAAATGGATGGTTTTGATAATTGGCCGTTATACGATGATTTCTTTAAAATTAAAATGGAAAGGGGTAGCACCGAGTATAATGCACTTATATTAAAGTTCTGGGATGAGGTATTGGTACTGGTAGAAAAATTGGGCAGGTACATTGAAGAGAACAACATTACTTTGCTTTATCTAATTAATGTTTGCTCGAATCCGGGTAACGTTTCTTTAGCATTGGCCACTGTTTTAATTTCTGAATACTTAGGCATTCCGGTATTCAATAACAATCACGATTTTTATTGGGAAGGTGGTAACAGGCAAGTGGTGAGAAAAAA